>OOAK01000173.1_pt1 | contig 69770 bp, 56 predicted proteins | sample 1671811 | NCBI WGS metagenome assembly OOAK01 (sample SAMN06348195, study PRJEB24527) | human gut metagenome | biome: human gut; feature: ankylosing spondylitis patient; material: feces | host: Homo sapiens | place: China | collected 2015-10 | reverse complement strand
GTTCGCAGAGGAAGGTACGCGGCCAGAGCCGCGTACCTAACCTCAAGCGTTACGGCTTAGGCGTTGATCTCGGCGTACATTTGGTCAATGAGTGTCGAGAAGCGTTCGCAGATGGTGCGGCGCTTCAACTTCATCGTGGAGGTGAGCAGTTCGTTTTCGACCGTCCAGGGGGTGCGAAGAATCCCGACGGCGCGCGGAACACCGTACTGCGGGAAGGTCTTCGTCGCGGCGCGGATGCGGCGGATGACGGCGCGCTGCGCGTCGCGCGAGACGAGCGTCGCGGGATCCTCCGGATCGAGCTGCAGACCGGCGCAAAGGTCGTGCCATTCGGCGTCGTTCACGACGACGAGCGCGGCGACGAAGGGGCGCTTTTCCCCGATCACGAGCGCCTGCTCGAAGAGGCGGTCGCTCTGCATGGCGAATTCCACGTCCACCGGCGCGATCTTTTCGCCCGTCGACGTGACGATGATTTCCTTGATGCGGCCCTTGATGCGCACGCGTCCGCCGTCGGAGAGGTCGGCCTGGTCGCCCGTGCGGAACCAGCCGTCTTCGGTGAAGGCGGCCTTGGTGTCTTCCGGACGGTTCCAGTAGCCCTGCATCACCTGCGGGCCCTTCACCTGAAGTTCGTCGTTTTCGCCCAGACGCGCTTCGGTGCCCGGAGCCGGGAGCCCCACCGTGTCGGGGTGGTTCCCTTCCGGAGTCGACCACGAGAGAATCGGGCTCGTTTCCGTGAGGCCGTAGACCTGCTGAATGTTGAGGCCCATGGCGCTGAAGAACTTCGCGACGGTGTAGTTGAGCGAAGCTCCGCCCGCGAAGGTGGCGCGCAGGCGTCCGCCGAACATCTTGCGGATCTTGCGGGCGACCTCGCGGTCGAGAATCGGATGCACTTCGTCGTCAAGACACATGCGGGGCGTGCTCTCGACGGGGAGGTCGTTCTTCTTCGCAAAGCGGCGCCAACCCACTTCGAGCATCCAGTCGGTGAGATAGCGGTCGCGGTCGGATCCGCGGGCCAATTCCGTCTGAATCTTCTGATAAATGCGCTCGTAGACGCGCGGCACCGAGCAGAGAAGGGTCGGGCGCACTTCGATCAGGTCGTGCTCGAGGTTCGCGACGGAGCGCGCGAACGCAAGCGACGCCCCGTGCGCCATGGCCGTGTAGTGCGCGACCGTGCGCTCGAAGGTGTGCGAGAAGGGCAGGTAGGAGAGGTAGACGTCCTCTTCGCAGACGTCGCACACGCGAGAGATCTGCTGCACGTTCGAGACGATGTTGCCGTGCGAGAGCATGACGCCCTTGGGGCGGCCCGTCGTGCCCGAGGTGTAGATGAGGCCCGCGAGGTCGTCCCAGCCCGGGAAGGCGGGGAGTTCTTCGTCGGTCACGGCTTCGCCGCGGGCGAGCCACACGCGGGCGGCGTCGACGCGCGGAAGCGTCCCGTCGAATTCGGGCGACTCGGTTTCGTTGAGGAGCACCACCTGCTTCAAATCCGGAAGCGGCGTCCCGGCGGCCGCGATCGCGTTCCAGCGCGCGCGGGCCGTGGTGACGAGGAAGCGCGCGTTCGAATCCTTCAGGATGTAGGCGCAGGCCCCGGGGGTGTCGATGGCGTGCAGCGGCACGGGGACGAGGCCGTTGGAAAGCGCGGCCGAGTCGAAGGTGACGGCGTCGAGCGAATTGGTGAGGAGCATCGCGACGCGCTCGCCCTTTTCAAGGCCCATCGCTTGGAAGGCGCGGCGCCAGGCCTGTACGCGGGCGTGGTACTGACTCCAGGTGGTCGAAACCCAGACGTTCTCGCCGTAGTCGAACTGGCGGAAGGCTTCCCGATCGGGCCACGTCAGACGGGCGTGCTCGAGCATTTCGGGAATCGAGCGGAAGTCGTACACGAAGGAGTGGTCGGAAGAGGTCACAAGAGATCCCCCGGAAAAATGGTGTTGAACGTTGATCGTATCTTACTGAGTTTGAACGTCAAAAAAGGGGGTGCGCAAAGGCGATTTGCCGCGCACCCCGAGTTTTGCGGACCGTCAGGCGCTCTTTCTTTCGAGCGCTTCGTACATCTCTTCGATTTCCTTGGCGTAGGTCGCCATGACGACGCGGCGCTTGAGTTTGAGCGTGGGGGTGAGGAAGCCCGATTCGATCGACCAGTCGTCGGCGAGGAGCGTCACCTGGCGAGGCACCCCGTAGTTCGGGAAGCCGCGCGTGGCGTGCTTGATGCGGCGAAGCGCGGCGGCCTTCGCCTCCTTCGACTTGAGCGAGGCGGGATCCTTCGGGTCGAGCCCGAGCTCTTCGCAGAACTTCGTCCAGACTTCCGGATTCACGACGGCGATCGCGGAGATGAAGGGACGGTCGTCGCCCAAGACCATGGCCTGCGCGAAGAGGGGATCTTCCTGAATGGCGGCCTCGAGGTCGGCGGGCGGAACCTTTTCGCCCGTCGAGGTGACGATGATTTCCTTGATGCGGCCCGTGATGCGGATGTAGCCGTCGTCGTAGATGTCGCAGACGTCGCCCGTGCGAAGCCACCCGTCGGGGGTGAAGATTTCCTTCGTCGCGTCGGGACGGTTCCAGTAGCCCTTCATGACGGAGGGACCGCGCACCTGCAGTTCGCCCTCTTCGGAGAGGCGCACTTCGAGGTTCGAGACGGCCGGACCCACCGTGCTCGGGTGGTTCCAGTCCTGACGGTTCACGGCGATGATCGGACTCGTTTCGGTCATGCCGTAGCCCTGCATGACGGGGATGCCGAGAGCGCAGAAGATCTTCGAGACGGCCGGGCTCAACGCCGCGCCGCCCGAAATGTAGAGGTGCGGACGTCCGCCGAAGACGTCGCGAAGGGTCTGCCCAACCTTACGGTCGAGGAAGCCCGCGACGAGCGGGTCAAAGATCGACGAGAGGGGACGCTCGCACGGGATGCCGTTTTTCGAGCAGAAGCGGCGCCAGCCGACATTGACGGCCCAGTTGAAGAGGAAGCGCACGAAGCCCGACTTCTTGGCGAGTCCGTCGCGAAGCTTCGCGTAGACCATTTCGTAGACGCGCGGCACCGAAAGGAGCACCGTCGGTCGGATGATCTTGAAGTCTTCCGTCAGGTGCGCGATCGAGCGGTTGAAGGCGAGGGGATAGCCCAGGCCCAGGGCCAGGTAGTAGGAGGCCGTACGCTCGAAGGTGTGCGAGAGCGGAAGGAACGAGAGGAACTGTTCCTCGTCGTGGGGCAAAATGTTGGCGAGCGTGCCGCGAAGGTTCGAGAGAACGTTGCGGTGCGTGAGCATCACGCCCTTGGGGTTGCCGGTCGTGCCCGACGTGTAGACGAGGGCGGCGAGGTCGTCGGCTTTGGGACCCATCGGCAGATCCTTCACGTCGCGGCCGAGCGCGAGGAAGGTCGAGAGCTTCATCACGGGAACGGGCGCGGAGGGATCGTCCTCGATTTCGTCGTCCGTGATGACGACGAGCCGCAGGTCGGGCGTTTCGCAGGCCTCGCGGATGAGCTTCCACTTGAGGAGCTTGTTCGTCACGAGCACCTTCGCGCCCGAATCGCGCAGGATGAAGCCCGAGGACTTCGGAGTGTCGATTGCGTGAAGCGGCACGGGAACGAGCGCGTCGGCGAGCACCGACTGGTCGAAGCAGACGGCTTCGTAGCAGTTGGGCAGGAGCATCGCGCAGCGGTCGCCGCGTTCAAGGAACGGGAAGGCAGCGAAGGACTTTCGCCAGGCGAGGACGTCCTCGAAGGTTTCCTTGAAGCTCTTTTCGAGCCAAGCCTTCGCCTTTTGGTCGTAGAACTTGTAGGCGACGGCGTCGGGACGCTTGTCGAGGTGGTGCGTCAGGAGTTCCGGGAGCGTGGAAAGGACGTCGAGGTCCAGAATTCGTTGCTTGGCTGTGTACATCGTGACCGTAGTGATTCTGTCGGGGCGCCGTGGAAAGTCATGGCGCACACGTGGATTAGAAATTGTACCGCCTTACGGCGTCCCGTCCCGTCGGCCGAACGGATGATGCAGACGGAAAAATACGGGAAAGGTTGTACGGAAGAACACGTAAATTTTCCGGTCGACACCATAGGGTTAATACTTAAATAAAAGAAAGGAAAAAAGGGGGTGCTTCGGCGAAAAGTCTAGGGCGGAGGGGGAGGCGGCGATTTGCGAAATTGCTTCGGCTCGTGTAGCCTTGATCCTGCAGCCGGTTGACGAACCCGTGAAGCTCCTCATGCACGGGTCAAGTGAAGTGGTTGGTCCTACGTTCATGATGAGGCTGCAACCTTTCGACCGACGACGAATGACAGGATTCGCCGTCGGTCTTTCTCTTTGCGGGGGCGAAAAAGCCTCCGTCCTCCTTTCCCTGTCTCCGCTGAGCGAAATCGGACGCTTCGTCGTCGCGCCACATCGTCGTCTTCCTCATCGCACCCCGGACAGGCATCTTCGCGCCTTCCCGCGAAAAAGAAGCCCCTCAGCGCCGATCCTTCGCGCTTGCGTCCCTCTTCCCCGCACCTTGGTGCCTCGCCTTCGCCCCGTCGGTGGACTCCCGGCGCCCGAATTTTCGCTTCGGGGGACCGCCGCGGGGCCGTTCGCCCCCGTTCGGACGCCCGGAAGCGGGTGCGCACGTTTGCGTCAAATCAAAGAGAAGCAAAATTTTACTAAGGGAAAACGTTCAGATCGGGAGCCGTTCGTCACGGGTCGGGGTCGGAGAAAAAGCGTGAAAAACATACGCATAACTGCGTAAATTTGGAAAAGTCTCCAGAACTGGAAAAAGGTCCGGGCGGGGGCGTCGCACGTTCTCGGGGCGCGGCGTCGGGACGAGGGGAGAAAGGTTTCGGAAAGCGGAAAAGAGGGGGAAAGCTTTTCAGAAAGGTGGTCACCGCGGGGTAGGGAAAAAACGTTCGGGCGAGGTTCCGCCCCCTTTGTCGCGGGAGAAAGTTTGCTATAGTGAACTTTCGCGAAACCTCCATAAGTGGTGGTTATTTTTCGTGCAAACACAAAATGTAGTGTTTAAAAGACGTCATATCAAGCGTTTGCCCGTTGTGTCGATCAAGGTTTAGTGTTTGGGAAGATCATGGAACTGCCAAAGCGTATTCAAAAGCGGGACGGAAGCGTCGTCGACTTTCGTTCTCAGAAAATCATCGATGCCGTCACGCGCGCCGGAAAGGCCACGGGGGAATTTGAGGCGCCCCGTGCCGAAGAAATCGTGCGCGAGCACGTTCTGCCTTCCCTCGAAGTCGACGACAAGGGCGTCTGCCACATCGAAGCCGTGCAGGACGCCGTCGAACAGGCCCTCTTCAAGGTCGGCTGCTTCACGACGCTTCGCGCCTACATCGTCTACCGCGAATCGCGCGCCAAGGTGCGCGACGCCAAGAAGAGCTGGGTGAACGTCGAAAGCTCCATCAACGAATACCTCGATCAGCTCGACTGGCGCGTCAACGCCAACGCCAACCAGGGCTATTCCCTGGGCGGCCTCATCCTGAACGTCTCGGGGAAGGTGGTCGCCAACTACTGGCTCAACCACGTGTATCCGCCGGAAGTGGGCCGCGCCCACCGCGACGGCGACGTGCACATTCACGACCTCGACATGCTCTCGGGCTATTGCGCGGGCTGGTCGCTTCGCACGCTCCTCACGGAAGGTTTGAACGGCGTCGCCGGCAAGGTCGAGGCGAATCCCCCGAAGCACCTTTCCTCCGCGACGGGCCAGATCGTCAACTTCCTCGGCACGATGCAGAACGAATGGGCGGGGGCGCAGGCCTTCTCGTCCTTCGACACCTATCTCGCGCCCTTCATCCGCAAGGACAATCTCCCCTACGAGGAAGTCCTGCAGTCCATGCAGGAACTCATCTACAACCTCAACGTGCCCTCGCGCTGGGGGACGCAGACGCCCTTTACGAACCTCACCTTCGACTGGACCTGCCCGGAAGACCTCCGTCCCCAGCACCCGGTGATCGGCGGCGAGGAAATGCCCTTTACGTACGGCGATCTCCAGAAGGAAATGGACATGATCAACCGCGCGTACATCGAAGTGATGATGAAGGGCGACGCGAAGGGGCGCGTCTTCACCTTCCCGATTCCGACGTACAACATCACGCCCGACTTCGACTGGGAGAGTGAAAACGCGGAACGCCTCTTCGACATGACGGCGCGCTACGGGCTCCCGTACTTCCAGAATTTCATCAATTCGGAACTGAAGCCCAACATGATCCGCTCGATGTGCTGCCGCCTGCAGCTCGACCTGCGCGAACTTTTGAAGCGCGGGAACGGCCTTTTCGGTTCGGCCGAACAGACGGGGTCGCTCGGCGTCGTGACGGTGAACTGCGCGCGTCTCGGCTACCTCTACAAGGGCGACAAGGAAGCGCTCTACAAGCGCCTTGACTACCTCCTTGACCTCGCCAAGACGAGTCTCGAAATCAAGCGCAAGGTCATTCAGCGCCACATCGACCAGGGGCTCTTCCCCTACACCAAGCGCTATCTCGGAACGCTGCGCAATCACTTCTCGACGATCGGCGTCAACGGCCTCAACGAGATGATCCGCAACTTCACGAACGACAAGGACGACATCACGACGTCCTGGGGGCACGCCTTCGCGCTCGAATTCCTCGATCATGTGCGCGCGCGTCTCGTTTCCTTCCAGGAGGAGACGGACCACATGTACAACCTCGAGGCGACGCCCGCGGAAGGCACGACCTACCGCTTCGCCCGCGAGGACCGCAAGCGCTTCCCCGACATCCTGCAGGCCGGGACCGCGTCGAACCCCTACTACACGAACTCTTCGCAGCTCCCCGTGAACTTCACGGACGACCCCTTCGAAGCGCTCGAAATGCAGGACGATCTGCAGCGCAAGTACACGGGCGGGACGGTGCTTCACCTCTACATGAACGAAGCCGTCAGCTCGGCCGCGGCCTGCCGCGACCTCGTGCGCCGCACGCTCACGAACTTCCGTCTGCCGTACATCACCGTGACGCCCACGTTCTCGATCTGCCCCAAGCACGGCTATCTCTCGGGACGCCACGATTTCTGCCCGAAGTGCGACGCGGAACTCCTCGCGAAAAAACGCCGGGCCGCGGCCAACGCTTCCTGAAGAGTCTGATAGACTGTCGGAAAGTTCGAGTTTTTGCCAATAGTTTCAATTTATCGGAGGGATTGTCATGACCCAAGCCAAATGCGATGAAGTCGTCCTGAAGGACGAAGAACGCCAGCCCTGCGAAGTCTGGACCCGCGTGATGGGCTACCACCGTCCGGTGCAGAGCTTCAACACCGGCAAGAAGGGCGAGTTCAACGAACGCGTCTGCTTCACGGAAGATAGCGCCAAGCACCACAAGTTCGAACGCAAGTAAGCTCTTCGAGCGACGAATCGGGGCGTTGGCCGCGGCATGCGCTGCGGAAGACGCCCCTTCTTTTTTCCTCTTGCCTTGCGAGGTGAACGAATGCGCGAACACCAGCCCTCCGATCTGCGCGTCGCGGGGATCACGCCCTTCACGACGATCGACTTTCCGGGAAAGCTCTCGGCCGTCGTCTTCATTCAGGGTTGTCCCTGGCGCTGTCCCTATTGCCACAATCCGTGGATGCAGCCGCGGGAATTCGATCCCTCGCTCGAGCACGGGTCCTGGGAGGAGGTGGCTTCGCTTCTTTCGCGCCGCAAGGGGCTTTTGGACGGCGTGATCTTCTCGGGGGGAGAACCCTGCGTCGATCCGGCGCTTCCCGCCGCGATCCGGGTCGTGAAAGACATGGGCTACGCCGCGGGACTCCACACGGGCGGGGCGTATCCCCGCGTTCTCGAAACGATTCTTCCGATGCTCGACTGGGTCGGGATGGACGTAAAGGCGGATCCGCGGGACGCGGCGCATTTCGACCGCACCGCGGGCGCGAAGGGGGCGGCGGAGCATTTTCTTCTCTCGCACCGGCTTCTTAAAGAGAGCGGCGTCGCGCACGAACTTCGCACGACGGCGCACCCCGACTGGCTTCCCGACGAGCGGCTTCTCTCGCTTGCCGACTGGCTAAAAAGCGAGGCGGTCGACACCTTTGCGCTGCAGATCTATCGTCGTCCGCCCGGAGGTCTTCTGACGGGACTCTTTCCCGCCGTCGGGATCGACTATCCCGCGCCCGAGACCATGACCGCCCTGAAGGGCGCCGTCACGCACTTCGTCGAGCGGCGAAACGACCGCTGAAGCGCTCAGCGGCTTCGCCGCGGGAGAATCGCTTCGACGAGCGACGCCGCGTCGGGGGCTTCGCGCATGAGGCGGCGGACCTCTTCGAAGTCCCGTCGCTTCAGAAGCGGCGTGAGCGTTCGCAAAAGAGCGCCCGCGTTTTTGTCGCCGAGGCGTTTGGCGGTGCGCAGAAGCGCACAGCCGTAGACGCGGTTCACGGGAACGCTCGAGCCCGAGAGAAAGAGGTTCGCGAGCATTTCCATCGCCCCGAAGTGGCCGCCCTCGGCCGCGCGGGCGATCCAACGCACGGCTTCTCGCTGATTGACGGGGACGCGCTGCCCCGCCCAGTGAAGAATTCCGAGCCGGTACTGCGCGTCCGTGTCGCCCGAGAGGGCGCTTTCCTTGAGCCAGAAGAGCGACGCGTCGCGGTCTTCGAGGGGCCCCCGCCTTGCATAGAGACGAAAGAGGAGAAAGGCCGCGTCCCGGTCGTGGTCGCGCGCGGCGCGCTCGAGCATGTCGCGGGCCACCTTGAGTTCTTCTTCCCCTCTCGCCGCGGCGAGCAGCTTTTCCCCCGTCTTTCTCTGCGCCGAGACGACGCCGTGGGCGGCCGCGAGACGCCACCAGTAGAGGGACTTCTTTTCGTCAGGAAAGACGGATTCGTAGAGCCTCGCCGCATCGAGCATCGCTTCGACGCGTCCGAGATAGGCGGCGCGCTCGACAAGCCGCAGGGCCTTTTCTTCATCAGGCGGCTCGCCCTCGCCCCGAAGCGCCATGAGCCCGGCGAGGTGCAGGGCTTCGGGCATTTCCTTTTGGATGGGTGAAGAGAGAAGATGCCGCGCGCGGGCGAAGCGGCGCGGCTCGTCGGGATTTTTGAGAAGGTGTCGAACGAAGGCGAGGGCGGCGCGGTCGTCTCCGGCCTTGGCGTCGGCTTCGAGCCGTTCGAGTTCGCGAAGGCGCTCTTCCCCCGAGCGTTCGGGCGCGACGACGCGCCTCATCCAGGCCCAGTGCGCGAAGTCTTCTTCGCGCTCATAGGGAAAGGCTTCGCGAAAACGCCCCTTCTTCGGCATCGCTCAGGGCTTTTCCTTGGGAGGGAGGGGCTTCACGACGGGTTCGGTCGCCCCTTCGGGAATCGAAATGACGACGCCCGTCGATTCTTCCTGCGCATCGGCGGGCAGCGGGCTCTTGTCGAACCCGAAGACGTAGAGGCCCATCGCCATGGTGATGTTGATCATCAGATAGAGAAGCCAGCCGAGGCCGCCCAAGAGCAGGGGACGCCCCATGGGAAGCTTCGGATAGTCGGCCGGTACGCGGTCGCGGAAGTAGCCGAGCTGCGTCCAGGCGCCCGTGACGACCCAGCTTCCCCAGAGAACGAGGAGGAAGTAGGGGCCGAGATACTTGATGATGGGCTCGTCGCGGAACATGATCTGCATGACGAGGTAGAGCGCGATGAGCCAGAGGCTCGTGCGCACCCAGAAGCGCGAACCCCGCGCCTTGTCGTGCTCGCCGAGCGCCTCCCAGTTGTGCGCCTGCAGCAGTCCCCCGAAGACGGGCGTGAAGAGAAGACTGCCGAAGAGCACCCAGACGGGGTTGTAGAGGGGCGGCGTGACGGGCGTTTTGCGGGCCATGATCGATTCGGAAGAAAAAAAGGAAAAAATCGGGATGGGTATTGTAGCGGTTGGCGCCCGAACCCGCCCCTTCCCGCGAAGGACTTTTGCAAGAGGCGGTAAGTTTTTCGACCCCTCCGAAGCCGTGCCGATGCAAGCCTCGGGGCGCTCCGCCGTATAATCAAAAGAGTCGCTTTTTCCTGCGGAGTCCTTCTGCCGATGCGCGCGCGTACCCACATTCTGCTGTTCACGTCGCTTGTCTTCCTTGCGTCGGGCTGCACCACGACCGAGGAGACGTCCGAGGCCGCGGCTGGGGCGAAAAGCCCTGCCGAGACGCCCGTGGGCGTGTGCCTGGCGGTCGATCCCGCGCTCGAGCATTCGCCCCTTTCGGTGACGCTTCATCGGCTCGTCGAAAGGAAGGGACTCAACGTCGTGGCGGGCAACGCTCCCGTGAGCGCCTGCCGCGTCGAAGTTCGCCTCAAGGGGCGCTGGAACGAATCCTTCACGGAACTCCTCGACGCGTCGCTCTCCTACCGGGATCTGCTTACGGGCGAAACCCGCCAGGTCGATCAGCCGCAATCCCTGCGCGAGAATCAAGAGAACGCCTTTTTCGCCAACAGCGCCGCCGCGCCCGAGGACGTGCTCCGGAGTCTGGTGGACCGCCTCTTCCCCGACCGCTACAGCCCGAAATTCGTGCGGACGGAGGAATGAGTCCGCTCTTTCTGTCGATTACGTATTTTTACGCAAGAAAATCTCGAGTATTTCTTCTTGCGTCGTGTAAAGCCCGCGGGGAACGCTTGATTTCCATCACTGACTAAGCAAATCACCTAGAGTCGTCAGTATTTCCCCTATTGTTTTCAAGGACTGGCTCCCTATAATTCTTCTTGTCGATCGATTTGGAAGAGTCGATCACCATCGAAGGGGAGACCCGGAGATGAAGTTCGGATGAAAGAACTTGATTTACTCATGGGGATGCGTAAGCAAGGGTTTCGTACGAACAACGAATGTCGGCGGTCCGATGGAGCGTTTCATGAGGGTTTTGGAGACTCCATCCACAGTAACGACTGCCGAACGTTCTCCAACCTTTCAGGGAGCTTGATCAACGCTCCCTTTTTTTTGTCCGCAGAAAACGCGGTCGAGTCTCTTTTTCGCCGGTCCGATCGGTTCCGGGAAGCCTCCTTCGCTACAATTTCCGCTTGTACGAACGTTTTCCCACAGTGAGGACTTCCCATGCGATACGTCATCGTGGGCGGCGTCGCCGCCGGCGTCACCGCCGCCACGCGGCTTCGCCGTCTGGACGAAACGGCCGACATCGTTCTTCTGGAACGCGGCGAGAAGATTTCCTTTGCGAACTGTGCGCTTCCCTACTATGCGGGCGGCATCGTCCGCTTTGAGCGCCTCTACGCCGCGGACGCAGCGACGATCTCCGAACAGTACGCCGTCGACATCCGCGAGCGCCACGAAGCGCTCTCGATCGACCGCGAACGAAAGACGCTCGCAGTGCGAAACCTCGCGACGAACGAAACCTACGAACTCTCCTACGACAAGCTCATTCTCGCGACCGGGGCGGAACCCGTCTTCCCAGAGGTCGAGGGGCTCGCCGAAAACGCGCGGGCGCTCTGGCGGGTGGAAGATGCGCTCGCTTTGGAGAAGGCGCTCTCCGAAAAGGCCGGCCTCACGGCGCTCGTTTTGGGAGGCGGCTCCGTCGGCCTGGAAGCCGCCGAAAACATCGTTCGGCGCGGCGGCACCGCGCACCTTGTGACGCGCGGGGCCACGCTTCTCGGGAAGAACGATCCCGCGCTCTCGCGGCTTTTCGTGCGTTTCGCTCAAGGGAAGGAAAAGCGCCTTCTCTGGCATTTCGGCACCACGGCCGCCAAGGTGGAGCACCTCGCGGACGGGAGGCTTCGCGTCGCGCTCACGAACGGCGAGACGCTCGAAGTCGACTATCTCCTCAGCGCGGCGGGCGTGCGTCCCCGCTCCGAACTGGCCGTGCAGGCGGGACTCGAACTCGGACCTCGGGACACCATCCGTACGGACCTTCTCACCCTCACGAGCGACCCCGACATTCTGGCGGCGGGCGACGTCGCCGCGTCGCTCGATCCCGAAACGCTCGAGCCGCGCCCCCTGATGCTCGCGGGCTCGGCCGTCCGCTCGGGCCGAAAGGCGGCCGACACGGCTTCGGGGCGCGTTCCCGAGAGCAAACTGCAGCCGCCCTTTGCGACGCACGTCGTGTCGCTCTTCGGCACGGTCTGGGCGTCGACGGGGAAAAACGTCGGAGAACTCCTCGCCTGCGGACAGCGTCCCCGTCGGGATTTCGACGCGGTGACGGTCATCGCGCGCAATCACGTGGGCTGGTATCCGGGAAGCACTCCGGTCATTCTCAAAATCGTCTTCGACAAGGCCGGGAAACTCCTCGGCGCCCAGGCGATCGGCCGCGAGGGCGCCGACAAGCGCATCGACGTCCTGAGCACCGCCATGCTCTTCGGGGCGAACGTGCGCGACCTGACGAAGCTCGATCTCTGCTATTCGCCCCAGACGGGGTCCGCCAAGGATCCGATCCACGCGGCGGCCTTCGTGGCGGAAAACGTCCTGAACGGTCTCGTGCGCTTCATCGAGCCCGGGGAAGTCGCCGACCTCTTTGCCGGACGTGAACCCGATTTGGGCGACGACGTGCCCAACACCCCCGATCGGGCGTGCATTCTCGACGTGTGCTCGTCGGAAGAAATCGCAGACGACGCCCTGCCGCTTCCCTATGAGTCGATTCCTCTCGAAGAACTGCGCGACCGTCTCGACGAAGTGCCGGCCGACGGCCGCACGATCGTGGTCGTCTGCCGCGCGGGCGTCCGGGCCTATGCAGCCGCCCGCATTCTCGAGCAAAAGGGTTTCAAGAACGTCTTCGTGATGACGGGCGGCAAGCAGTACTGGAACTGGACGATGCCGAAGATCGCGTGAAAAGCGTCCGCGCGTCGAAAAATGCACGACGGCTGACCGAGTCTCGTCGGCCGGCCGTCTGCGCAGACCGCCGCAAATTGCGAAAATTATCCCTTTCCCGCTGAAAGACCGCATCCATGTCTCTTCGTTCTTCCATAGAACATTACCGCACGCTCCGGCAGGCGCCGATCTGGAAACTCCTTGCTTCCGACAACGGCCCCCAAGCCATCGCCATTTTGCAGACGCTCCTCTACGACAACGAGCGCGTGCTGCCCGCCTCGGTGTTTTTCGAACGGCTGAGAAACGCCTATGCCGAAGGACTCGAGGAAACGCTCTCGCGCGACGAAGCCCGCACGCTCGCGCTTCGCTGGGTGTCGGACGGCTATCTCATTTGTCGTCTTCCTGCCGGCGCGCAGGAAGAGACGTTCGAACTCACGGCGGCCGGGGCCGACGCCATCCGCCTGCTCTCGCGTTTCGATTCGAAGCGTCTGGGGCCCACCGAAAGCCGTCTCGAGATGCTCACGCACGCCCTTGCGCGCCTCGCCACGGAAAGCGACCCCAATCAGCAAAACCGCATCGAGTTGCTCGAAGCCGAAAAGATGCGCATCGATCAGGAGATCGACGCGATTCGGACGGGTCGCAAACAGGCGATTACGCCCGAAGCGGCCCTGCAGCGCATCGCGGAAATTCTGGAACTCTATGCGGAACTGCAGGGCGACTTTCGTCGGGTTCGCGAAGAGTTCGAGCGGCTCAACCGGTCGCTGCGCGCCGAAATCATGCAGAGCGAAGACACGCGCGGCGTCGTGCTCGACCGTTTCTTCGAAGGCTACGACGTGATCGGCGAGAGCGCCGCCGGACAGGCCTTCGAGGCTTTCTACCGCATGCTCACGGACAACTCCGCTCACGGGGAGCTCGAAGATTCGCTCGAGCGCATCGCTTCGCGCGCCTTCTACCGAAAGCTTGCGCTCGCCGACCGCAAAAAGCTCACGGGGCTGCAGGAGGAACTTCTTGTCCGCGCCAACGAAACGCACGCCGTCATGCGGCTTTTGGCGGTGTCCCTCAAAGAGTTCGTGCGCTCGCAGGATTTCGTCAAGGAAAGGCATCTTGCCGAACTCATCCGCGAGACGCGCAAACTCGCTCATGAAGTGTCCAAGAGGGCGGGCGTCAACGACGTCGTGTGGGAGTGGGATCTGACGAGCTGCGATATCGATTCGCTTTCGCGCCTCGAACTCGACGATCCCGAAGAAACGCGCATGGAGGCGGACTTCGGCGCGGGCGAACGCCCGAGCGTTGACGCGCTCGAACTCATGGAGCGCATCTGGCAGGCCGACATCGACTATCCCATGCTCATCCGCGCCGTGGAGACGGCTCTGACCGATGCGCAGACGGCCTCCGTGGGCGAAGTCTTCCGTCACCTTGAAAGGCGCCAGGGACTCGGATCCGTGATCGGGCTTTTGTCGCTTGCCGTCCGATACGGACATGCCGGCACGCCCGGGTGGGAGGCGGCGCAGACCGAAAGTCTGCGGCTCGCCTCGGACGCCGAGGAGGAGGGCTACGCGATCGTGACGCTCCCGGAAACGCTTGAAGAAACGCTCGAGTGGGAGGACCGCCGCAGAACGCCTCGACGGGGCTCCGTTCCGCTCTACTATTTCGATGACGAGAGTCTCAAGAAAATCCGCCGCTCCCGCCGTTGGGGCTGAGTTAGACAAAATCACCGAACATGACAGAGAACACTTCTTTGAATCTGCATTCTGAAGACTTTTGGGTGAAGGCTGAAACGCAGGATCCTCCCCAAGAGGCGCCCCTCGACGAGTCCGATGAGGACAAAGTGCTTTTTGAGGGCGACACGGGTGAACTCCCCGAAATCGTCCGCAACGTGCTCGTGCATCTTCTGCGCGGTCCTTATTTCGAACGTTCTTCGAGCCGTCGTCTTTGGCACGCCCTGGTGACGAACGAAGCGGTCATCCGCTCGCGTTTGTCGGAACTCTATCTCGACCTCTTTCTCGACGAAGAGGCGGGGATCGCGTTTTGCCGCCGCCCGAACCTCGGCGAGCTCGATGTGCCGACCCTTTTGCCTCGGGTTCGGCTTCGCTTTCTCGACTCGACCCTGATCGTGGAGTTGCGCGAACGTCTGATGCGCGCGCAGGAAACGGGCGAGAGGGTGCATGTCACGCGGCAGGATCTGCGCGAAATTCTGCGCCTTTACGACGCCGCGGCTCTCTCGAACGAGGCGCTCCTCGAGCGTCATCTCTCGGGGATCGTCGACCGTTTGGTGAAGCGCCGCATTCTTCTCACGCTCAAGTCCGGAGACGACGCCTTCGAAATCAGCCCGGTGCTTCCGCTTCTCTTTACGACGAGCGACATTGCAGCGCTTCGGGCGGGCTACGCCGACAAGGCCGCGCGCGACGCCGACCGCCTCGGCGGCCGCGGTGAAGCGCAATCCGGGGAGGGTGAAGAATGACGGACGCCGCGCTTTTTCAGAACCAGTACCGCATCACGCGCCTGCAGGCCTTCAACTGGGGGACCTTCTCGAACATTCACGACATTCCGATTTCCGAATCGGGTTTTCTCTTTGTCGGCGCATCGGGGTCGGGGAAGTCGACGCTCCTTGACGCCATGGTGACGCTTCTCTTTCCGAATCCCAACTACAACGCGGCCGCCCGCGAAGGGGAACAGCGCCGTGGGGACCGCTCGATTCTGACGTATGTCCGCGGCGCCTGGTCGACGAAGACGGAGTCGGAAGGCCTCGGCAGTCAGCGCGTCAAGACGCAGTATCTGCGACAGGGCGCCACCTTCTCGGCTATTGCGCTCACCTTCTCCGACCGGACGGGCGACCAAAAGCAGCTGATGCTCGTCGCCGCCATCAAGAAGAGCGCGAACGAAGAGACGGGCGTCAACCGCCGCTACTACGTGCTCGACGGCGAATACCGGTTTCAGGCGAAGGACTTCGAAGGCTTTGCGCACTCGGGTTTTGACTGGCGCTGGCTCAAGGGACGCCTCCCTGCGGGGCGCGTCTTCGAGCGTTTTGCGGCCTACAGCGACGCCTTTTGCGAACTCTTCAGCATCCGCGACAAGACGGCCCTGAAGCTCCTTGCCAAGGCGCAGTCGGCGAAGAATCTGGGCGACCTCAATTCCTTCCTTCGCAACTTCATGCTCGAGGCTCCGCAGACCTTTTCGATGGCCGAAAAACTCGTGGAGGAATTCAACGACCTGAATGATGCCCATCAGTCCGTCGTGACGGCGCGCGAACAGACCGAAATTCTGCGCCGCGCCCGCGACGCCTGGACGAAACGCGAGGAAGCCCTCTCGTGCATGGCGTCGCTCGAACTCGAAAAACGCTCCGTACCGCGCTGGCGCCTCGAGACGAAGCTCGGGCTTCTCACGGCGGATCTTCCCGCCTTCGTGCGCAGGAAGGACGAAACCGAGAAGCTCCTTCTTGCCGCCCGCAGAAAGGAAGACGACGCGCAGGAAACGTTCGAAGGCCTGAAGCGCCGTCACTGGCTCTCCGGGGGCGAGCAGATCAGTCTTCTCAAGAAAGAACGCGTGCGCGCAGAGGAGCGCCTCGAAGAGTGCCTCTCGCGGCGCAACAAGGCGGCCATCCATTTGGAAAAACTCGGGACGCCCATGCCCACGAGCAACAAGGGATGGATCGCGCTCGTCGCCGACCTCAAAACCTTCGTGAACGAAGCTCAGGAGCGCTCCGAGCGTCGCCGCGCCGAGCGCGACGACCGGATCGCCCGCAAGCGCGATCTCTCGAAGGACTTTGAAGAGACGGCCGCGGAAATCCGCGCCATGCGCGAGCGTCCTTCGAACATTCCCTCGAAATTCCTTGCGCTCAGAAGCCGTCTCGCCGAGGCCCTCGAGCTTCCGGAAGACGCGCTTCCCTTCGTGGGCGAACTCCTGCAGGTGAAAAAGGAGGAGGCCCGTTGGCAGGGCGCGATCGAGCGCGTGCTTCACAACTTTGCGCTCTCGATTCTCGTCTCGGATGAACATTACGAAGCGTTCTCGAACCACGTGGACGAGGCGACGCTCGGAGAGCGTCTCGTTTACTTCCGCGTGAAAACGCCCGTCAAGGATCTCCCCGACACCTTCCGTCCGGGGACGATTCCGACGAAGCTCGAACTCGCTTCGGGCCCCTGGCGCGCGTGGCTCGAAAAGGAACTCGACGAGCGCTTCTCTTACTTCTGCGCCGAAACCATGGAGGACTTCCGCCGCTTCAAGACGGCCGTGACGCTTCGCGGTCAGGTGAAGCACTCGGAAGTGCGGCACGAAAAGGACGACCGGCACGCCGTCAACGACCGCCGCCGCTGGGTGACGGGCTTTTCGAACGCCGACAAGCTCGCGCTCTTTGAAGAACACGCGCGAGCGGTCGCGGGCGAGATCGAAAAGATCGACGCGGAGGTGCGGCGCCTTGAAAAGGATGCGCAGGAAGAGGCCGTCAAGGAGGTGGCCGCTCAGACGGTCCTCAACTGCGAGTGGCACGAAATCGATGCGGAGGACGCGAAGGCGAAGCTTCGCACGATCGAGACGAACCTCAACGCGCTTCTCGAGCAAAACGAAGACCTCAAGGCGCTCGAAGAGGAAATCGTGAAGGCCGAGACCGAGTGCAAACGCCGCCGCGAGATTACGGTGAAGCAGAACACGGCCTTCGAGACGGCGCGGGCGACGCTCGCCGAACGGCAAAAGGCGATCGAGACCTGCCGCGAAGAACTCCGGGGCGTCGTCGCGGATCCTTCGGTCCTTGACGAGGCGTCGCTCGCGAAGGTGGCCGCCCGTGCCGAGCGCTACGAGGGAGGCGTGTCGCTTTCGACGCTCGAGAGCTGCGTGAAGTCGATCGAAATGCAGATTCTGAACGCCAACGCTCTCGCCGAAAAAACGGCGGCGCTCTCACTTTCCGATGCGCTCGGTGAGTTTGCGGATTTTCTCAACAAATGGCCCGCGCATCAGGCGACCCTTAACACGACGCCGGAGTCGGCGGGCGAATTCTTCGAGAAGCTCGACGAACTCGAGCGAGACGGTCTGCCGCGCCACGAAAAGCGCTTCCGCGAACTGCTCGAGAAGCAGTCTCTCGAGCACTTCGTGGACCTCAATCTCGAGATTCAACGCGCCCGCAAGGAAATCCTTTCGCGCATGGCGGTCGTGAACGCGTCGCTCGAATTGGCGCCTTTCAGCCGTCTTGCAGAAGGCGAATCGCACCTAAAGATCGAAGTGAAGAACGTTCAGAGCCAGGACATCACGGACTTCCGCAACGAGCTCTCCGGACTTCTGCAGGGCGCCTGGGACGACCTTTCTTCTATAGAGGCGGAAGCTCGCTTTTCTCAGATCAAAAAACTCGTCGAACGCCTTGACCCGACGAATTCAAATCCCGAAGTTCAGAGGTGGAGAAAGCTCGTGCTTGACGTACGTCAGCACGTCGAATTCACGGCCTACGAATTGGACGAGGCCGGAAACGTCATCGAAACCTATCTCTCGGGTTCCGGAAAGTCGGGCGGTCAGCGCCAGAAACTCACGACAACTTGTCTTGCGGCGGCTCTTCGCTATCAGCTCGGAAACTCCGAAGAGGGACTTCCTGTCTTCGCGCCCGTCATTCTCGACGAAGCCTTCGACAAGGCCGACAGCGACTTCACGGACTTGTCCATGAACATCTTCCGCCGTTTCGGTTTCCAGATGATCGTGGCGACGCCCGAGAAGTCGATCGTGACGCTCGAGCCCTACATCGGCGGCGCCTTCTACGTCGTGATGAAGGACCGCATGCATTCGAGCGGTCTTTCGGTGCGCTACGACGAGGAGGCCCAAAAGCTCGACTTCGAGCACATGAATGACCTCGTCGAAGAACCCGAACCCGTTCAAGAGCCGAAACCCGAGCGATCGCCCAAGGGAAAGCGTCCGAAGACCGAGGAAGCTCCGGCCCCCGGTTTTTTCGACGAGCTCTCGCTCTTTGAGTGAGCGGAGGTAGGGGAATGGCTTTGAAAACCCTTCGGGAGGCGGAAACCCTCCTGGTGCGGCGCTTTGACCGAAGTCTGGTGGAGCGCCTCCTCGGAGAAGCCTTCGGGCTTCCCTTCGAGCCGGCGTTCCATCTTCCGCTCGGACGGGTGACCGAAGCCGAGGCCCTGCGGAATCTATCCGGTCTCAAGGCGAATGTCACGGAGTGGCGGGAGGCTCTCCCGCAACGACCTGGTTGGTGCGCAGTCGTTGTCGAACAGCGTTTCCGCACCGTGGGGCTTACCGTTCGGCTTCCCCGAGAGCTTGCGGTCGACTCGACCGAGAGTCTTCTCAAAGCCCTGCGTCCGAACGGCATCACGCCCGCCGTCTGGCGCACGGCACTCGCGCGGCTTCTACGCTTTTGCGAAACCTTCGCGCTGACGTCGGAGGAGTCGCGAAAGAGCGCCGCGGCGGCGCTGCGCTCGCTCAAACTTCTTTTCCCGAGCGACACGTCCGACCGGGAGTTCGAGGCGGTACTCAGGACTCTGTCGTGGCTTCTGCGGCATCCTAACGCCGGTCTCTTTCCCCGGGCGCTTCCCGTCGAGGGCGTGGACTCCAAGTGGTTGGAGCGCCGACGCGCGGCGCTCGCACGCCTCTGGAACACGGTGACGGGCGAAAACGTCTCCGCGGCCGATTTCCTGGAGCATGCGGGACTTCTTCGCCTGCCGCAGTTCGTGAGCGTCAAGAACGCCGCGGCTTGGGTGGGAGAGGGGGCGGCCGAAGAAGTCGTGAAGCTTCCCGTCGAGACGCTTGCCAAAAAGGCGCCCGAGTCGCCGGTCATTCTCATCATCGAAAACGAACAGACGGCGCTTTCGCTCGATTTCCCGGATGTGCCGATCTTTCTTGCGCTCGGCTACGGCGTGACGTTGCTTGCAGGTCTGCCGTGGATGAAGGAGAAGGGGATTCTCTATTTCGGCGATCTCGACACGCACGGCCTCGCCATTCTCGCCGAGTGCAGGCGTCTTTTCCCGCAGACGCAAAGCGTCCTCATGGATCTTCCCACGTTCGAACGCTGGCGCGATTTCGCCGTGACGGAACCCAAAGGGACGTCGCTTTCCCCGGAACACCTCACGCCCGTGGAAAGGGCGCTTGCCGACGTGCTCTCGGAAGGTCATCTTCGTCTCGAGCAGGAACGCATTCCGTTGGATACGGTCCGCGGCGCGCTGCTTGCGGCGCTTGCCGGTTCGGTCGGGAAAAAAACGATCGACTGAAAAGGACGCTATTTCCAACGTCTTACGAACGGGTCGGAGAAAAAACGCTACAGGTGGCGTGAAGGCCAACTGTAGCAACTTCTCAAGAGAAAAGGCCAGACAAAGGTCTTCCTTCGCAGAGTTTCGTGCTTGGTAGACTCAACTCGATCGGTCGGATTGTTCGAATTTACCTAGCCATTGAGACGGTCCTTAAAGAAGCTTTCCATGCACGCTTTAGTGATTTCGCTTCCAATGGGCGTGTTCTTCCACGAGGCTTCTTCGTGTGTCATGTTGCGCAGTTTCCAAGCGGAAAACTGACCGTACACTTCGTACACCTCATCCATCAAGGCCGAGTCTTCAGCGCAGAATTTGCTGAAATCCACATATTCGGGGGCAGGGATGCCAAGGGTCCTCGGCATGGGCGCCGATGACGAAGCCGAAAAGGAGGAGGAAAAGGAGAAACGCGCGGCGCATGTCGGTCGGAAAAGGGGTGCGTCGCAAAATTGTATAAGAAAACGGGCGCGCGCCCCTCCTCCCGAGAGAGGAGGGAACGCCGCCCGCTTCAGGCCCGAAGGCTTCGAAAATCAGTCCTTGAGCGAATGGATCGGCGTGAAGGTGCCGTCGGGATTCGGACGGAAGACGTAGTGTTCCTTCAGATAAATGATGTCCTTGCGGTCGACGCTTTCAAGTTCGGCGAGGATGGCCGCGCGCGCGACGACCTTGGCGCCCGCTTCGACGGCGAGGTTTTCAATCGCCTGAAGGGATTCGCCCGTGGCGATCACGTCGTCGATGATGGCGACGCGCTTGCCGCGGATCTTGTCGGCTTCGACGCCGTCGAGGTAGAGCGTCTGCTCCTTCTGGGTCGTGATCGAGCGCAGCGTGTGCGAGACGACGTTCTGCATGTAGGGCTTGCAGCTCTTGCGGGCGACGACGAATTCCTTCATGCCCATGATGCGGCTCATTTCGTACGTAAGGCAGATGCCCTTGGCCTCGGCCGTCATCAGAACGTCCACTTCGGGAAGGCGCTTGACGAGTTCGGGGGCGACGCGCTGTACGAGTTCTGTGTCGGAGAGACAGACGAAGCTCGCGAGGGCCAGATTGTCTGCCACCTTCACGTAGGGGAGTTTGCGCTTCAAGCCGAGAATTTCAAAGTCGAAGTATTTCACGGGAGTGTCCTGATGATGCGGAGACGGCCGTTGCGGCCGTCGGGGAGGAGGGAAAGGCGACAGTCTAGCGGATGCGGATGCTCAACGGGGAGGTAGGCTGCGGGCAGGGTGCCCAGATTTTGACTTGGATCGAAAATCCGTCAAATTCTTTTGGGGGCGGTTCGCGCACTCCGAGAAGTTGCACAGGCAGGATCGCTACAATTGAAAAGTATTTCTCCTACAACCCCCTGATGATCTTTGACTCGTCCACCGTTTGTGGCCGGGTCTTTTTTGGCTCAAAGGATAAACAGATCGTGGAAAACGACAACGCCAAACCCTGGAAATTGACGCTCGTCATCCTGACGGCGAGTTCGCTTCTGATGTCGGCGAGCTATACGATGCTCGTTCCCTTCCTGCCGATGTACCTCATTCAGGAACTCAACGTCGCGCAGGACGAAGTGAATCTTTGGAGCGGAATCATCTTCGCGATCTCCTTTGCGATTTCCGGGATCATGGCGCCGATCTGGGGGGCGATGGCCGACAAAAAGAGCCGCAAACTCATGGCCGTACGTGCGGCGATCTGTCTTTCGATCACCTACGTTCTGGGCGGTCTCGTGCAGGACGTCTGGCAGCTCTTCGGCGTGCGCGTACTGCAGGGCTTTGCGTCGGGGCTCTGGCCGGCGTGCCTTGCGATCATGACGGTGAACGCGCCGAGGACGAAGTTGGGGCTCTGTCTCGGCACGATGCAGGGCGCCATGACGGCGGGCGGCGTGCTCGGCCCCCTCATGGGCGGTCTTCTCGCAGAAGCCTTCGGCATGCGTGCCGCCTTCTTCCTCGGGGGCGTCGGACTCTTCATCATCACGCTTCTCATCATCTTCTACATCAAGGAGCCGCCGAGAAAGAAGGTCGAAAGGGTCGAATCGAGCCGTCCGAAGACAAACCTTCTCAAGGTACCCGTCGTGCAGCGCATGCTGCTTTGCGCGGGCGTGGTGCAGCTCACGATTCTTCTGCAGCAGCCGATCATGCCGCTTTACGTCGGAGAACTGCAGGGGAGCATGGACCGCATCGTGCTCGTCACGGGGATGCTCTTTTCGATCGTCGGGATTTCGGGCGTAATCGCTTCGCCCGTCTGGGGGATCGTCGGGCAAAAGTGGGGCTTCCGTCCGGCGCTCTATCTCGCGCTGCTCGGCTCGGGCATTTTCGGGATGATTCAAGCGATCCCGACGACACTGGTTCCCTTCGGCGTGTGGCGCTTCATCGGCGGCCTCGCCTTCGCCGGGATCTTTCCGGCCATCAACGCGGTGCTTTCGCAGTCCTCCGCCCCGGAAGACCGCGGCCGCATCTTCGGGCTTTCCTACGCCGCACAGCAGGTCGGCAGCGTGATCGGCCCGATCGCGGGCGGCGCCATGGCGATGTATCTGCCGCTCAAGTTCGTGATCTTCACGAGCGGGTTCGTGCTCATTCCGCTCGTGATCTTCCTCTACCTCATGCGCCCGAAGGTCGAGCCAAACACCAAGGGCGATCCGGCCAATCTGGGCTGACGAGAGAATGGAAACGACGATCGGCGGGCGAAAGTCCGCCGATTCGTTTTGGAAGTGCCGCCGACCGATCAGTCCCGCCGTTCAAGATTCCAGTCATGGAGAATGCCGGTGCGCCGGTCGGCTTCGAATTCGGCCTTGCAGCCGTTCTTTCTCAGAACCCCCTCCCAACGCTCGCCTGCGCGGCTAAGCCGAACGTCTTCCGGACGCGCACCGGGGATGCGCCGGGCGGCTTCCCGCCGTACCTTCTCTTGCGCGTTCGGAACGGCCTTCTGGCGGCGCACCCATTCCTCACGGATTTCACAGTCGGCGTCGACGACGTCTCCGCTGCGGCGCGACACGGCGACGTCGAAATCCCCGAAGGCGGTTTCAAATTCCACCTTGTAGACGGGGACGCCGTTTTCTTCGCCCCGTTCGATCTTGAGATTCCTCACGTCGCGGCGTGCGACGGCGGCGTGCGCGAGCGCAATGCGGAGCGCTTCCTCCCGATCGACCTCTGCGGGGGCGGCGAAAGAGACGGGCGCTCGTCCCAAAAAAGGAAGAATTGCGAACAGTTTGACTACGTTTCGACGGTCGATCATGACGCGCTCCAAATATGACAAAACGATGACAAAAATATGACAGAAATATGACAAAAGGGCGACGGTTCCTGAAAAAACAATAAAAAAACTCGGATCTATGCCGTCAAGTGCCTCGTTGTAAAGATAAAAGATCGCAATTAGCGTCAAAAAACACGTTTTTGGCGGGGTGGGATGTCAAAAAACTTTCATAATCCGGGGAACTTTCGGATACAATTTGCGGCAACTATAACGACCCGCAAATCCGACGCGTCGCTACGGTGTGGAGCACAGCGTCGGGCGCTCCAGCATGGATACATTTATTCTCCTCGCCCTCGTCCTTTTAGGCATTCTTGCCGTTTGCGACCTTTTCGTCGGCGTCTCGAACGACGCCGTGAACTTCCTCAATTCCGCCGTCGGCTCCAAGGCCGCCCCATTCTGGGTGATTCTGGCGGTGGCCTGCGCAGGCGTTCTCCTCGGCGCCACCTTTTCGTCGGGCATGATGGAGGTGGCCAAAACCGGGGTCCTGATCCCGGAAAACTTCACCTTCAAGGAAGTCATCATCGTATTCGCGGCCGTCATGGTGACGGACGTTCTCCTCCTCAACACCTTCAACTCCCTCGGTCTTCCCACCTCCACCACCGTCTCCATCATCTTTGAACTCCTGGGCGGCGCCATCGCGATGGCCTGCCTCAAAGTGTGGCAGTCGGGCGCTCCCTTCACCGATCTCGGCACTTACCTCAATTCGGGCAAAGCCCTCGCGATGATCCTCGCGATCCTCACCTCCGTCCTCGTCGCCTTCATTTCGGGCGTCGTCGTGCAGTGGGTTCTTCGCCTCGTCTTCACCTTCCGCTACGAGCGCATCTACAGGTGGCTGGGCGGCGTCTTCGCGGGCGTCGCGTTTACGGCGATCTTCTACTTCCTCGTCATGAAGGGCGCCAAGGGCGCTTCCTTCATGCGTCCCGAATGGATCGAGTGGATCGACGCTAACACCGAGGCGATCCTCATCGTTTCCTTCGTCGGCTGCTCGCTCTTCTTCCAGGCGCTGATTCTCTTTTTCCGCCTCAACGTCTTCCCCTACGTCATTCTTGCGGGCACCTTCGCGCTTGCCTTCGCCTTCGCGGGGAACGACCTCGTGAACTTCATCGGCGTGCCGATGGCGGCGCTTGACAGCTGGAACATCTTCTCAGCGGTCGAAGGGGCTAATCCCGACACCTTCCTCATGGGCGGGCTGCGTGACGTGACGCATACGCCCACCTACATCCTCCTCGCCGCGGGCCTCGTGATGGTGCTCACGCTCTGCTTCTCGAAGAAGGCGCACACGGTGATCCGCACGTCGATCAACCTTTCGAGCTCGTCGCGCGGCGGCAAGGAACAGTTCGGTTCGTCGTTGCCCGCGCGCATGCTCGTGCGCGGCGCGCTGCACGCCAACGACATCATTCACCAGATCATCCCGAAGAGCATCTTCCGCGTTCTCGACAAGCGCTTCGAACAGCCCAAGCATTCGGCGCGCGACATCGCCTTCGACGAAGTGCGCGCGAGCGTGAACCTCGTTCTCGCCGCGGCCCTCATCGCTTCGGCCACGAGCCTCAAGCTTCCGCTCTCGACCACCTACGTCACCTTCATGGTCGCCATGGGTTCGAGTCTTGCCGACGGCGCCTGGGACCGCGAATCGGCCGTCTACCGCATTTCGGGCGTCCTCACCGTCATTTCGGGCTGGTTCATCACGGCCTTCACGGCGGCGACCGCCTGCGGCATCGTGACCTTCCTCTTCGTGTGGCTCGGCGAAGCCGCCATCATCCTCGGCATGGTGATTTCGCTCGTTCTCATCATCAAGTCGAACTTCTTCTCGAAGGAAGATGACGACGACGTCCGCCTCGAAGTGACGCACGTCGAAAAGGGAGACCGCGAATCGATCCGCGCGCTCCTTTCGGTGAACATTCAGTCGAACCTCGACCGTACGCTCGACCTCTTCGCCTCGGGTCTCGAAGCCTTCCTCGCGCAGGACCACAAGACGCTCGCGCGTCTCAAGGGCGAAGGCGCCATGTTCTTCGACCTCGTCATGATGCGCCGCGGCGAGTACTACCGCATGGCCTTGACGGGCGGCGGCACGAAGGCCGACCGAGACGCGCGCAACTTCTACTACCGCGCCTATTCGAGCATGAAGGAAGTGAGCCATGCACTTCGCGACCAGCTCGGGATTTCCGAAAACTATGTCGCCAATTCGCACTCTCCCTTCACGGGCAAGATGCGCGACAACATCGAAAAGCTCGCCAAGGACATGCGCGCCGTCGGAGACAACTTCGTTCCCGCCAACTGCGCCCGCATCCTCGGTCTCATCGAAGAGGCCCAGCGCGAATTCATGGAACAGATCGCCGAAGAGCAGATTTCGCTTCGCAAGAGCGAGCTCTATCTCGGCTACCTTCTCTTTGCGCGCGAAGTGCTCAACCGCTACCTCATGGTGAAGCTCCTGCAGTCGGAGCTTGAAAACGGCACCGGCACGGGCACGCAGCCCGCGCCCGACGCCCCCAAGGCGGCCTAAGGCGCATCGCTGAAAACCACAGGGCGACTCCTCCGGAAACGGGCGGGTCGCCTTTGTTTTTGCGCCATCCATCCTTCTGTAAGTCACACGTCTTTTCACTAGAATGTCCTTTCAGTCGGCGTCGCACACGACTTCCCGCCGACCCTTTGCCTTTCGCCGGGAGATTTTTTCCGATGCCGACCATTCTTTTCGCTTCCCCCGTTTTCGGGCCCGTGCACTCGCGCCGTCTCGGCCTCTCGCTCGGCGTCAATCTGCTCCCCGCGGACGGAAAGCTCTGCACCTTCGACTGTCTTTACTGCGAGTGCGGGCTCAATGAGGAGCACCGCCCCAAGACCGACATGCCCTCGCGCGCGCTCGTCGCGCAAAAGCTCGAAGAGCGCATCCGGTCGCTCGCTCTCGAGGGACGCCCCGTCGACGCGATCACCTTCGCAGGGAACGGCGAGCCCACCATGCATCCCGACTTTGCGGCGATCGTGGAGGATACGGTCGCGATCCGCGACCGTCTGGCGCCTTCGGCCAAGCTCTGCGTCCTCACGAATTCGACGAATCTTCTGAAGCCCGGGGTGGCGGAAGCGCTGAGGCGGTTCGATCTCCCTATGTTCAAGCTCGACGCGCTCGACGCCGACTGGGTGAAGCGCGTAAACCGCCCGCAGTGTCCCTATCGTCAGGAGGCCCTGATCGAAGCGCTCAAGGGCTGGGAAGGGGAGTGCATCATCCAGACGATGTTCCTTCGCGGGACGGTTGACGGGGTGTCGGTCGACAACACGACGGACGACTTCGTCGAGCCCTGGCTGAAAGTCGTCGCCGACATTCGCCCGAAGTGCGTTTCGATTTATTCGCTTGACCGCGACGCCTCCTGCACTACGCTTCTCAAGACCGATCCCGAACGCCTCCTTGCGATCGGGGAGCGCGTGAAGGCCTTGGGCATCCCCGTGCAGGTTTCGGTGAAGCCTTCCGAAGTGCGCCGCGAGAAGGAGTGCGATTGAGAACGGAGAAATTCCCATGCACAGCAATGCTCCCTTCATTCGCCGCGTGGCGGCCGTTCACGACCTTTCGGGCTTCGGGCGCGTGTCGCTTACGACCGTCATTCCGGTTCTCTCCACCATGGGCCTCGAAGTCTGTCCCTTGCCGACGGCGATTCTCTCGAACCACACGCAGTATCCGCACTTCAGCTTTCTCGATCTGACGGACGAACTCCCGAAGATCATCGCCGAGTGGCGGCGCCTCGCGCTCGAATTCAGCGCCATTTACACGGGCTACCTCGGCTCTCCGCGGCAGATCCGCATCATCGCGGACTTCATCGAAGAATTCCGCCGCGAGGAGACGCTCGTCGTGGTCGACCCGGTCCTCGGGGACAACGGGCGGCTCTACAACAAGATCACGGACGAAATGGTGTCGGAAATGCGCGTGCTCGCCCGCAGGGCGGACGTTCTGACGCCGAACCTCACGGAAGTCTTCGCGCTGTTGGGGCGGGCGTACCAAGCCGACTGCACGGACGAGATGCTCAAGGACATGGTCGCCGAATTGTCCGAAAAGGGGCCCGACACGGTGATCATCACGGGCGTGCCCGTCAAGAACGAGCCCGGACTCACGGCCGTGCTCGCGAAAAGCCGCAGCGACGGGCGCACCTGGAAGGTGACCTGTCCCTATCTTCCCGCTCACTATCCCGGGACGGGCGACACCTTTACGAGCGTCGTCACGGGAAGCCTTCTGCAGGGCGACAGCCTGCCGATCGCGCTCGACCGCGCGGTGCAGTTCATTTTGCAGGGGATTCGCGCGACCTTTGGCTATCAGCACGACAACCGCGAGGGGATTCTTCTCGAGCGCGTGCTCCCGAACCTTCGCATGCCGATCCAGATTTCGAGCTACGAGCTCGCCTGAGGAAGGCTTCTCAGAGCGCCGTCACGCAGGGAACGTCCCCTTCGTCGAAATGGAGCGTGCGGATGCGCACCGGGATGGAAAAGAGCTCCGTGAGCTTCTCTTCCGTCATCAGGTCCTTCGTGTCGCCGAAGACGGGCGGCTCTCCCTTCGGGACGAGCAGGGTCTTCGTCGCAAGCGCCAGGGCGTGCGCGGGGAAGTGCGTGTTGAGAATGCAGCCGAGCCCCCGGCCGGCAAGTTGTTGGATAACGTCGAGCACCACGCGCTGATTGCGAAAGTCAAGGTTGCTCTCGGGCTCGTCGAGAACCAGCAGGGCGGGTTCGGTCGCCAAGGCCCGCGCAATGAGGGCGAGCTGCAGTTGTCCGCCCGAGACTTCGCTCGTGAGCCGGTGCGCGAGGTCGGGCACGCCCACTTCCTCGAGCACCCGGTCGACGATCTCCCAGTCCTTCGGGCCCGGTCGCCCGAAGGGGCCGAGATGGGGACTGCGCCCGAGCGCCACCATGTCGCGGATCGTCATCGGCGCAAAGGCCGGGCTTTTGGCCTGCGGGACGTAGCCGACGATCCGCCAGAAGTCGCGGGGCGCCCAGTCGCGCACGTCGCGGCCGTCCAGAAGACTCCTGCCTTTCGTCCAGGGGAGAAGTCCCAGGACCGAGCGCAAAAGCGTCGTCTTTCCGGCGCCGTTGGGGCCGAGGATCGCTAGGACGCCTTTCGCTTCAAAGGAGAAGTGCACGTCCGAAAGAATCGGCGTCGGGGCCTTGCCGCGCGCGGCGGGCCACGTGTAAAAGGCGTGTTCCGCGGAGAGCGTATGGGTCATCGGACGCCTCCTTGCGTGCGGCGCAAAAGCAAAATGAAGAAGGGCGCGCCGATCACGGCCGTGAGGATCGAAACGGGAATTTCCGCTTCGCTCACGGTTCTCGCGAGCGTGTCGACGACGAGCATGAAGAGCGCGCCGAGAACCATCGAGGCGGGGAGAACGTAGCGGTTGTCGGACCCGCAGAGAAGCCGCGCGGCGTGGGGAACGAGCAGTCCCACCCAGCCGATCAGGCCGCAGAGCGACACGACCGAGGCCGTGAGAAGGGTCGCCGCCGTAATGACGCCTGCGCGAAGGCGCGCAAGAGGAATCCCGAGGCTCTTCGCTTCATCGGGCGTGAGCGTCGTCACGTTGAGGCGCCAGGCGAAAAGTTCAAGTGCGACGAGCGCCAGAAGAATGAGGGGCGCGCCCGCGAGAACGCGGTCGACGGTCGCGCCCGAAAGGGCGCCCATGAGCCAGAAGGTGATCTGCGGAAGAACGTCCTGGGGGTCGGCCACGTACTTGACGAGCGAAATGAGGGCCGTGAAGAGCGCCGCCACGACCATGCCCGCGAGAATCATCATGAGAAGTCCCGACTCGCCGCGCACGCGCGCGATCGCGAGCACGAGAAAGACGGAGAGAAGGCCGCTCGCCAGGGCGCAGAATTGGATGCCCAGGCCCGTCGCGCCGAAGAGAATGCCAAGCACCGCGCCGAAGGACGCACCCGTCGCGACGCCGAGCGTGTCGGGGCTTGCGAGGGGATTCGCAAAGAGCGCCTGAAAGGCCGCGCCCGCGGCCGAGAGGCCGGCGCCAGCGAGAATCGCAAGCGCAATGCGGGGAAGCCGCACCTGAAAAAGGAGGTTTTCAACGACGCGGCGCTTTCCTTCGAGTTCCGCATCGAACCCGAGGGGTTCCAGGAGGAGCGCCACGGTGTCGTGGGGCGAGATGCCGTAGCGCCCGAGACCGAGCGCGCCCACGACGAGGACGAGAAGGAGCGCGGTGAGCGCCCCCATCCAAAGACGAAAGCGCCGCGTTTCGCGGCGCACGGCGGAGAGACTCGTTTCCATGGAGTCTTCCCGGGATCAGCGGGCGCGCGCGGCGCCGACGCCCGCGGCCTTCGAAGGTCGATAGATGCGTTCGACCTGAGCATCGGTCAGGTCCGCGCCGAATACGGTCTTGTAAAAGCGCTTCGTCTCGGCCGTGAGGTCCACGTCGGCAAAGTGCTCGGGGTGGAGGGTCTTCGCCATCCAGAGGAGCGTCAGGGGACTGTCGATCGAGGGCGTGAAGCTTCGGTAGAGTCCGAGCGGCATCTTATGGACGGCCTTCTTTTCCACCGCCCGCAGTCCCTGCCAGTCTCGGCCCTCCGTGCGGTTTTCAAGAAGGTCTTCGGGTTGCGCCGTCGTGAAGTTCGTGAGAAGAATGACGTCGGGATCGAGCGCGTGGACGTCCTCCATCGTGATCACGGCGTTGGCGTTCTGCAACGTAATGTGTTCCGCGGCGTTTCGGCCGCCCGCGGCATTGGCCCAGTATTGGCCGAAGAAGTGCTTCCCCGAGGTCACGATTTCCGTAGGGGAGAGACGCACGAGAAAGAGCACCGAGGGACGGTCCTTCTCTTCGAGGTTCGTGAGACGGTCGGAGACGAGCGTCGCAAGGCGCTCGGATTCGGCGGCGACGATTTCGGGCTTCACGGGAGCGTCGGGGAAGAGTTCTCCGAGGATGCGCATCCAGGAGGCGCGCGTCTTTTCGACGTCGTAGTCCCACTTCGTCGCCGAGACGGCGACGGCGGGAAGGCCGGCGTTGCGCACTGCTTCGAGCGTACGCTTGTCGGGGGCGTTCACGAGCACGACGTCGGGGTCGAGCGAGAGAAGGACCTCGACGTTGAGGACGTTCCCCGTCATGAAGCCCGTGTCGGCCCTGAGGACTTCGGGCCAGAGTTCGCCCAAGAGCCCGTTCTTCGCGGCGGCGTAGCTTGCCGGATGCATGCCGATCACGGTTTCGCCCGACTGCGTGTAGGCCGTGACGGCCGCGGCGAGCGGGAAGATGTTCGTGACGGCGACGCGCTCCACCTTGTCGGGGACCTCGACCGAGGCTCCGTTGTCGTCCGTCACCGTGCGGGCGCCGGCCGAAAGGGTGAGAAGCGAAAGGGCGGCAAAGCCCGTGAGCGGGAGCGCAAGGCGGCGAAGAAGGGCGTGCATGATGATTTCTCCGATTCTTAGAGAATGTGGCGCCCGCGGGCGTCCTTCTTCATGATGCGTTCCTGTTCGCGCTTCCAGGCCTTCTTGCTTTCGTCGGCGCGCTTTTCGAATTCGCGCTTGCCGCGGGCGAGCGCGAGCGTGCACTTGACGCGGCCGCGCGTGAAGTGAAGGTCAAGCGGCACGAGTGTGTAGCCCGAGCGCTCCACGCGGCCGATCAACTTCATGATTTCGCGGCGGTGCATGAGGAGCTTGCGCGTGCGGTTCGTTTCGAGCGTTTCGTGCGTGCAGACCTGGTCGGCCGGATTCATGTGGGCGTTGCAGAGAAAGAGTTCGCCGTCGCGGATGTAGATGTGCGCGAGATTGATCTGGGCGCGCCCGGCGCGCACGGACTTCACTTCCCAGCCGCGCAGCACGAGCCCGGCCTCGAATTTGTCTTCGATCGTATAGTCGAAGCGGGCGCGTTTGTTGACGATCTGTGCCATAACTTTGTCTTTCTTGTTGTGGTTTCAAACGTTTGAGCCCCACATTTTAGTAAGATTTCCCTTTTCGCGCATTTTTCCCGAGGAATACGACACCATGGACCGCATTGCGATCGTGACGATTGATGAAAAGGGGGCGACGACCCGTACGCTCGAAGTGCCCGCGGGGACACTCCTCGGGGAGGTCCTTGAACTCGCTTCGATCACGCTCCCCGAAGGTTGGGGCGTGAGTCTCTGGGGTGAAAAGCGCGATCTTCGCACGCTTCTTACAGACGGCGACCGCATCGAAGTCGCCGCGCCCATCCTGATCGACCCGAAGGAGCGCCGTCGCCGCCGCGCGGAACTGCAGGGGGACGTCCGTCAGGTCACCTGCGGGCGCCACGGCGGCAAGCACCGTCTCGCCTGAAAATCAGCAAGGGGCGCGCCCGAGGGCGGGCGTCCTTTTCGGAGAACCCGGAGCCGGACGAAAAGTCAAAGTCGCCGTACTCGGAAGGACGCTTCGGTTCGCAAGCTTGCGTCGAACGCATCACGCCGCCGGGTGGCGAGAAAGCTCGTTTCGGCCGTCGTGCCGCCCGCAAGTTTCGCGGATACGGCCGCACGGGCGCAGAGCGAGAGAGGAGGCAAGTCGCAGGGCGTCCCGTCCGCATCGAAGCTCGGTGCCATTCCTTCGGTTCTTCGGCTGTCCGATCGACGCCAAAATCCGTAGTCCGCCCGGGCGAGGGGATCCGCGGTGAGCGGGCAGCGCCGGTTCTTGCCGCTACCAAAATGGAAGCCGCCGAGGACCTGGTCGGGAGACGGCCGGTGTCGTCCTGGTCGCGCGCAGACGTGGCAAGACGGGAAGTTGTCTCTGCGGCCCGACGAGAAAACCGAACCGTTTTTTCCAACAACTGCGTTTTGGACGGTAAAATCCCCTGATCCCCAATACAAAAGCAAAACGCTCGGTCTCGGACGTTCCGGGACCGTTTTCGTTTTCTCCAAACCCTCAACTTCGGAGTCCCGCCGTGGATTGGCTCAATCAACTCGTCACCGTCGTCAACGACTTCCTGTGGACCAACATCGTGATCATCATGTTGGTCGGCATCGGTCTGTGGTTCACCCTTCGCACGGGGTTCGTGCAGATCCGCCGTCTCCCCGAAATGATCGCGCTTCTCACGGAAGGCGCGGGCGCCGCGCCCCGCAAGGGTCACATCTCGACCTTCCAGGCCTTCTGCGTTTCGACCGCTTCGCGTGTGGGCGTGGGCAACATCGCCGGGATCGCCATCGCGGTCGTGATGGGCGGCCCGGGCGCCGTCTTCTGGATGTGGGTGATCGCGACGATCGGTTCGGCCACGGGCTTCGTTGAATCGACCCTCGCGCAGATCTACAAGGCCCCGAAAAAGGGTGGCGGCTTCGTGGGCGGCCCGGCCTACTACATCGGCAACGCCCTCGGGAGCCACTTCTTCGCTTCCTTCTTTGCCGTGATCCTCGCCGTCACCTACGGGCTCATCTTCAATTCGGTGCAGGCCAACACGATCGCGCTTTCGATCATGACCTCCTACGGCGACTATCTCTCGACCGAATGGATCGGCGTCGCGGTGGCTGCGCTTACGGCACTTGTCATCTGCGGGGGCGTCACGCGCATCGCCAAGGTCGTGGCGGTCATGGTTCCCTTCATGGCGGGCGCCTACCTCCTGGTGGCCTTCGCCATCACGGTCCTCAACATCACGATGGTCCCCGCAGTGCTCGTGACGATCGTTCGCTGCGCCTTCGACTTTGACGCGGTGCTCGGCGCGGGCTTTGCGGCCGCCCTCATGACGGGCGTCAAGCGCGGGCTCTTCTCGAACGAGGCCGGCATGGGCTCGGTCCCGAACGCCGCGGCCACGGCCGACGCTTCGCACCCCGTGAAGCAGGGCCTCGTGCAGTCGCTCGGCGTCTACGTCGACACGATGCTCGTGTGCACTTCCTCGGCCATGATCGTGCTTCTCACCCCAGGGTGGGAAACGAGCGGCCTCACCGGGATCGAACTCGCGCAGCACGCGCTCACGACCCAGCTCGGCACGTGGACGAACACCTTCATGTCGGTCCTCGTTCTCTTCTTCGCCTTCTCGAGCGTGATCGGCAACTACTTCTACGCCGAAGTCAACATGGACTTCATTTCGCGCCGCCCCTGGGCCGTCTGGCTCTACCGCCTCATGGTGGTCGGGATGGTCTACTTCGGGTCGGTCGCAAGCCTCGGACTTGTCTGGAACCTCGCCGACCTCTTCATGGCGCTCATGGCGCTCACGAACCTCGTGGCGATCTTCCTTTTGGGACGCTTCGCCTTTGCGGCGCTCAAGGACTACTTTGACCAGAAGGCCCGCGGCATCCGTGCACCCGAATTCGATCCGAAGGTGCTTCCTTCGCAGAAGGGCATCCTCGCCTGGCCCCGCCGCAAGGAGGAGGAAATCGCGCAGGATTGATGCGCTCCGCTTTCCGATAAAGCCGGTCGGCGCGTCCCCGCCCGCGGGGACCTTGCATCGATCGGTTTTTTCTATTTTTTGGAAAGGGAAAAACAATTCTCAAAGGCCGCTTCCGGGGAAAAGAAGGATCTTTTTGCTGCGGGAGGCGCAGAGAGGACCAGGGGTTCGGGTTTTCTTTTAATCGAACCTTAAAGAAATCGTTTTGGAAGAGGCGGGGTTTTACCATAGAATCTAATCGTTCGGCAAGCCGGCACGCGATCGGCTCCGACAACCTATTACAAGGGAGACCCCAACCATGTTCCGACATTCCCCTCTGCCGCTCATGCTCGCGGCCATCGGCCTCGGCTTCGCAATGTCCGCTTCGGCCGCCGACCTCACAAAGTGCACTTCCTGCCACGGCACGATCGCCAAGGATCACGCCGGTGCGGCGCACAAGGACGTCGCCTGCTCGACCTGCCACACGGGTCTGGATCAGCACCTCGCCAACATGAAGACGCGCCCGACGGTCAACTTCGACCCGGCCGCCTGCGGCGCCTGCCATACCGATCAGTACAAATCCCTCTTTGCGACGAGCGACCGTCCGGCCCGTCAGTCGAAGAAGGACGCCGCGGGTCCCGCGCCCGATCCCTTCTTTGACCGCGCCATGGGTACGCACGGCTTCACTAAGGAACACGACCTTCCGCGCGCCCACACCTTCATGGCGATCGACCAGTTCATCGTCGACCGCGCCTTCGGCGGCCGTTTCGAACCGAAGGAAGGCTGGCTCTACACGACGCTCGAAGGCGGCAAGTCCTACAAGGTTTGGGACGTCCTGAAGGACACGCATCCCGAATCCAACGAACACAAGCCCTTTAAGCCGGGTACCGCCGCCGCGGGCAACGCCGTGTGCTGGACCTGCAAGTCGACCGACCTGATGCTCGACTGGGCCTACATGGGCGACAAGGTCGACGGCGCCAAGTTCCACCGCGGCTCGAACGCCGTCGACGTGGTCCGCTCCGTCAACCACGGCATCAACTGCAACTTCTGCCACGATCCGCACACCGCTCAGCCGCGCGTGATGCGCGACGCGCTCATCGACGCGATGGAACGCAAGGACGGTCCGAACGTCTATCGTGATCACGCCGCCAATCCCGCCAAGCTCACGGTCAAGGACGCCGGCGTTCGCGGCTTCACCCGCAAAATCGCCACGATGGACCGCGCCGACAGCCGTCTGATGTGCGCGCAGTGCCACGTCGAATACGTCTGCAACCCGGGTCAGGAAGCCGGCACGGGCAAAGCCATCGGCATGGGGAGCCGTCTCACGAACCTCTTCCCGTGGGTCAACGCCGACGACATCGAAGCCTATTACGAGAAGATCGGCTACCGCGACTTCAAGCACCCGTTGACGGGCGCCCAGCTCGTGAAACTGCAGCACCCCGACGCCGAAACCTTCTTCGGTTCGAAGCACGACAAGGCGGGCGCCACCTGCGCTTCCTGCCACATGCCCAAGGTGAAGAAGGCCGACGGCACGACCTACACGAACCACTGGGCCACGTCGCCGCGTCACTACATCAAGGAAACCTGCCTGACCTGCCACACCGACAAGACGGAAAAGCAGATGAACGCCGCGATCGACGCGATGCACGGCTACTACACGGGCAAGCTCCGCGAGGCCGAATCCCGCATGAACGACATGTTCAATGCGTTCGAACTCGCCATCGCCATGAACGTGCCGGAAGAAAAGCTTGCCGAAGCCCGCAAGCTCCACGCCACGGCCCACATCAATTGGGAATACTGGACGGCCGTGAACGGCGCCTGGTTCCACAATCCCGACATGGCGGTCCGTTCGCTCTCGAAGTGCGCCGACGCCGCTCTGAAGGCCACGAATCTTCTGCGCGCCGCCACGAAGGAAGTGAACCAGAAGAAGTAACCGCCTTCCGCCGAAGCGTCCGTTGAGGACGCTTCGGAAAGCGAAGCCCCCGTCCCGTGCGAAGCGATTCCCACGGGACGTTCTTTTCTGCGGGTTCGTATCCCGACTCTGCTAAGATGAGCGGTCTGCCGGCATTTCATAAAAATCCAAACACATGACAGATACCGTTTTGCTTTATGTCGTTTTCGGCGTCATGCTCGCGGCGCCGATCGCGGCGATATTGCCGACTTTCCTTCGGGGCGTGCACTCGGGCGATGAGCAGGAAGACGAACACGCGGCCTTTTTGCAAAAGTCCCTCCGGGAAGAGGCCGAGCGCCTGGAAGCCGAATTCGCCCAGGGACTCCATACGGAAGAGGCCTACCGCTCGCTTCGGGAAGATCTTGAGCGCCGCGCCGTCGAGGAAATGAGGGAAACCGAGACGACGAAGAGCCGCGTTGCGCCCGTATCGCTGCGAAACGCGGTGATTGGCGTCGTCGCGCTGATGGTGTGCGTCCCCGTCATGTGCTATCAGCTGCTCGGCGCTCCGGAAGTGATGCTCCTCGTCAAGGATCAACAGGTCTTTCAGGGCGAAGCCCGGGATGTGGAACAGATCCGCGAATACCTGAAGGTGAACGAAAAGGATGCCCGCGCCTGGGTGCTGCTTGCGCGCCGCAGCGTCGAGCAGGAGGACTACCGCACGGCGCTCGACGCCTACCGCAAGGGGCGTTCCCTCAACGAAAAGGTTGCGGCCGATCCCGAAGTCATGCTCGAACTCACCGCGACGATTCTGACCCTGAACGAGCGCTCCGCCTTTCCGGAAGCGAAGGAGCTCGTGAGGAAGGCCCTGGGCGTCGATCCCGAAAGCCCGCGCACCCTAGAAATGGCGGCGATCGTGATGCTTACGGCCGAAGACTGGAAGGGGGCGGTTCCCTATCTCGAATCGATGCTCGCCAAGTCGAGTCCTGACACGCCGCAGTATCTGCGCCTTGCGGAACTCCTTCGCGAGACGAAGGAAAAGGCGGCTGGGCAACCGTAAACCGGTCCCGGCTGAAGAGAGTCTTTTCGGAGCCGGGGCGCCGATTGATGCACTCGGGGATGCCAGAAGGTCGGAAAATCGACCTTCCTCACTCGTACGCGACGGCTCGGCGGACTGCGAGGACGTTTTCTCGCGGACGCGCGCGTTGCCCGCCTTCCCGGGAAAGGGCGCGGTGGGTCGGCGGCTTCGCTGAGGAAAAACGAAGAACAAACGAAAAGGGAGCGTCTCTTGGTACGCTCCCTTTCTTGTATTCGACCGGAGCGCCCGGGGACGGGGCGCTCCGAGGAGAAGGCGTTTAGGCTTCGCCTTCGACGTAGGGTTCGCTTCCGAGGTCGCCCTCAAGACGCGTGACGATGACGGCCGAGGCCACGTCGCCGACCACGTTGATGGACGTACGGATCATGTCGAGAATACGGTCGACGCCTGCAATGAGGGCCACCGCTTCGAGCGGGATGCCGACCTGCGTGAAGACCACCGTCGTCATGATGAGGCCCGCACCGGGGACGCCGGCCGTGCCGACGGCGGCGAGAACGCCCATCAGAACGATCGTGAGCTGGTCGGCCATCGTCAGATCAAGCCCGTAGACTTCCGCGGCGAAGATCGAGCAGACGCCCATGTAAATGGCCGTGCCGTTCATGTTGATCGTGTTGCCGAGCGGAATCGAGAAGGAAGCCACGGCCTTCGTGGAGCCGAGACGGCGGGCGGCGTTGAGGTTCGCCGGCAGAGCCGCGGCCGAAGAGCAGGTCGTGAAGGCGACGAGCCACGGTTCGAAGACGCCCTTGTAGAAGGTCATCATCGGGATGCCCGTGACGACGCGCACGAGCGGCACGAGGAGCACGATGACGAAGAAGGCCGTCGCGAGGAAGGACGAGAGGATGAGCTGGAAGAGCGGCAGGAGGACGCCGAGACCGTGACGGCTCACCGTGTAGGCGATCAAGCCGAACACGCCGATCGGGGCGTAGAGCATCACGATGTGCGTGACGCGGATCATCGTGTCGCCGACGAGTTCGAAGAAGTTGAGCACGGGCTTGCCGCGTTCGCCGAGGGCGGAGAGACCGAAGCCGAAGATCACCGCAAAGAAGATGATCTGCAGCATCTGGCCTTCGGACATGGCCTGCATCGGGTTGATCGGGACGATGTTCAGGAGCGTCTGCGTGAGCGGCGGCGCTTCGACGGCCTTGGCGGCGAGACCTTCGGTCGAGAGGTCAAGGCCGACGCCCGGCTGGATGAAGCTCGCAAAGATAAGGCCCATCGCAACGGCGACGGCCGTCGTGAGGGCGTAGCAGATCAGCGTCTTGGTGGCGACGCGGCCGAGCTTCGAGGTGTCCGAAATGCCGGCGGCGCCGGCAATGATGGTGGCGAGCACCAACGGCACCACGACCATGCGGATCAGGCGAATGAAGAGGTCGCCCAACGGCTGAAGGAAAGTTTTCGCGGTTTCCTGTTCCACGAGCGCGCCGACCACGACGCCGAGCGCTAGACCGATCATCATCTGCCAAGCCAGACTGATCTTGGGTTTCTTGGATGACATAAAGCCTCCCGTTGTGTTTTGTTTTTTTCCGGCTTGGCGTAAAGGCACCTATTGCATTTGCTTTTGCTCCAAGACCTCAATGTGTAGTTTACATTTCGTAAACTCATTTCGCAAAAGGCTCTCCATAGGGATTTTTCTTACGTTGACAACGCAGAAAAATGAAAAATCATTCCGGAAACATTTTCCCGTATGAGAGAAAATCGTTACTGTTCACTTCAACACATTGACATCAATGCTCTTTTCGTGTTGTTGCGCGCATGATCGTGGAACGACGGTTCCGTAAAAGGGTCTTATGTAAGACTTTTGTCTTGCCCATGAACATTCCCGCCGCGGGAGATTTGTTCGGGACCCGGAAGGGCGGGAAAGAGCGGTTTTGGGGACATCCGACCCGCTCCGGGCGTGGCGCGCAAAGACAAGACGCAAAAAAGCCGCCCGAAGGCGGCTTGGAGGGGCGCGGGCGACTTCTTATCCGTGCAGACGGCGCAGGGCCTCGAGGAGGTCCCGCACGCCGTAGAGCGTCATGAAGCCCGCGCTCACGGGGATGGCGGCGTACATGTAGCGCACCTCCATCCAGGGGATCGACTGCATGGTGGCGTTCGAGCGCATCACCCAGATCCAGCCGTACCAACAGATGACGGCGTAGGTGGCGAGTTCGATCGCGCAGACGATGACGCGAAGAATCCGTCCCGAGAGACGGTCGCGCAGGCGGTCCGTGAAGAGGTCCACGACGAAGTGGTTGCGCGTGCGCACGAGTTCCTGGGCACCCAAGAAGATCATCCAGACGAGCGCGAACTGAATCCAGTCGTCCGTCTGCGTGAAGTTGTAGATCGGCACGAACCGCACGAAGACGTTCAGGATGAACATGATGAAGATCGACGCCATGGCGACGACGCAGATCGCGCGCACGACGAGGCTGAGAAGTTCGTCGCCGGCGCGAAGGAGAGAAAGCAAAGAGGACATGTTCGATACTCCGTCAGGACACGAGGCGCGAGAAGGCGAGCGAGAGGTCGGGAATGAGCGCGACTGCCACGGCCATGAGAATCATGATGGCGACGTAGCCCAAGGCGTCCTTGGCGATGTTCATCACCTTTTCTCCCGTGATCGAGGACATCACGTAGAGATTGAGCCCGACGGGCGGCGTCAAGACGCCCACGGCGAGCGCGATGCACATGACGATCCCGAGCTGCACGATGTCGAAGCCGAAGCTCTTCATGAGGGGCACGAAGATCGGCACCGTGATGAGGAGGATCGCCGTCCCTTCGAGGAAGCACCCCATGATGACGAGGATCGCGATGATGAGCATGAGAACGGGCAACGCCGACGAGAAGGTGGTCGTCATGAAGGCGATCGTCTGTTGCGGAATGCGCGTGTAGAGGAGCACGTACTGGAAGAACCCGGCCGTGGCGATGATGAACATCACCTTGGCGGTCTGCTCGACCGTGTCCCAGAGGATCTTGGGAAGATCCTTGAGGGAGAGGGTCTTGAAGACGAAGAACCCGAGGATCGCCACGTAGAGCGACGCGACCGCGGCCGCTTCCGTCGCGGTGAAGAGACCCGCGAACATGCCGCCGATCACGATCACCGGCGTGAGAAGCGAGAAGAAGGCTTCGCGGAAGGCGTCCCAGCGTTCGCGCCAACCCGCGCGGGGCGTCACGGCGTAGCCGCGGCGGTGTGAAACGTAGGAGGACCAGAACATGAAGAGGATCCCGAGGAGAACGCCCGGAACCGCGCCCGCTGCGAAAAGGGCGTTCACGCTCGTCTGGGTGAGGCCCGCATAGAGAATGAGCGTGATGCTCGGCGGAATGATCGGACCGAGGGCGCCGCCCGCGGCGATCGTCGCGCAGCTGAACGACCGCTCGTAGCCGGACTTCGTCATTTCGGCGATGGCGATCATGCCGATCCCGGCCGCGCAGGCCGCGGCCGAACCCGACATGGCGGCCATGACGATGCAGGCGACGATGGCGGCGTTGGCAAGCCCGCCCGAGCGGTGGCCGATGCAGACGCGCCCGAAGCCGAAGAGGCTCTTGCTGACGCCGCCCACCGTCATGAGGTTCCCCATGAGGAGGAAGAAGGGAATCGACATGAGCGTGATCCCCGAGACCTGCGCGTACATGCGCTGGGCCACGAGGAAGAGCCGTGCCGGGTCGCCGCCCGCCCAGAGATAGGTGGCGATCGAAACGCCGCCCATCGTGACGGCCGTCGTGACGCCGATCAGCATCAAGACGAGCACGGCGGTGAAGATCACAAACATGACCATGATGGAAATCCGCTGTAGGAAGGTCAAAAAAGAAGGATGCCTTCGTCCTCGGCGGGCGAAAGCATCCGTTGCGTCAGAGGGCGCGGAGCGTCACTTCGCGGTGCGTGCGGCGTCGATGGCCTTGAGGAGCTTCGCCATTTCTTCCTTGCCGGCGAGCTCGCCCACCTTGTCGTAGGCGGGCTGCATGAGGCGAACGAACGATTCGCGGTCGGGCACGGTCACGTTCATGCCCTTTTTCTTGAGTTCCTCCACGACGGCGGCTTCGCCGTGGGAGATGCGCTCGCGCGTGAGGTTCTGCGCCTTGACGGCCTCTTCCTTCAGGATGGCCTGAAGTTCGGGCGAGAGCCCGTCGAAGAACATCTTGTTGGCGAGCAGAATCTGGCAGTCGAAATAGTGATTCGTGAGCGCGAGCTGATTCTGGGTTTCAAAGAGCGAGTCGGCGAGAATCGTGAAGACCGGGTTTTCCTCGGCCGCGACGACACCCTGCTTCAGGGACGTGTAGAGCTCGGAATAGGCGATGCGCTGCGTGTTGGCGCCGATCGCGTCGAAGGCGGCGAGAAGCCCCGTGGAGGGCGGCACGCGGATCTTGACGCCCTTGAGGTCTTCGGCCTTGTTGACGACGATGTCCTGCGTCGTCGTCTGGCGGAAGCCGTAGTCGAACATCGACAGACCCACGCTGTCGTGTTCGGCGAGGCCCTGGTTCATCCAGTCCATGACGAAGCCGTCGATCACGCGGTGGGCGTGGTCGTAGTCTTCAAAGAGGAAGGGCGCCGTCATGGCGTTCAGCTTCTTCGAGTACATCGCCATGTTGCCGAGCGAGACGACGGCCATGTCAAGCGCGCCTAGCGTCACCTGTTCCGCAAGCGACGGCTGGTCGCCCAGTTCGCCCGCGGGATAGACCTCGACCTTCACTTTGTTGCCCGTGCGTTCGGCGACGTTCTTCGCAAAGAGCTGCGCCGCCTCGTGGTGGGCGTGAGAAACCGCGGCCGTGTGGGCCAGGCGGATCGTAAGGTTGTCAAAGTCGGCGGCGTCGGCCTGCGGGGCGACCGCAAGAAAGACGGCGGAAAGTGTGGCGCAGAGAAGAGACTTCACGGCTGACCTCGGGAAAGGAGTGGGATGGAAATTCCAAAAATTGTAGCATGCGCGGGCGAAAATCCCGAGAAAAGATTGCCGAACCGCGCTTTTTTCAGGCCGTTCAGGGCAAAAGACGGGCGATTTTGCGCTCGAGCGAATTGAGGCTGCGAAGAAGCGCCGTCGCGCGGGCGTGCGAGAATTCCGTTTCGCCGAGCAGGGCCTTCACTTCGCGCTCGAAGGGCGTCACGGCGTCGATCCCCGCGGGGTCGTAGCGTCCGGCGTCGTCAGACGTGTAGGAAACCGCGATGAGACGCCGCAGGAAGGCATCCGCCTCGTCGTTGGTAAGGCCCTGCAGACGCATTTCCGTCTCGATGAGAAGATCGATGTATGTGCCCCAGACGTCCGCGCGGCAGTATAGCATGCCTTCGTTAGTCGCGCTGAGCTTCTTCATCGCGTCATGGACGGCCTTGTGCGTGCGGCTCGAAAAGTCCCGCCATTCCGCGGCGGCCGAGAGCGCTTCGGGGCCTCGTTCGAGGGCTTCCGTCACCGCGCGAAGACCCGCGAGGGCGTCGCGCAGGAGAAACGCCCGGTCGATGCCTTCTTCGGTGTCGTCGTCCGAGTGCCAACGGTCCCCGTAGCCGCCCGCAAGGCCCGCCACGGCGAGCTTCGGATCGGGCGGCACGAGCGAAACGTTCGAGAAGACGCTCGGAATCCCGAGCGCAAGGAAGGACTGGTCGCAGGAACGGTTGAAGCGCGTGAAGCGAACGGTCTCGCCTTCGGGGAGGGCGAGCGCGCGGCGCGCAAGGCCTTCGGTCGAAGGCATCGCCGGGGCGAAGCCGTAGAGCGTCGAGCCCGCCATGCCGAGGCAGTCGAGATTCACGTGCAGGAAGGCGCTTCGGGCGAGTTCGGAAGCGTGCCGGTCGCACCAGGCGGTGCTTCCCGCATAGCGTCCGTGGCTGTGCCCCGACCAGACGACCACCTTGAGACCGTACGGGTGAGGCGTTTCGGCAAGGGTGTCGAGAATCGCCGTCGAGGCGGCGAGACCCGAAGCGTTGTCGATCGCACCGGCGCCCCAGCTGTCGATGTGGCCCGTAAGAAGCGCGTATCGGTCCGATTCCGTCCCGGGAAGCGTGGCAGTGAGCACGGGGCTCGCGATCCAGCGGCTTTCCGTTTCGATTTCGAGCGTCACGGGACCGTCGCCGAGGCGCTCGGCCGTCGCATTGTCGATCGAAGCGTTCGGAATCGAGACGTAGCGGTCTTCGACGCCCGGAACGGGACTGCCCCAGACGTCGGAGACGATCATGCGGTGGATGCGCTCGCCCGTGACGAAGAGAACGCCCGCAAAGCCGAGGCGCTCCGCGCGGCGCAGAATTCCGAGGTTCGCGAGGCCCGTCACGACCGCGACCGCGGGTTCTTCGGGAGCCTTGATGTCGTCCGTCCAGGGAACGGGCTTTCCCGTCACGCGGAAACGCCGGGATCCGCCCGCGCCCGTCGTGACGGGGGCCGTCATGGCGTTCCCTTGAGCGCGCAACGTCTCGCCGTTCACTTCGAGGTGCGCGTGCGGAACGGTTGAGACGAAAAGCGGCACGGTTTCCCTTTTCACCTCGGCGCCCGTTGCGCGAAAGCGCTCTTCGAGAAGATCGAACGCTTTCGTTTCGTTGTCGTTCGAGAGGCGCTCGCCCGTGCGGACGAGGTCTCGGAGCGTCGCTTCGAGGATTTCAATGAAACGGGCGCTGTCGGCAGGGAAAGTCATAAGAGTTCTCCGGAAAGGAAATCGGGACAAAACGCAGGTTTTACCTTTCGTTCGGACGGTCGAGCGGGATTTTGCGGAAGGCGTCGGCGAATTCGCAGAAGTAGTCGACGATCGCGGGCATCATCGCTTCGCCCCATTCGGCCGTGGCCTTTTCGCTCGCGATGCCGCCGTAGCCGCCCTCGGGAATCCCGAGTCGGATGTCGCGCACGAGCTTCACGTTGGCGCCGCGGAATTTGAGGCTCGAGAGGTGCGTGAAGACGAGCTCGTCCGAGAGGTTGTTCGCGCGGGTTTCGGGGCAGTCCTTGAGGTCGACGAATTCGGGGTGAATGTAGGCCATCGCGGAGACTTCCTGCGCGTCGCCGTGCCCGGTCGTCCACTCGGGATTGAGCTGCGGGGCGATGCTCCACCAGTTGAGAAGCGCGACGAGCGCGCCCGTCTTGCGCGCGATTTCAAGTCCCGCGCGTTCGATGGCGGGGTCGTTGCCGCCGTGGCCGTTCACGACGAGGAAGCGCCGCGCGCCGTGGCGGGTGAGACTTTCAAAGATGCCGCGGAAGATCCCCGTCATCGTGTCGAGACCCATGTCGATCGTGCCCGGAAACGACGTGTGGTGCGTCGCGACGCCGAAGGGAACGACGGGCGTGACGAGGATGTCGCAGCGCTTTTCCATTTCCTTCGTGATCCACTCCGGAATGAGCCAGTCGGTGCCGAGCGGGCCCACGGGGCCGTGCTGTTCGGTGCTGCCCACGGGGATGACGACGAGCGTGTCGGGGTTCTTCAGAATCGGTTCGGCCTTGTGCCAGGAGAGATGAGCAAGCTGCATGATGCGCCTCAAAGAGGGAAAGCCGCGCGGGGCGGCTTTCCAAAGGATTGAAAGGGAAACGTCAGTCGGCGTGGCGGTCGAGGTCGTCGAAGTGACGGCGGATCGTCGCATCCGACACGGGCTTCGTCACGAGACTCACGAGGATCATCACGACCATCGCGAAGGCCCAGGCGACGATCAGCGGATTGAAGCCGAAGGACCAGCTCGGGAATTCGAGCGTGATGAAGACGTAGAGGATTTCCGCGGCGATGACGCCCACGTAGACGCTCGTCGTCGTGGCGCGGCGCCAGTACATGCCGAGCAGAATCGGAGCCGCCCAGATGCCGAGGCCGCCGAAGGCGAAGAGGACGATCTGGAAGATGGAGCCGGGCTTCGAGATGCCGATGCCGATCGCGATGATGCCGAGGACGACCGTGATCACCTTCGAGAGGCGCCAGGTTTCTTCGTCGGTGGCGTCGCGCTTCAGAATCTTCTGATAGAGGTCGCGCGAAGCGGCGGACGTGGCCGTGAGAAGAAGCGACGAAATCGTCGACATGCCCGCCGAGAAGATGCCCGCCACCATGAGGGACGAGAGAATCGGGGAGAGACCGCCCTGCAGAATGAGCGGAACAACGAAGTCGGAATTCTTACCTTCCAGGCCCGGGAAGGCGATGATGCCCGTGACGCCGCACCATTCAATGAAGGAGGCGGAGAACCACATGCCGAGCGTGCCGAGGATCACGGCCTTGAACATCGTCCTGTGGTCCTTCATCGTGAAGAACTTCGTGAAGAGATGCGGCTGACCGATCGCAAAGAAACTCCACATCACGATCATCGAGACGTAGTTCTGCCAGGGATAGCTGTTGTTGTGGCCGGGGAAGCTCACGTAGTTCGTGTCCATGGCCGCGAGCTTGGCGTTGATGACGTCGAGACCGCCGCCCAATTCAAGCGACACGAAGAAGGTGACCACCGCCGTCACGACCATGAGGACGCCCTGGATCAGGTCGGTGAGCATGATCGAGCGGATGCCGCCCGCCATGCAGTAGAGAATCACGGTGACGCCCATGACGGTGATCCCGACCCATTCGGGCGCGCCCGTGTAGGTCGTGAAGATCACGCCGCCGCCGATCGTCTGCGCGCCCATCATCGAGACGAGGAAGACGAGCATGAGGACGGCGAGCAGTCCGCGGATGCCGGTCGATTCATAGCGGTCCGCGAGGTAGTCGGCCATCGTGAGCATCTTGTAGCGGTGGCCGAGCGTGATGAGCCGGCGACCGACGAGAAGCGCGGGGATGAGCATCGAGAAGGCGATGCCCGGCACCGAGACGGACATCCCGGCGTAGCCCACGTGGTAGATCGACCCGGGAACGCCCATGAAGGTCGACATGGAGTACTGCGTCGAGAAGTAGGCGACGCCCGTAAGAATGGCCCCGGCCTTCCCCGACATCGTGAAGAAGTCGGAAAGCGAACGGTTCTTCTGAGAACCGTACCAGCCGAGCCCTGTCAGAATGAGACAGTAGAGAATGATGACGGTAAGGAACGGCCCCGTCATGCTGACCGTGTCGATGGTGTGCTGCATCAGGCTTCCTCGTCGTCAAATTCGTGGTATTCGGGACGCTTGAGGCAGGAGTGCGCCCAAACGCCGATCATGCAAATCGTGAAGATTCCGTAGACGAGCCACCCGTATATGAAGAGGGGAACGCCGAAGAAGCTCGGGTTGTATTCCGTGTCGTAGAAGATGGGCAGAGGCAGCATGATGAACGCCCAGATCACCATGAACACCCAGAACCACTTTCTCTCGAAAGCGTTGGCGAATGCATGCATGCGGGAGACTCCTTTTTTTGAAAATTGAGAATGAAGCGGCGCAAAAGAGGATTCTCCGCGGCGCTCCGTTCGAGGGTTTCTTGCTCAATTCTGCCACGCGGGTCCGAGGAAGTCTCGAAAAGTTTTTCCCGGGCATCCAAAGTCATGCGGGTTATCGAGAATTGTTCTTGACAAAAGGTTAGATGTCTAGAGGTAAATAATTATTTCCGCCCGACACGAAAGCCGGCGGGCGGTCTAAACTGACTCCCCCTCCGGACATGTTTTTATTTTTCAGGAGCCGTTTGATCATGGGTAAGAAATCCGACAAGAAAAAAATCCGCACGATTGAGATCCAGATCCACAAGGGGGATTTCAAGAACTTGCGCGACATCGCCGAAATGATCGGCTACGACTCGGTCGAAGAGTACATTGAAGACGCCATCGTGCGCGTCGCCACGGCCGACTACAACATGATCACGATGCTCGCCGAAGATCATCTCACCCGTATGCACGACAAGGTTTGTTCGCTTTTCTCCGACATGCAGGAGGAAGAGTCCGAAGAAGCCGAAGACGAAGAGGCTGAAGAGAACGAAGAAGACGACGAAGACGAGGAAGAGGCCGGCGAAAAGGAAGCCGAATCCGAAGAAAAGGAAGTCGTCGAAGCCGAAGCCTCCGAGGAAGCTGTGCCGGTGAAGGAAGTTCCTCACAAGACGACGCGCCGCGCCAAGAAGGAAGAAAAGGTTGAGGAAGCCGCCGCCGAAGCGCCGGCTGAAAAGACCGAAGCCTGATTCTTCTTTTCCCGATCATGAGAAAACCCGCAGCCTCTCGCGAAGCTGCGGGTTTTTGTCATAAGCGACGCCGAGAATCGTCAGGCAAGCGCTTCAAGGCGTTCGAGCGCGACGCCGGCGAAGAGGGTCGAGGCCATGGCGAGGACTTCGTCGTTGAAGTCGAAGCGGTTGTTGTGGATCGAGAAGGTGTGCGCTTCGTCGCGCACGCCCACGCGGATGATCGAGCCCGGGACCTTGAACTGGTATTCGGCGAAGTCGTCGCCGCCCATCGAGATCGGGAAGTTTTCGTCCGCGGCGTCGTCGCCGAAGTGCTTGCGCACGTAGTCGCTCAAAACCTTGGTCGTCAAGGGATGGTTGATGACGGCCGGGGTCTGCTTTTCGTAGGTCACTTCGGCCTTGCAGCCGCAGGCTTCGGCAACGCCCTCGGCGATGCGGGGAAGTTCCGTCGAAATGAGCTTGCGGACGTCTTCGTTGAAGGTGCGCACCGTGCCGCTCATCGTGGCGACGGCGGGAATGACGTTCGGAGCGTTGTAGTTGCCGGCGTTCACGGAGCAGACGGAGACCACGGCCTTTTCGATCGGGTCGACGCGGCGGGAAACGAGCGTCTGCAGGGCGGAGATGATTTCCGCGGCGACGGGGACCGGATCGTGGCCGAGGTGCGGACGGGCGCCGTGCGTGCCCTGGCCGGTCACGGTGATGTAGAAGAAGTCGACCGAAGCCATGGCGGGACCGACGCGGAAGCCGAAGACGCCCTTGTCGCGCGTCCCTTCGTCGTGGCCGCCGTAGATTTCGCAGATGCCGTACTTCTCGAAGATGCCGGAGTTCGCGACGGCCGCGGCGCCGCCGCCCGATTCTTCGGCGGGCTGGAAGATGCCGACCACCTGGCCCGGGAAGTCGCGGCGGCGGGTGAGAACGTAGAGGGCGCCGAGCGTCCAGGTCGTGTGGCCGTCATGGCCGCAGGCGTGGCAGCGGCCCGCCTCGCAGCTCTTCCAGGGATTGTCGGAGTTGTCCGGCATCGGCAACGCGTCGATGTCCCCGCGAAGGGCCACGGTCTTGCCCGGACGGTTCCCCTTGACGACGGCGATCACGGCGCCCGGAACGGTCGTGGTGTCGATTTCGTCGACGCCCCAGGCGCGAAGCTTTTCGGCGATCTTTTCGCAGGTGCGCGCCGTTTCAAAGGCGAGTTCGGGGTGCTGATGCAGGTCGTGGCGGAATTCGACGAGTTCGTCGAAGACTTCAAGGGTTTCCGGGAAGCAGACTTCCGGACGGAAGGGGCGGATCATAGATTTCTCCTCATGAAGTTGGCGCGCGGGGCGCAAACGGAATTTTTCTAGTTTACGTCCGCACCGTCTCGAAGGGCTTAGGGCCTCCTGCCGAAAGGCTTTGCGTTTTCGCAAAGGTCCGGGAGGGCGCGCAAAAAAGGCCGCCCCGAAAGGAGCGGCCCCGCGGAAACCGACGTCCGGGCGGTTCTCAGAGACGCCAGGCTTCGGGAAGAAGGCGGCGTTCCGCCTCGGCCTTGTCCGTTTCGCCGAAGGCTTCGAGCGTGAAGACGAGCGAACGGCGCACAAGCAGGAGCGCGACGTGGGGCGCGATCGCTTCGAGCGCGGGCGAGACGGGCGTCGGCTTCTTGGGCGCGCCCTTGGCGTAGAGCGCGAGTTCCGCGTCGTCGGGCGAAGCCGTGCCGTCGGCGCGAAGCGCCAGAAGCGCCAGGGCCTCGCGAAGCTTCGCTTCCGCGACGGGGAGGTTGCCGAGGCCCGCCGCCGTAAGACCGCGGTACTGCGCCACGACGGCCGAGGAGAGAAAGTCTTCGTCGCGGCCGAGTAGGGCCGCGGCGGCCGCGTAGTCGCCGAGTGAAATCGAAAGCGCGACGTCGGAGAGAAGCGCGCGGGGAAGTTTGTTTGTCACTTTGAGTCCTTTTCCAGAATGAAGAGCGTATGGCTGATGCCGAGGTTGGGCGTCTCGGAAACGATGCGAAGGCCGCTCTCCGCAAAAAGGCGCCGCAGTTCGTCGCCGTGGAAGAAGCGGGAATTGCCGTTGGCCATCACCGTGAAGTAGAGGCTCGTGGCGGCAAGCGAGAGCGCCGCCGCTTCGTGGCGCTGTTCGTCGACGAGAGGCTCGAGAACGGCGAGTTTCGCGCCCGCCTTCATGGCGCGGGCGGTGCGGAGGAGAATCGAGCGGGCTTCGTCGAGACTGAAGCAGTCGAGGAACTGACTCATCCAGTAAAGATCCGCTTCTTCGGTGCCCGTTAGGGGCGCGTCCGTAAGCCAGTCGATCGCGACGGTGTCGATTCGCTCGCGCACGCATTCGAGTTCGGCGTGGCGTGCGAGGTTTTCAATCTGCGCCGGAAGGTCCACGAAGGTCGCCCGGGCGTTCGGGTGGGTTTCGAGAAAGAGCTTCGTGAAGCGACCCGTGTTGCCGCCGATGTCGACGAGATGCGAAAAGCCCTTGAGCTTGTCGAGGCACTCGATCGCCGCGCGGTAGGCGCGGTCGGAGTGAAAGTGGTCGAACGCGAACCACGCCTTCTGCGCGTCTTCGGGAAGGTCGGGCAGATGCGGGTAGATCGTCTTCCAGTCGCCGTTGAAGGCGGAAAGCCCCGCCGGACGCCCTTCGAGGAGCGCGTCGAGCGTCTTTTCAAGCCCCGCGTAGTTCGTGCGGTCCGTAAAGAAAAAGTTCACGCGCGTCATCTCGTCGAGAACGAGGAGGTCTCCCACGCGGGTGGATTCGAACGTCCCGTCCTCTCGGCGCGCGAGCACGCGCGCACTCACGAGGATGTCGGCCATCACGTCGACCGCATAAGGGGTGAGTCCGAGCGTTTCGGCCCATTCGTGCGTGGTCTTCGGAGACTTCTGGTGAACGATCCCCGGCAGGAACTCCGTCTGGAGGGCGGCCGAGACGGCCTTGAAGAGAAAGGGCGCGAAGGCGATTTTCTGCGCTTCGTAGAGCGTTTCCAAAAAGTGCGGCATGTTCGGGTTCCGAAGGCGATTCAGAGCGGCCACTCGACCGCAGTTTCGTTCAGACGCTCCCATTCGGGGGCGGTCGGGTCGTGCGCGACGCCGAGGGAAACGGCCTTCTTCGCGCGCTCCCAGGCGCGCGGACAGTGCTTCTCGAAGTACCGGAGCAGATCCTTCATCCGGACTTCGCCGTGCACCATCGGCGCAACCGTCACGACCGTGAGGATCGTGGGGTTTTCTTCCGGGGGATTCTCGGCGTCGGGATCTTCGAAGCCCTGGCAAAGCCCGCCCCAGTGCCCGTTTCCGGTCACGTAGAAGCGCGGATAGAGAATTTCGTTCGTGCGTGTCTCCCTGAGCACCGGCATGGTGGTGTCGAAGGGCGCGTCGGTGAGCGACAGTCGGAAGTCCCCGTAGGGGGCGTTGAGCTTGATCGTCGCCTCGCGCATGCCCCAGAGGGCGTAGAAGGGAAGGACTTCGGGAAAGTCGTTCTCGCCTTCGAGCTGCTCGAGCGTGTAGGCGGCCACATCGGGCGGGAAGGCGTAATCGCAGATCGCCTCGGGGTCGCGCAGTTTTCGGCAGAATTCGGCGTCGATCCCGACCGGCTGCGGCGACATGGCCGCGGCGGCGTAGAGCTTCGTGTGGGCGATCGAGACGTACTGCAGGTTCTTTCCGGGGTTCTTGGCGCGCGGACCGTAGGGCGGGTGCTCGTAGAGCCCCACGCCCGAGCGGTGCGAGAGGAGCGCAAGGAGCATGCGGGCCCACAGGCTTTGGCTTCTGCGGTGGACGTCGCGGATGCTCAGGATTCGGAGCTTTGCGTCGGCGGGGAGGAGCGCCACCGCCATGTTTTCGTCCGAGGGGTCCGGATTTTCAATCCGAACGCAAAGAACGATGCCGTTTCGCTCGAGCGAAAGCGGCAGATCGTCTGGTTCGATCGGTTCGACGGGCGTGAGTTCAAGGCCCGGTATGTCGAAGAGATGCGTCACGGTTTCTCGGGGCAGTGGAAAAAGAGAGGACTCATTGTAGCAAGGCGAACCCGCGAGCAAACTTAAAAAGAAGGGCGCCTCGGCTCGCGGCCGGGCGCCCGACGGGCTTCTCGCCCTTCGATCAGTCGTCGAGGACGCGCTCGAGGAACTTCCCGAGAAGACGGTAGTGCGTCTTCGTTTCGGGGGCTTTCGGATTGAGGTAGTACTGCGCGTGCGAGAGCGCTTCGTAGACGATGAGTTCGGCGTGGCGATCGGCAAGGAGCAGCTTTTCGTGCATGCGCACGGTGTTGCTCAAAAAGAGGTCGCGCGTCCCGGAGACGAGGAGCGTGGGCGGGAACTTGGCGAGCGTCGAATCTTCCGCATAGACGGGCGAGAGAAGGGGATCCTTCATGTCGGCGCCGCCCGCATAGAGTTCCGCCGCCGTGCGGATGAGGCCGTCGTAGGTGCCGAGAATGTTGTCGACGCCGTCCATGGTGACGTAGGTGTCGCCCGTCTTCGTGAGGTCCGACCAGGGCGTCCCCGCGATGAGGGCCGCGGGCATCGGAACGTTCGCGCGCGCCGCCTGAATCCCGAGGATGAGCGTCATGCCGCCGCCCGTCGACGTTCCGAAGACGGCGACGTTTTCGGCGGGCGTCGTTTCAAGAAGCGCCTTGTAGGCCCGGAAGGCGTCGTCGATCGCGGCCGGGTAGGGGTGTTCGGGCGCCATGCGGTAGTCGACGCAGACGACCTTGTAGCCTTCGAGGCCCGCCATCAGAACGCCTTCGCCGATCCCGGCGACTCCGTGCCCGAGGACGTAGCCGCCTCCGTGGATGTAGAAGATCACCTTGTCGGCCTTGTCTTTCGCAAGGGTTTTCGGCGTGAGCGTGTAGACGCGCACGCTTCCGAGCGTTCCTTCCTCTACGTCGACGCCGTATTCCTTCGCGAGCGCCAGCGCGGCGGGTGTGGCGCCTTCGGCATAGCTCTTGGCGATGGCGCTTACGGCTTCGGGCGAGCGTTCCTTCGTGAGCCAGAGGCCGGGCGCGGGAGCGGAAACGCTCTTGGCCATCTCGGCGCTCACCGTCGCGGGAGCGGGAAAGCGTGCGCCGGTTTCGGGCGCGGCGAAGGATTCTCCGACGAGAGGGAAGGAGAGCGAAAAACCGAGCGCAAGAGAGAGCGCGAGCGCAAAAGCGGATTTCTTCATGGTGCTGATCTTCGGGGATTTAAGACAGAAGGGGACGCCGCGCCTTTTGCCCGGGGGTAAGGCGCGGCTCTCTTGTCGGTTGGGCGGATAACTTTCCGACAGCTTAGCGTGTGTCTGTCTGTGAGGGGGAAAGAACTTCTTCAAATGACCGTATCGTAGGAAAAAGGAAGAGTTTTGGAAAATTCGAATTTTTCTACGGGCGTGAACTTTGGTTCGTGTGATCGGAGGTGAAACGATCTTCCCCGTCTTCCGCCCGCGGTGCGGGATTCGGGTGCGGGCACGGTAGAATGTTCCATCATGTCGATGCGTCTCGGGTTTCTTCTTTCCTTTCTTGCCGTTTCTCTCGCCGCCGCGCAACCGGTTTTCGCGGCGGACGACTCTGCGCGTCCGGCGGACGCCATGCCGTCCGTCGTGCGGATCGGGCTGAAGAACCTCGGGCCCGATTTTCTGATCGAATCCTTTGCACCCACCATGCGGCTTCTTCGCCGCTCTCACCCCGGGACGCGCTTTCAGACGTCCTTTTATTCCGCGGATGGACTGACGGACGCCGTGCGCAACCGCAGGGTCGACGCCTTTTTCGCGGACAGCGCGCTCTTCGGCGTCCTGCAGCTCGAGGCGGGCGCCATGCAGATCGCCGCCCGAGCCGCTCCCTATGTGCGCGATCCTTCTCAGGCCGCAAGCTTCGCCGTGATCGTTCGGCGGGGAAGTCACATCCGAACGCTCTCCGACGTGCCCGGAGAGCGCATCGCCGCGGAAGACAAGGGGAGCTTCTCGACTTGGCTGCTCTTTCAGGGACTTCTCAAAAACAACGGCGTTCTGAAGGGAGGCTGGGACGCGAAGGTGCGCTTCACGGGCTATTCGCCGCCCGATCCGATTCTCCTCGTGCAGCAGGCCGCGGCCGACGTGGCGGTGGTGCCCGCCTGTCGTCTGGAGTCGCTCATCGACATGAACGTCGTGCACGAACATGAACTGACGGTCTTGAACGAACAGCCTCGCGAAGGTTTCCCCTGCCGCAGGTCGGCCGACCTTTTCCCCGACATCGTGCTCGCCGTGCCCGCGGGGACGGACGCGGAACTCGCGAGCTCCCTCTCCGTCACCGTGATGAGCGCGCCGCTCTTCGGAATGGGCGAGCGCTGGCGCATCGCGAGCGACTTTTCCAAGGCGGCGGACGTATACAAGCTCCTCGGGATCGGCCCCTATCGGGAACCCGCCGAACCCACCTTCCGGCTCTTTTGGTCCCGCTACCGCAACGGCATCATCGCGGTCTTTGCGGCACTGGCGCTTCTTGCGCTTCACTCCTTTCTGGCGAATCGGCTCGTCGAAAAGCGAACGAAGGCCCTGCGGGCGGCCGTGGAGGAAAAGGACGCGGCCGCCAAGACGGCGCGGGAGGCGCAGGAACATCTCGCGCAACTCGAACGTTCGAGCGTCGTCTCGGGACTCTCGAGCATGTTCGCTCACGAAGTGCGCCAACCTCTTGCGGCGGTCGTCGCCTACGCGGACGGAATACGGCTTGCGGCCAAGCGTGCGCTCGAAGCGCCCGATCCGGCCGTTGAGCGGCGCATCGCCGACTCCGCACGGATTCTCTCGGAAGAGGCCCAACGGGTTTCCGACATCGTCGAGCGGGTGCGAAGCTACGCCAAGGCGGGCGGACGCAAGCACGACCGGATCGACGCGGGACAACTTCTGCATAGGGCGAAAACCCTCTTCGGGCACGGCTCGGCCTCCGTCGGCACGATGGTGGACATGCATGCGGCGGACGGTCTCTTCGTGCTCGGAGAACCTTTGGAGCTCGAGCTCGCCCTCGTGAATCTCCTCCGAAACGCGGCCGCGGCCATGTCCGACCGCCCCGCGGGAGAGCGCCGCATCGTCGTGCGCGCCCGACGGCCCGAAGGACGGGCGTCGGATTCAGACCATCCCTCGGTTCCTTTTGTCGAGCTGACCGTCGAAGACGAAGGACCGCTCGCCGGTCCGATTTCGGACGAGCGCTTTGCAAAGCTCTCGGAACCCGTGCGAAGCGGCAAGCCCGACGGTCTCGGGCTCGGACTCTTCATCGTGCGCCGCATCGCCGAGGCGCACGGCGGAAGCTTGCTTTTCCGAAGATCTCCACCGCCCTCGAACGGCTTGTGCGCCGTTTTGCAGCTTCCTGCGGACGTCTCGCCGTCCGAAGTGAGTGAATCTTCCTCTTCGTAACCGTTTTTTTTGATTTTTGCCGATCATGAACGCCGAACTGCTCGTACGACTCGTCGACGACGACGCCACTCTCCGCAACGGTTTGCTTTTTGCCCTGCAGATGCTCGGACTCTCCGCCGTGGGGTACGAAAGCGCGGAGGAATTCCTTCAGAAGGACGATCCGTCCGTGCCGGGCTGCGTCGTGATGGACATCCGCATGGGCGGCATGTCGGGACTCGAATGTCAGACGCGGATGAAGGCCGCCGGGTTCGATCAGCCCGTCGTGTTCCTTTCAGGTCACGGAGACGTGGAAATGGCGATTCAGGCCGTGAAGCAGGGAGCGGCCGATTTTCTCACGAAGCCCGTCGCGGCCGAAAAGCTCGCCGAAGCCTGCCGTCGGCTTTTCGCTTGGAATCTCGAGGATCGCGAGCGGCGCAGCCGACGCGACGCGGCCCGTGCGCGGATTGCGTCCCTGACGCCTCGCGAGCGCATCGTCGCCGTGGAGGCGACGACGGGCGCCGCGAACAAAACGATCGCGCAGGCGCTCGGCATTTCCGAGCAGGGCGTGAAGCTCCATCGCTCGAACATCTACGCCAAGCTCGACGTCCATTCGGCGGTGGAAATCCGGCGCCTTTTTGAGGTGGCGCAAGTGCCTTTGGACCCGACGGCGCGGGAAGAAACGCGCGGGGCCGTCGAAACGAGGCTTCTGCCGCCCGAGGAGGCGTGATGAAGAGGGGATGGTGTACGCGCCGGGCGTTTTTCGAGACAACTCTTCTCGCGGCGGCCGGGTTGGCGACGGGTTGCGAAAGGCGCGGCGAACCCGTGCCCGTCGAAGCGGCGGCGGGCGAAGAGGTTCTCTTCGACGAGAGCCGGCCCGCCCTCAATCTGCCTTCCGAACGTTCGGCGGACGTCATCGTCGTGGGCGGAGGCGGAGCGGGTCTTGCGGCGGCCGCACGGGCGGCGGAACTCGGCGCGAGCGTCATCGTGCTCGAGAAAACCTCGGCCGTGGGCGGCAACACCCTGATTGCAAGTGGTTACTACGCGGCGGTCGATCCGGAGCGACAGGCGCCTCTCGGGATTCTCGACAGCGTGGAGAATTTTTACGGACTTCTGCTCGCAAACGCCGGGCCCTCGGCCGACACGGGGCGTTTGATGAGAATGGCGGTTGAGGCGCGTCCGGTGATGCGTTGGCTCGAAAGCCTCGGCGTCGCCTTTTCGCGCGACGTCTTCGAAATCTCCGGCTCGCTCTTTCCCCGTAACTACAAACCCGTGATGCCCAACGGCGAAGGTTATGTCCGACAGCTCGGCGCCCGGGCGGGGCAGTTGGGCGTGCGCGTTCTCAGAAACACCCGGGCGACGGCGCTCGAATCGAGCATGACGACGCAGGGCGTTCCCCGCATCACGGGCGTAACGGCCGAGCTTGCCGACGGGACGACCGCGCACTTTACGGGGCGGCTCGGCATCGTCGTGGCGACGGGCGGTTTTTCGGCGAATCCCGAGATGATCGCGCGCTACGCGCCCCAATGCAAAGGACTCACGCACGACAACGTCCCCTCCGCCACGGGCGAGATGATTCTCGCCGCAGAGAAGGCGGGGGCGAAGCTCGTCGACATGGGTATCGTTCAGTGTCAGCCCGGTTGTCCCGTGGGCGGAACGCGCCGCGTGCGTTTTCACAACGACGTGAAGCGCTTCGTTCTGCTCGACGGCGAGGGCCGGCGCTTCGCGGCCGAGGACGGACGACGCGACACGTTGCGGGACAGAGTGCTCGCGCTCCCCGGAGGACTCGCCTACGTGTTGGTGGACGACGACGGTTTCCGCAGCTACAACCGCCTCATTCAGCGGGAGGCCGTGATCGCCGTCGAAACGGGCGACGCCTGGACCGACGATTCAATCGAGGAACTGGCGCGGCAGGTCGGCTTTTCACCCGCGGTGCTGCGTGAGACGCTTCGGCGGTACGCAGAAGGCATTCGGGCGGGAAGCGACGAATTCGGAAAGAAACTCGAAAACGTCCGACCGATCGTAAAGCCTCCCTTTTGGCTCGCTCCCGCCGCCATGACCGTGCACGCCACGTCGGGCGGGATTGCGGTGGACGCCGTCGGTCGGGCGCTCGACAAAAACGGGCAGGTGATTCCGGGACTCTGGGCGGCGGGCGAAGCCACCGGGGGCCTGCACGGCGAGAATCAACTGGGCGGATGCGGTCTTACGGACGCCTTCGTCTTCGGGCACGCCGCGGCCGAATCGATCATGGGCGTGACGACCTATACCGACGTATAGAGACTTTTCCCCCTTGCGTCGGCACAATGGTCTGCGTTCGGGTTGGGAGAGGGTGTACGCCCGGATCCTTCCCGAAAACTCATTCGACCAAAGGGAGAAAAATCCATGATCAAGACCTTTGCCAAGACCGCGCTCACGGGCGCCGTCCTCGCCGCGCTCGCCACGGGCGCCTTCGCCGCCGCGAGCGGTACCTACACGGGTGAAGCCCAGGGCCGCAACGGTCCCGTCAAGGTGGAAGTGACGCTTGCCGACGGCAAGATCACGGCCGTCAAGGTGGTTTCGCACAAGGAATCGACGGGGATCGCCGATCCCGCGATCGAACGCATTCCGGCCGCCATCGCGGCTGAACAGTCCGCGGCGGTCGACGTCGTCGGAGGCGCCACGCTCACGTCCGACGCCATCAAGGCGGCCGTTCTCGCCGCGCTCACCTCTGCGGGCGTCGACACCGCCTCCTACATGAAGAAGCCCGACGCCAACGCCGCGGCGAACCAGCCCGTCAAGGAAGTCACGACCGACGTTCTCGTGATCGGCGCCGGCAACGGCGGCATCACGGCCGCCGTCAAGGCCGCGGAATCCGGCAAGAAGGTGATCCTCATCGAAAAGCGCCCCGCCGCGGGCGGCGTTTCGGCCCTCAACCACGGCGGTCTCGCCGCCACGGGCACGCGTTATCAGCGCGAAGTCATGAAGGAAACGAAGGACTCGCCCGAACTTCTCTACAAGGACATGCTGCGCGTCGGCAAGAACGCCAACGATCCGGTCCTCGCCAAGATGGTTTCCGAACGCACGGGTGAAGTGGGCGACTGGCTCATCGACGACCTGAAGGTCGCCTACGGCGCCGCCTGGGTCCAGTTCCCGGACCACAGCGCCCACCGTCAGATTTCCGCCAAGGGCAACTCCGTCGGTTGGCAAAAGACGATGCTCGAAGTCTTTAAGAAGCACGGCGGCGTCCTCATGACCGACATGCGCGCGACCGATTTCATCACCGACAAGGACGGCAACGTCACGGGCGTGAAGGCCACGGGTCTCAAGGGCCAGCCCTATGAATTTGACGCCAAGTCCTTCGTTCTCGCCTCGGGCGGCTACGGCGCCGTCAAGTCGATGCTTCCCGAACGCATGAAGGACGTCCTCTTCTACGGCATCCCGACCGAAACGGGCGACGGCTTCAAGATGGGCACCGCCATCGGCGCGGGCACGATCAACCTCGACTACGTCAAGACCTATCCGAACGGCGTCGAAGTGCAGCCCGGCCGCTCCATGGACACGACGGGTTCCTCGACCTTCGCCGTGCGCGGCAGCGCCATCTTCGTGAACGTCGACGGCAAGCGCTGCGTGAACGAGAACAAGTCGCTCGGCGAACTCACGCAGGCCACGCTCGCCCAGAAGAACCATCTGATGTACCTCGTCATGGACCAGAAGGCCTGGGAAGCCTACGTGAAGAAGGCGGTGGACGACCACACGGTGCCCGACGCCTCGACTTTCGAAGCCTGGAAGTCGCTTCGCAACAACGGCCGTCCGGTCATCTGCACGGGTGAACTCGACGTCTGCGCCAAGGAAATGGGCATCGATCCGAAGGGCCTCGTGCAGACCGTGAAGGATTGGAACGCCGCCGTGGCTGCGGGTGAAGACAAGGCCTTCGGCCGCAAGGCGCTCGTTGCCCTGGGCGACGGTCCCTACCACATCGTCGAACAGAAGGCCCGCTATCAGACGACCCTCGGCGGTCTGCGCGCCAACGCCGACATGCAGATCCTCACGAAGGAAGGCAAGCCCATCGGCAATCTCTATGGTGCGGGCTGCGTCGTGGGCGGTGCCAACGGTGCCGACTCCATGACGACGCTCATGAACACCTGGGCCATTGTTTCGGGCTACGTCGCGGGCGAAAGCGCCGTGAAGAACGCCAAGTAATCGTTCTCCCCGCCGGTCGGATTCCTTCCCGGGAATTCGATCGGCGCACAATCCGATTGCGAACAAAAGGACCGTGCGTGGAAAAAACGCACGGCCCTTGCCGTTCTGACGATGCGAGGGGAATTTCCTCGCCGAGTTGCCGTATGTTACGAAAATGCGGTCTACCGAGCTGAAGGCTGAGGAACGGCCTTAAAAGTTGCCTTTCATTATTTCTGCGGTGAGCTTCCGACGAAGCATCTCCTGATGCTGACGAATGGCTTTCGGGATCGTGAACAGGTCGATGATCAACCATATGCCAAGGACGCAGAGAATCAGACCGAAGAAGCCGGAAATGATTGTGGCGCCTTCGATCTGATCCTGCGAAGTGGAGGTCGCTACGCCGATGCTGCCAAGGGACAGGCCAACAATTCCGATGACGCCGAGGATTAGGCGAAGAAGGCCTGTCTTCCACTTCCCAAGATAGAAACAGTGTGCGGACAAACTTCCCAGAAAGAACCAAAGAAGATATGCGGCAAGGGTGGATTTCTTTTCGTTGGCGATTCTCGCTTCGATGAGCATCTGTTGCTCAACGGAAAGTTTCGGACTGACGATTGTGACTTGTTCTGTCATTATGTTTGCTCTACGAAGGTTGAGGAGGTTTGATACGATCTACTGACAGTATTTAATTGTGGATGTTAACGCAACGTGTGATTTGCTTTGATGCCTCGTTGTTCATTGCCGGGGTTGATTTCTCATGAATTATGCAAGCATACCTGTCAATTGCAAATTGGGGTTAATGCCTTTTATGAGAACACAGATACGGTTGCCAGATAAACATTTGCTTAGATCAATAGACTGGGGTGAGCAAGGTTAAAAATAATCAACGTAGGAGACGGACTGTTTCTCATAAAAAACGATGGGAATATCCTCCGTCACATCAAGAAAATTAAGAAAAAAAATGGCTATGAAGGCGACGCCTTCACCCTACATGATGAAAGTCAAACTCTTTCTTTCATGAAAAAAAGGCCGTTCGGCACAGCCAGACAGCCTTTCGATTGCCATTGGATTGTCAGTGGATCAGCGTAGCGCAAAGTTGATCGCAAACGCGATCGAAACGATGTACATGACGGGATGCACTTCGCGGGCGCGGCCCGTGAGCACGGCGATGATCGTGTAGGAGACGAAGCCGAAACCGAAGCCCGTCGCGATGTTGTAGGTGAGGGGCATCCCGACGATCGTGAGGAAGGCCGGGATCGCAATTTCGAGACGGTCAAAGCGGATGTGCACGCACTCCTGCATCATGAAGGCGCCCACGAGGATGAGGATCGGGGCCGTGGCGTAGTTCGGAACGATCGCGATGAGCGGAATGAAGAAGAGCGCGAGAGCGAAGAAGGCCGCGGCGAAGAGGCTCGAGAGTCCCGTGCGCGCACCCGCGACGGCGCCCGCGGCGCTTTCGAGGTAGCTCGTGGCGGTCGTGGTCCCGAAGACCGACGAGAGCATCGTGCCGACCGAGTCGGAAATGAAGGCGCGGTCAAGATTGCGGATGGAGCCGTCGTCCTTCATGAGGCCCGCCTTGCGGGCGACGCCGATCAAAACGCCCATGTTGTCGAAGAGGTCCACCATCGTGAGGGTAAAAATGATGGTGAAGAGCCCGTGGCTGAGCGCCCCCGTGAGGTCGAGCTGGAAGAAAGTCTTCGAGATGTCGGGGAATCCGGTCGAGAACCAGGAGCCTTCGGGGAGCGACGCGTGACCCGTGACGATTCCGAGCGCCGTCGTCGCGAGAATGCCGATGATCATGGCGGCGCGGATGCCGAGAACGTTGAGAATGGCGGTGAGGAAGAAACCGAAGAGCGCGAGGAGCACCTTGGGGTCCGTCAAGTCGCCGAGCGCGACCGAGGTCGCTTCGTTCGAAACGACGATGCCGCAGTTTTTGAAGCCGATGAAGGCGATGAAGGTGCCGATCCCCACGACGATCGCGTACTTGAGGTCCTTGGGCACCGAGTCGACGATCCACTGCCGGATGCGCGTGACGGTGAGAAGGAAGAAGACGACGCCCGAAATGAGGACGGCGCCGAGACCGGCCTGCCAGGTGAAGCCCGCGGGTCCGCAGACGTAGTAGGCGAAGAAGGCCGTGATGCCGAGACCCGGGGCCACGACCACCGGATAGTTCGCCCAGAGTCCCATGATAAGGGTCACGACGATCGTCGTCAGAACGACGGCGCCCGTGACGGAGGTTCGGTCCATGCCGGCGTCGGCGAGCATGGAGGGAATCACGAAGATGAGGTAGCAGCACGCCATGAAGGACGTGAGGCCGCCGAAGAATTCCTGGCGAACGGAGGTTTCGTGTTCCTTCAGGCGGAAAAGCCGCTCGAGAAGACCGGAGGACTGTGCGGGGCTTGGGTTGGACATGTCGTCTTTTTGGGGATGAGGTTTCGGGAAGCACGCATTGTAGCGGGAAAACTTATCTTTCTAGGAAGATTGTTGATGAAGAGAAAAAAGGAAAAAATGTCTCTAGAAAAGCAGGATCGGATAAGAAGGCTTGCCTTGTCTTTCGGATAATGAGATGTGTGGAGAAAAAGGGAGAGAAGACCGAGCTCTTTCAGCAACTCTTTCTCTGAAGACCGACAAAACGATTCGCGGAGAGAAAAAATGGGACATTTGACGCAAGAAACGACAGCCGAACGCGCCGCTCGGGTGAAGACGCTCAACGACGCGCTCATCGAATGGGTGATGAAGGTTGCGCAGGGACGGGTCGGTCAGTTTTCGACCGCCGTTCCCGGACTGGACATATCGGTGCGCGACGAACGAAACGCCTCGGAGCGCTGCGTCTACCGCCGCTCGCTCGGCGTGATGCTCTCGGGGCGCAAACGCTCCATCGTGGGGAACCGCGTTTATGAATACGGTGCGGGCGACATGCTCTACACCCTCGTGGACATGCCCGCGATGTGGCAGGTGGTGGGGGCGACGAAGGAACATCCCTTCATCGCGGTTTCGATCGCGCTCGACGAAGAGGTGATGCGCGAACTCATTCCCCGCGTGCGTCTGGGCTCGCGCTGCACGAACCTGCAGGCGATCGGACTTGAGCGCTCCGACCCGGACCTCCTCGAAGTCTTCCTACGACTTTTGCAGCTCCTAGACCGTCCGAACGAAATCGAAGTGATGGCGCCGATGCTGCTTCGCGAAATCCACTTCCGCGCGCTCCTCGGTCCGCAGGGCCCGGCCTTGGCCGCCGCCTTCACGCAGGATTCGCAGAGCAACCGCATCGGACAGGCGATCGACTGGATCAAGGCGAACGTCAAGGCGAGCATGTCGATCGAGGAGATGGCCGACCGAGCCCACATGGCGCCTTCGACCTTCCATCGGCACTTCAAGGCGGTGACGAGCCTCTCGCCCCTGCAGTACCACAAGCGCCTGAAGCTCCATGAGGCGCAGCGCCTCATGCTCGTGAAGAATTTCGACGCCTCGCAGGCGGCCTATGCGGTGGGCTACGCGAGCGCGACGCAGTTCTCGCGCGACTACAAGAAGCTCTTCGGTACGCCTCCGAAAAAGAGCGTGCGGGTCATGAAGAACCACGTGACGCCCGAAGGCGTTCCCATGAGCTGACGAAAACCGAAACGATCAGGACCGCGCCTCCCGACGGGAAGCGCGGCCCTTTTCGATTGCGTCTTTCTCTTACGCGACGGCCTTGGCGTAGTCTTCGTCCGAGACCGCTTCAAGCCACGTGCAGCGGTTGTTCGGGACGTTGGGTTCGATCGAGATGTGGGTCATCCAGGTCTTGGCGCCCGCACCGTGCCAGTGCTTCACTTCGGGCGGGATGCGCACGACGTCGCCCTTGCGGATCACGCGCGGGGCTTCGCCTTCGAACTGCACGAAGCCTTCGCCCGCGAGAACGAGCAGGATCTGACCGCCCGAGTGGACGTGCCAGTGCGTTCTCGTGCCCGGTTCGAAGGTGACGTTTCCGATCGGGGCGTGGAAGACGTCGTCGTTTTCGCTCAGCATCGTGAGGTAGGACGTGCCGGTGAAGAACTTCCCGTAGGGATTGACGGGACCCTGTTCAAAAATCGTGTCGTGCGGGGCCTTGTGGATTTCGGACATGTTTGTCTCCTTGTGATCGACGTGTTTTTTGGGGGCGTCTTCAAGAACGCTCCTTTTCGCCCATCATTGTGGCGCGGCGCGCACCGGGCGTTTCGTCCGATCGGACGCGATTGTTGCCTGAAACGCTCTGCCGCGGGGAAAGAGAAAACGACAAAAAGGACGGCCGGGAATTCGTTGGCCTTCAAGATCCTTGCCAAGAGCGTTCGGATTCGGTAGTTTTTCGGTAGACACCTTTTGAGGACAGTTTCCATGCCCCGTTTTGCCGCCGTACTGCCGGAAGGCCGACTTCTTCTGAAAAACCTCGAGACCGGAGAGACGCTCACGATCCGCGCCGAAGACGGTCCCGTCTCGATCGGGACGCTCACCTGGACGTGGGGAGAGGAATCCTCTCCCGCGGGTGCGCCCGAGGGGAAACGATCCGAGACGGTCGTCGAGGATGCGGGTCCCCGTCCGATGAAGCCCGAGGAGTACGACGCGCTCGAATGGAATCCGAACGATCCGGCGCTGCTCACGGCCGAGGCGGAAATGCGCGCCATTCTCGCGTCCGCTCAGGAGATGCGCGGGCGCGACGTCATGCCCGCCGCAAAACGCGTTCTCTCCGCTCCCTTGTCGGCCCTCACTGAGAAGGACTTTGAAGAAACCTACATGGCGCTCGGCAAGCAGAGCGACGAAATCGAGCGCGAAGTCGCCTATCTCGAAGAGATCGAGGCCGACCCCGAGGACATCAAGGAGATGCGCGACCGGCTTGAAGCGATCGACCGCGATCTCGGACTCGTCACCGAGCGCATGAAGCAGTTCGAAGCGGTCCACAAGGAAGAAGACTGACTCAACAAATCTCAAAACTCGCTTCGTGGCCGAAGCGACTGGGCCTCAGCCGGAAGAACTCTATGAGGCGGGGAACTTTGCAAGGCGGCAACTATTAAAGAATTTTTAATAGTTGCCCGGAATTCCCAGGAGACGAACTTCTCGGTCGGGCTCCGAATAAGCCGTAGCCTGTCGATTGGGTTTGGTTGGGTGATACGACACAAGATGCGGTATGTGCAAAAAATGCACATACCGCCTTCGAGAACCAGCCTGTCCGAGCGGAGGCGTTCCAAGCCCGAAAAAGCAGAGGCCCTTCGATGCGAGTCGAAGGGCCTCGGTTTTAGCAGGTAGCTAAATATCAGAAGCGGAAGTCACGCTCACCGGCCTCGATGCGGATCAAGCGCTTTTCCGCGGCGGCGCGGATCTTTTCGTGCGGGATCTTCGGGAGTTCCGCCTTGAGCACCTCTTCGCCCGCCTTGCGCGTCGCGGCCGAAGCGTAGTCGCAGAGGTATTCCTTGATCGTCATCACGGCGTTGGCCTGGCAGTAGGTGGCGATTTCGCCCGTCTTCGCGAACTGCATGAAGCGGTCGCCCGTGCGGCCGGCGCGGTAGCAGGCCGTGCAGAAGGAGGGCAGGTACTTGTTTTCGAGGAGCCACTTGACGATCTGGTCGAGACTGCGGCGGTCGGACGTTTCGAACTGCGCCGTGTTTTCGCCTTCGTCTTCGGGTTCGAGCGTGTAGCCGCCCACCGAAGTGCGGGAGCCCCCCGAAATCTGCGAGATGCCGAGACGGAGCGCTTCCGTGCGGATGCGGGCGCTTTCGCGCGTCGACATGATCATGCCGGTGTAGGGAACGGCGAGGCGGATGAGCGCCACGATCTTGAGGAAGAGGTCGTCCGGAACCGCGTTGCTGAAGGTGTTCGGGTCGATGTCGTCAGCCGGGCAGATGCGCGGCACCGAAATCGTGTGCGGACCCACGCCCCAAACGGCTTCGAGGTGTTCGGCGTGCATGAGGAGGCCCACGAAGTCGTACTGGCAGTGTTCAAGGCCGAAGAGAACGCCGAGGCCCACGTCGTCGATGCCGCCTTCCATGGCGCGATCGTGCGCTTCGGTGTGGTAGGCGTAGTCGGACTTCGGTCCCTTCGGATGAAGAAGCTTGTAGCTTTCCTTGTGATAGGTTTCCTGGAAGAGCTGATAGGTACCGATCTGCGCTTCGTGGAGCTTGCGGTAGTTTTCGACCGTCGTCGCGGCGATGTTGACGTTCAGACGGCGAATGGCGCCGTTCTTGTGCTTGATCGAGTAGATCGTCTTGATGGATTCGAGGATGTATTCGATCGGGTTGTACTTCTGATGTTCGCCCGCTTCGAGAAGAAGACGCTTGTGGCCGAGGTCCTGCAGAGCGATGACTTCGCGTTCGATTTCTTCCTGCGTGAGCTTCTTGCGCTGGATGTGCTTGTTCTTCGCGTGGTACGGGCAGTACGTGCAGGTGTTGACGCAGTAGTTCGAGAGGTAGAGCGGCGCAAAGAGAACGATGCGGGTGCCGTAGATGTGTTCCTTCACGCGCACGGCCGTGTCGAGGATCTTCTGGTTGACGTCTTCCAGGTCGCAGGCGAGGAGCACGGCCGCTTCACGGTGCGTGAGGCCGCGGAAGGCAGCCGCTTTTTCCAGAAGCGAATCGATCAGGGGACGGTCGTGCTTGTGTTCTTCGGCGTAGGCGAGCGTGTCGAGAATTTCTTCGTGACAGATGAACTCTTCGGCCACGCGGGATTTCGGATCGTACATGGAAGATGTCTCCGGGCGGGATAACATTTGTGCGTACAAAATGTTGAAGGTCCTGTTTTCCTTCTAATGTGCGTACAAATAGGGTCAAAAGAAAAGTGCTTCGCCGGAGGGCGGAAGACACGGATTCACGAATGTTACTCCCGCATCGTCATTTTCGCGAGAGGAAATTTTGACGAAAATCTAAAATTGCGGGAAAAAGACAAGTTATCCGCTGTTTTTCTCCCGCAATCCTTATCGGAACAATGATTCGGAAATGGCGCTCACTCGTGGCGCTTGCCCGTCATGCATTCGATGTGAAGGCGCCAGAGACCGGCGTAGGGACTTCCTTCGCGGAAGTAGCCTTCGCACTTTTCGGGGGCGACCGTCGCGCAGTATTTCGCGAGCACCGCAAAGAATCCCGTGCGGCGTTCGGCTTCGTCCGAGGCGAGTTCGACCGTGCCCGAGAGCACGACGGATTCGAAGGCGGTCGTGAATTCTTCCGGATCGGCCTTGACGTCGGTCGCGACGACGAAGGTCGCGGCGCGGGGCTTCTGCAGGGTTTCCCATTTGGTCCCCGCCTTGCCGCCGTGAAAATAGAGATTGTCGCCCGCGACGGCGTAGGAGATCGGAATCGAATGAAGCGTTCCTTCGTCGTCCGCGTAGGAGAGGGTCCCCCACTGGCAGCGGGCGAGCACCTTGCGTGTGTCTTCTTCGGAGAGCGCGCGGTCGGCGCGGCGTAGCGTTTTGCTGAGCATTTTTCCTTTCCTTTAGAGATTGCCGGAGACGGTAGGCTTCGGCGTTACGTCGGGGAGCTCCTCCTGTGCGACGCGGATCCAGGAGAGCGTCTTCCAGGGGCCTGAGAGAAGGGATTCGAGGAAGATGTAGGAGCGGCGCACCGCCTGCAGGGCCGCCGATTCGCTCGTTTCGAGCGCGACGAAGGCGTCGCGCACGAGAAGGCTTTCGGCCACGTCCGTCCAACTGCGAAAGCGCACGATGAGTTCACCCGCGGGGCGCGCGAAAAGGATTTCCGCCCGGGCGGGCGAGGTCATGCCGAGAAGCTGCGAGGCGACGATGAGGGCGCAGGTCGCGGCGAGGTCCGCCGTGCGCAGAAGAGGCCACTCGATCGTCTGCCGGTAGTAGTCGGTGAAGATGCGAAGGCGGCGAAGACGCGCTTCGTCCTCCTTGTCGACGACGGCGGAAAAGCCGCCCCAGCCGAGTCCCACCTCGTGACGGACGAGTTCCGACACGGCCGCGGCTTCGCGGATCGTGCGAAAGCGCGTCGGCGTCTGGTTGTTCCCCGCGAGGTATTCGAGCCGGTCGTCAAGGTCCGCCCCGCTCATGACGTTGAAATGGTTTTCCACCCAGTGGTAGAGGTCGCCGAGCATCGCGTCGTCCGGGTCTTCGATGCAAATCGACAGACCGTTGCGCCCGAAGTACCAGCGGGCGAGTTCAGTGCCCGTCTGCGTAAAGGCGATGTCGTCCCAGGCAAGCGACACGGCGTTCGCGTGCGGGAGCGCCGCAAGGCGCTCGAAGCTCTCGCGAATCGCGTCGAAGACGGGCATCATCTCCGCGGTGGGGGAGAGGATTTCGACGGGCTCTTCGTCGTCAAAAAACTGCATGGTCTTCTCCTCTCTCAGCGGCCGCGCGTCTTCTTGGCGCCGAAGGGCTTGCCCGCCGATTCCCTGCGCGGACCGCGGGCGGCGTCGCCCCGGCGCGGGGCCGGGCGCTTCTCAAACGATCGTCTTTCGGCCGAACGCTCCGAACCCCGGCGCTCGAAGGAGCGCTTTTCCGAGCGGTTGGCGGCGGGTTTCGCAGCGGTGCTGCGTTCCGACCTCCCTGCGCCGAAGTCCGTGTCCGCCGGACGGCGCGTCGGAAGCCCCGAGGGCGACGTGATCGTCATGAAGCAGGGCTTTTCTTCGCAGTGGAATTCCGCGCGGAAGACTTCGCCCGCGGAATTCTTGAGAAGGAGCGGTTCGGGTCGGAAGAGCTTTCGGTCCGTCGTCTTGAGGCGTTCGGGGAAGAACTTGAGCGTCTTCGGACAAAGGTCGAGCTGCGCGCGCACGCAGTGGCGGCAGGTCATGAGGTCCGCCTTGGGAACGGGCAGAATCTCGAAGGCGGGCGCCGTCACCGTTGCGCCGTGCCGTTCGTAGAAAGCCTTGGCGAGACGGTTTGCGACGTTCGCGCGAAAGTCGACGGTCTTTTCCGGATAGGGAGCCGTCGGATCGCCGGGATCGCGGTGCGTCGGTTCCCAATGCGCCTTCCGGTCGGCGTCGAGTTCCGCCGTCGCGTGGCGGCGCAATTGATTGGCGATGCTCGCGGGGACGAAGACGTCGAGATCTTCGGGGATGAAGAGTTCGGCGATCCGATAGTCGGTGTCGCCCATCTTGCCGAGGTTCTGCGCGAGGCGCGCGCGGTTTTCCTCGGCGTCCGAGGGCGCTTCGAGATCCATGGCGACCTCCGCGAAGCCCGTCGAAGTGCCGTCCGTCAAAAGAAGCGTGAGGGCGTCCTCTTCGACCGTGAAGGTCGCGGTGACGGGGATGCGCCGTTCGGCGGTCTTGCCCGAGAGAATCTTTTCGAAGGCCTGGTCGCGGTTGCGCGAGAGGATGCTGCCCGTGCGAAGACCGTCCAACTGCGACGTGCGTTCGCGCGGGTAGAGCGCCCAGTGGTTTCCTTCGCGCTCGGCGCGGTTGACGGAAAGCCCGTGGATTTCCTCGTCGGCCGCCTCATAGGTGAGGCCGTCGCCGTTCGCAAGCGACACGCCCGGGAGCGCGTCGACCAAAAGACGCTTCGGATCGATGCGAAGCACGCGCGCGACGGGGTCGCCCGTGTTCTTGGGACTTTCCGTCTGCGCGAGGTCGTAGGGCTTTGAGAAGTCGCGCCCGTGCACGAAATAGTCGGTGGCGCCGCGGCGGAAGGTCTTGGCGGCGTCGGGCGTGAAGCGGAAGGTCGTCTCGCCCGCGGACGAGCGGCAGAGTTCCGGACGCCGCGCGAGGATCGCGTCGATTTCCTTGCGGTAGAGCGCCGTGATGTTCTTGACGTACTGAACGTCCTTCAAGCGCCCCTCGATCTTGAAGGAGGAGACGCCCGCGTCGATCAAGGCTTCGAGATTCGATCGCTGATCGTTGTCCTTGAGGCTGAGAATATGGCTTCGCTGCGCGAGCACCGTGCCGTCTTCGGTCGAGACGTCGTAGGGGAGGCGGCAGAGCTGCGCGCAGGCGCCGCGGTTGGCGCTGCGCCCCAACATGGCTTCCGACATGTAGCACTGGCCCGAGTAACTTACGCAAAGCGCCCCGTGCACGAAGAATTCAATGCGGGCCTTCGTCAAAGCCGAGCGCACGGCGCGGATCGCGTCGAGGTCGAGTTCGCGTGCGAGGACGAGCTGCGAGAAGCCCACCTTCTCGAGGAAAGCCGCTTTTTCGGGCGTCCGGATGTCGCACTGGGTCGAGGCGTGGATCTCGATGTCGGGCAGGGGGCCCATGAGAAGGCCCATGTCCTGCAGGATCAGGACGTCCACGCCCGCCTTCTTGGCGTCGAAGGCGAGCGACCTCGCCGCCTCGATTTCGTCGTCGCGAAAGAGGGTGTTGAGGGCCATGAAGACGCGGGCGTTCCATCGGTGCGCGTAGTCGCAGAGCCGCGCGATGTCGTCGAGCGAATTGCCCGCCGCCTGACGGGCGCCGAAGGAGGGGCCGCCGATGTAAACGGCGTCCGCGCCGTGCTCGATCGCGGCGATGCCCGTGTCGGCGTCGCGCGCCGGGGCGAGAAGTTCCAGGGCGTGAAGGGGAAGCATGCTGAAAATGATCCTGTATGTGTCCCGAAAGTGTAGCAAAGCGGGACGTTCCTCATCGCGGCGAGGAAGCAAGGAATCGTAAGGGCGGCGGGGCTTCCGCCCGAAATGGCGGGCGCTTTCTTCCTTTTCGGACGCCGCATCCGAAAAGAAGGATTTCCCTTCAGATTCGCAGGGATTTCGCGTTTTAGACTTCTGAAACCGCGGCCCGATTCGACCGCGGTCCCGTTCACAACGTCAAGGAGCCCTCATTGCCGAATTCCGCCGCATCCCCGTTTCGTCCGCCCAAAGAGAACAGCCGCCTCTTTCTTCTCCTTTTTCTCGCCGTGCTCGCGGCCTTCGGACCCTTCGTGACGGACCTCTATCTTCCGACTTTGCCTGAGCAGGCGCGCGAGTACGCGGCCGCCCCGGCGACGGTACAGCTCGGCCTCTCCATGACGATGTGGGGCCTCGCGATCGGGCAGCTCTTTGTGGGGCCGCTCTCCGACGTGCGCGGGCGACGCGGACCGCTCCTTGCGAGTCTCCTTGTTTTTACAGGCGCCACCTTTGGCGCGGCCGTCGCTCCCACGGTCGAACTCTTTCTCCTCTGGCGTTTTCTCGAGGGTCTCGGCGCCTCGGGCGCGATCGTCATGTCGCGCGCCGTTGCGGCCGACCGCTACACTGGGCGGGCGCTGGGCCAATTCATGGCCGTCATGGGTGCCATTCAGGGCGTCGCGCCCATCACAGCTCCTCTTTTGGGGTCGCTCGTCGCGGAATTCGTGGGTTGGCGAGGGATTTTCTGGCTCCTCTTCGCGATGGGCGTCGCGCTTCTCGTCGTGACGGCCTTCCGTCTTGCCGAAACGCGGCGCGTCGCCCGAGGAAAGTCGTGCGAGGGAGCGCCCTCGGCGAAGCCCGAAGGCGTTCGCGCGAGTCTGCGGGCGCTTTTCGGCGATCCCGCCTTCGTCGCGATCGTTTTGCAGCAGGTCTTCGCGTCTGCCGTCCTCTTCGGACACATCGCGTCGTCGCCCTTCATCTTTCAAGAACATTTCGGCCTCTCGAGCTTCGCCTACGGCTTCTTCTTCGGCGCGATGGCGCTCGGCATCACGGCGGGCGCCGCCTTCTCGAGCCGCATGTCTTCGCCCGAGGCGGCCATGCTCGCGGGCGCCGTCGGTCTTCTCGGGGCGGCCGTGCTTCTTGCCTTTGCCTATGCCGTCGGAGCGCCGCTTCTCTGGGTGACGCCCGTCTACTTCGTGCTTCTCGTCATGCTCGGCCTCACCTTGCCCGCGGCCATGACGGCGGCGCTTTCGCGGCATCGGGCGCGCTCGGGGCTCGCCGCCGCGGTGTTGGGCGCCGTGGGTTTCGGAGGCGGCGGTCTGGTGGCTCCGCTCACGACCCTTGGTACCCCCACCGTCACCACGGCCTGGCTCTTCATCGTTTCGGCCGTCGTGCTCGTCGTGATAGGCGTCGTGCTTCGGCGGTTCACGCGCAACTGAGAAAAACGAAGATCAAATGTTTTTTTGTTCGGTATGCCGAACGTTTTTGATAGGATTTTGTTCAGTTGATCCTGAGCTCCCGCCCCGATATCGCGACTACGCCGTCGGGGCTTTTCGTACGTACT
>OOAK01000162.1_pt1 | contig 72021 bp, 61 predicted proteins | sample 1671811 | NCBI WGS metagenome assembly OOAK01 (sample SAMN06348195, study PRJEB24527) | human gut metagenome | biome: human gut; feature: ankylosing spondylitis patient; material: feces | host: Homo sapiens | place: China | collected 2015-10 | reverse complement strand
GCTGGCCTAAGTTACAGGCGTATCCGCCGATATTTAGTCTGACGCCTAAAGCGTCGGGAAGCACGCGACTTCAGTCGTGTGAGGATAAAGTTTTTAATTCACATAAAAAATCTATTTGTACTAAAACGATTGTCCGTGCTATGATTAACAGGTAGATGACAGACAGCATATGATAAAAAGAAGCATGGCTGCATGGACAGAAAGGCAGGTTAAATCTGATGAAACAGGAAAATTACATAAAGGGTATGATAATGATCATCCTGTCGGCGTTTTTCTTTGCTTGTATGAATGTGAGTGTGCGTCTGGCAGGTGATCTGCCGTCTGTGGAGAAGAGTTTCTTCCGGAATCTGGTGGCGGCGGTGTTTGCAGCGGTGATTCTCTGTAAGAATCGTACAGTGCCGAAGGTGGATAAGAAATACTGGGGACCGCTGATCTTGCGTTGTGTGTGCGGGACACTGGGGATTCTGTGTAATTTTTATGCTATTGATCATCTATTGGTGGCAGATGCATCGATTCTGAATAAATTGTCTCCGTTTTTTGCGATTATTTTTTCATTTCTTCTGTTAAAGGAAAAGATCAGACCGGCGCAGGCAGCGTGTGTTGCACTGGCATTTATCGGATGTTTATTTGTAGTGAAATCGGGATTTCAGAATGCGGCACTTGTTCCGGCACTGATCGGAGTTTGCGGTGGACTGGGAGCAGGAATTGCGTATACGATGGTGCGTGTACTGGGAACTCACGGAGTGAAAGGACCGGTTATCGTGTTTTATTTTTCATTTTTCTCCTGCTTGTCGGTTGTGCCGTGGATGTTGTTCCATTTCACACCGATGAGTATGAAGCAGCTTGTGACATTGCTGATGGCAGGATTATTCGCAGCAGGCGGACAGTTTACGATTACGGCTGCATACACCTATGCACCTGCAGGGAAGATTTCTATCTTTGATTATTCACAGATTATTTTTGCTACGATGCTGGGATTTATACTGTTTGGAGAGATTCCGGATAAGTACAGTTTTATAGGATATGTGCTGATTATTCTAGCATCATTGGGAACATTTCTTTATAATATGAAGGCTGTCAATTAAGACGCTTTGTATTAAATTACTGATTAAGTAAGAATGATGTTAAAGGAAAGGATAAACAGAGATGTTTTTGACTAACAGTATTCCACTACGTCCTCATCATGGAATGTGCCTTGCATATTTTAAGGGTGAGGGATACAGTGACGGATTTTCAGCGCATATGCAGGAGATGCTGGATATCTTTGAAAAAGGAGCGAAGATACAGCTTCATGCAGACACAGACGAAATCTGTTCTGCGTGTCCTAATAATGAAAAAGGATGTTGTTCATCTTTTTCGCTGGTTGAGAAATATGATAAGGCAGTGTTGGAACTTTGCAGTCTGGAAAATGGACAGGTAATGGATTTTCAGACATTTACTGACATTGTACAAAAGGAAATTCTGGCATCAGGAAAGAGAAAAGAAATCTGTGGAGAATGCCAGTGGAATTCTATCTGTGAGAATCAAAAGAGCAGATGGGAAAAATAATCATGTATTGAATTATGAATTATAAAAAAGAGCTGGCTTCGTTGGAAGTCAGCTCTTTTTGGGAATTGCAGTACTGTTGTGTTCTACAATGTCACAGGAAAATATCTGTGGATAAAAAGAATGATTTTTTTATAGTACAGTACATGATAAAATAAGATTAGAAATTATAACAATTTCGGAAAGTGAAGGGATTATTATAAAAATGCCGATAGCATTCTTGAATAAAATTGGGGGAAGCAAAATGGAAGAAAAACCAAAAAGTAAAGGATATGTACTGCGAAAATTATTTTTTGCATGTCTGTATCTCAGCACATTTACTTTCGGCGGCGGTTATGTAATTGTTACTTTGCTGAAAGAAAAATTTGTGGATCATTATCACTGGATCGAAGAAGATGAAATGCTGGATCTGGTTGCGATCGCCCAGTCTTCGCCTGGAGCGATTGCAGTAAACGGAGCGATTATTGTGGGGTATAAGCTTGCCGGCATACCGGGAATGCTGGTATCTGTCATAGGAGCGATCATTCCTCCTATGGTGATCTTATCTGTCATTTCTGTATTTTATGATGCGTTTTGTTCCAATTATTATATTGCGGCATTATTAAAAGGAATGACTGCGGGAGTTGGAGCAGTTATTATGTCTGTAGTGTATGATATGGGGAAAAATGTTGTAAAGTCAAAGGACTGGGTTAATGTGGTGATCATGATCATCAGCTTCTGTCTCAGCTATTTCCTGAATGTTAACATTATCTATATAATACTTTTGGTAGCTGTATTTGGAATGGTACGGACAATAGTAAAAGGAGGCAGAGATAAATGATCTATATTCAGCTTTTTTTAAGTTTCCTTCAGGTCGGGGCAATGAGTTTTGGCGGAGGATATGCTGCAATGCCGCTGATACAGGAACAGGTGGTGAATCTGCACAGTTGGCTTTCCATGAGTGAATTTACAAATCTGATAACGATCGCTGAAATGACACCTGGACCGATTGCGGTAAATTCTGCCACCTTTGTAGGGATGCAGATAGCGGGAATCTTAGGTGCAGTAGTTGCTACATTGGGATGTATTCTTCCATCCTGTATTATTGTAACCTTGCTGGCATATGTTTATATGAAGTATCAGAATATGTCCTTACTTCAGGGAACACTGGCATCTCTCAGACCGGCAGTTGTATCGATGATCGCCAAAGCAGGGGTAACGATTTTAATTTCTGCATTTTTCATTGATGGTACTGTAAATCTTATACGCCAGAATGTATGTGTGGAAATGATCATATTTTTTGTGATTGCGTTGGTACTGCTTCGTAAATTTAAAATAAATCCTATACTTGCAATGGTTTTGTGTGGTGTGGCAAATGTAGTTTTGAGCGCTGTAAAAAAAGCGTAAGTCACTATATGATAAGGCAAACGTTTGTGTAATGACGAATTTATCATATAAAATATCCCTGTCCGAAGCCGGTTATATGCTTTGGACAGGGATATTTTTTTCTGAAAAACAGAAGTTTATTCGATCAGAGAAATCTCAAGATGATATGTTTTTTCTTTGCCTGGTTCCAGTGTAAGGATGCTGTGTTTGTGAGCGAAAACATCATCATCCTGATGGAAGATAGCAGAACCGTTCCATGGTTCCAGACAGAGAAATGAAGCCTTTCCTCCAATCGGTGTCCAGATTGCAAGGGATTCAAAATCAGGATAGTACATGGATACGCCTTTTCCTGTTACTGCATTTACGAAAGAAACACGATGTGAGTTGGTGTGCTCAAAAAAAACAGCATCCTGGTCGAACATTGGAATTGTGAGAGGAAGTACATTGCCCTCTGCCTTTTGAGATACTTTGTGGTCAAAATTAAATTCCAGATTCTTCAGATCATATTCATAGGAAACAAAATCCTCTTCTTTTTCAAATTTCAGAATACAATTTTCAAGGTTTTCTCCGTCATTGACAGGACACATAAAACCAGGATGTGCACCCAGGTGATAGTACATAGGCTCTGTATCTTTATTTGTGACTGTATAGTCCATAGACAGGGTGCTTCCGTTCAGATGGTAGGACAGGCGGAGCTCAAAATCATAAGGATAGTGTTTTTGTGTCTCTTCATTTGCTTTCAGCAGAAAAGTAACAGAGTTTTCAGTCTGTTCAGTTACTTCAAACTCGGATTCTTTACAAAATCCATGTTTGGGCATTGGGTATATATGATCTTTGATGACTGTTTCTCCATTGCGGACATTTCCTATTGTAGGAAAAAGAAGGGGAGAGGAACGAAGCCAGTAGGCCGGATCAGAATTCCATATATATTCCTTTCCTGTTGGACTGGAGTAGGAATTTAATTCGGCGCCAAGTGTGTTTAAAAGTACGTGGTAATCATCAGACTGTAATTTGATCTGCATAGTAAAACCCTCCATAATAAATTTTATAGCAATTCTCGTAAATGCATTATATTAGAGGATTGCTATAGTAAGATAAGCGTATCACAAAAACGAGGTAATGGGAATAAAAGTTGGACAATCGTTTTCGTTGAAATTGGAGGAACCAAATGCGGATCGGCAAACCTGCAATGGAAGCTAATCCGCTTTGCCACAAGCTGGGCTACTACTATGGAAGATACACAGAAACTGATTCAGATTCTGGAAAAAAATAAATAAGAGAAAAAATCAATAGTCAGTTGATTTAGGCAGTATCAGGGCAATGGTGCTGCCTTTTTCGCTGCTCTGGGTTACTTTTACCTGACCCTTGTGCTGTCTGGCAATCTCGCTTACAAGAGCAAGACCCAGACCTGCACCGCCCATGGCGCGGCTGCGGGATTTGTCCACACGGTAGAAGGGATCAAAGATTTTTTCCTGATTTTCAGGGGAGATACCGATGCCTGTGTCAGTTACCTCCAGGACTGCAGACTCTGCAGTGTGAATGCTTACAGTGACGGAACCAGAAGGACGGTTATATTTGATCGCATTTTCAACCAGATTATAGACTGCCCGGTACAGAAGGATATAGCTGCCTGTAACAGTACAGTCACCTTCTGTCTGAATAAGCCGGATCTGATGCTTGTCTGCAACCGGGTCCAGATCGCAGAAAACCTCTTCTGTGAGTGCTGCAAGGGAAATAGTGTCGGAACGCTCTACAGTCTGAAGGCCTGTCATGTCCAGCAGGATTTCAGCAAGATGGGAAAGCCGTCCGGTCTGTTCCTGAAGCATGGTGAAAAGCCTGTCGTATTCTTGGGGTGCGTGTTCCGGTTTTTTATAAAAAACTTCCAGATTTGTCTGCATTACAGCTAGAGGAGTACGAAGCTCATGTGCTGCACTTGCCACAAACTGTTTCTGTGCAGAGAAGGCATTGTCCAGACGGGCAAGCATGTCATTAAAGGATCTGGTCAGACGTGAGATCTCATCCTCTGAGAGTGGGACTTCCAGCGGTTCAGACAGATTCTGTGCCTGTACCTGGCGGATCCTGTCGCTGAATCTGCGCAGAGGGGTCAGGGCTCTTCTGGTGACAAACCAGGTACAGATACTGCTTAGAAGAATAATGATACCTGTGGCGATCATGCTCTGGAACAGAAAGTTGTTTTTGGTATTCTGGATCTGGTTTTCCAGATCAGGGATGAGGATTTTTGGATCTACATTAATGGAGATCGGGCTTGAATTGTCGGGGGTGACCAGAACTACATAGTCGGAGATCCCTTCCAGACCGGTCACAGCAGAACGGCTGATGAAGAAATACATCAGTGCACAGGCTGTGATAACCAGCCCGGAGATCAGCAATGTGAGCCGCCACTGGAGAGAGAGCCTGCGGGGGGAAAGTTTTTCTGAATAAAATTTCATAGATTTAGTCCTCCATAATATATCCTTGTCCGATCTTATTCTGTATAGGATCATATCCAAGGGCAGTTCTCAGTTTTTTTCTTAAGGAAGAAATGTGCACCCGGATGGAGTTACTGAAGCTGTTTACGCTGCCGTCCCAGAGATGCTCGATCATTTCCTCAGGGCTGATGATTCGGTTGCGGTGAAGCAGAAAGTATTCCAGAAGTGCGCTTTCTTTTCTGGTGAGAGCCAGGGGTGTGCCATCTACACTGGCTTCTCTTGTGCGTGTGTCAAAGGTAATGCGGCTGCATCTCAGGCAGACATCCTCCTGGATAAATTTACGGCGGGTGAGGCTGCGGATGCGGGCTTCCAGTTCCTCGAAATGAAATGGCTTGGTAAGGTAATCGTTGGCTCCCAGATCCAGACCCTCCACCTTATCCTGAATCTGTACTCTTGCGGAGAGTATGAGAACAGGAGTGTTGGTATTGAAAGTACGGAACTGACGCAGAATGTCCAGACCGTCAATTCCAGGCAGGTTCAGATCCAGCAGGATCAGATCGTAATTTTCAGTCATACATAATTCCAGTCCCTCTTCCCCGTCAAAGCAGGTATCTGTTTCGTATCCGTCCATGCGGAGCCCCTCTGCCATGGAACGGCAGAGCTGTTCTTCGTCTTCTATAATTAAAATGTGCATGATAGTCTCCTTTTTGAATTTCCGGTTTCATAGTTTTATAATATCAGAATCAAAAGGCCAGAAGATCTTTTGTGTTTGTACGATTAAATTTTTGACTCTGATATATTATCAATTTTATCATAGCACACGAAGTATAAAATTCGTGTAAAAAAAAGAAAATGTTTCATATTATAGCAATCCTCTAAAATATCCGATTATAAAGTCCTTTTAACAAGTTTCAGATTCGTCTGTGATTGGCCATGAAATAAAATTCGAAAAAAGTTATTTTCTTAACACAGATTTTATTTCTCAGATGCTATAATGTGTGCATATCAATAAAACGATGCCTGTTATGCGGGGACAAAATCCAGATCTGCAGACAGACATAAGGAATTGACCAATTAAACTGTGAAGCAGTTATTTGGTCAGGAGCAGGTAGAGAAGTGCGTGCTTTTATCGGCTTGGCTTAAAGGTAATATAAAAATCATAACAGTAAAAAATGAAGGGAGTTTACTTATAATGAAAAACAGAAGAATGAGATTAATGGCGATTTTTGCAGCAGGTGTATTAAGTGTGACATCTATGGGAGGAATTGTAACTGCACATGCAGAGGAAACCCTTGCAGTGCCTGCAGATGAAGCTGGTGTAGTCCAGATGGACGGAGAGGATGCTCAGGCAGCAGAAGATGGCAGTGTGGCAGCTTCCGAGGGTTTGATCGCAGGATCTTTCAAACCGTCAGAGATTGCCCAGCCTGCACAGGATACTTATGAATATCCATTCCTTGGAATGAAATTAGGGATTTCCAAAGACCTGAAAGAGCAGATGGAGAAGAAGAACATTTCCATGTTTACAGATGAGAGATGGAATGATAATGCAGATGCAGTGACATATGCTACAGCCAGCTGGTGTACCCTGACAGATGAGCAGAAGGATGCAGAGGTGGACAAGATGGGCACCGGATATGACGACTGGCTGAAAAGTCTCAGCAGAGTAGGTGTGATCGGAATGTATGATGAGGAATCCCAGAAAGATCTGGATACGATTACCGGCTGCACAGAGCATAAAGAACTGGGTACCAGCAGTGACGGCAAATATAAATATTATCTCAGCACAAACAAGGATGCGGATGCAGACCTGTTAAAGGACGTGGAAGGGATTGAAGTAACACTTACAGAAATGACTCCATTCCAGATGCTCTCTGCATTTGATCAGCCACAGGATACTTCTGACAGTACAGATGCAGCTGAAGGAACAAATGTAGGCAAATTTGAAACAACAGGAGTTGACGGAAAAACCTATACACAGGATATCTTCAGCAAATACGATCTGACTATGGTAAATGTTTTTGCTACCTGGTGTTCTCCATGTATTAATGAGATTCCTGATCTGGAGAAGCTTTATCAGGAGATGAAGGATAAAGGCGTGGGAGTAGTAGGCGTTACACGGGATACAGTAGGCAGTGGTGGAAAACAGGATGAGGAAGCAGTGAAAAAGGCTCAGGTAATTCAGGAGAAAACAAAGGCATCCTATCCATTCCTGATCCCGGATTCCGGAATGATGAACGGACGTCTCAATGGAATCTCCGCTTTCCCGGAAACATTCTTTGTTGACAAAAACGGAAATATTGTAGGCGAGACTTACTCCGGAAGCCACAGTCTGGACGAGTGGAAAGAGATTGTGGAAAAAGAGCTGGCGAATGTAACAGAGGAAAAATAAATGAATAAATTAAAAACCAGCAAAATATGGAACAGTAAATGGCCGGCTGTGATCCTTATGCTTGTGGGAGCCTGCTTTATGGGATATGGAATTTCCCGCGGAGAGCTGGCAGTGGTGTTTACAAAAGCCATTAACATCTGTATGGAATGTGTAGGAATAGGATGATTTAACCGGAAACATTGTCATAAGATAAGTCTGTGGAAGATATGAATAGGAAGAAAATAAATTATCATGAGTAACAAAAAGAACAGCGATAACAAAAGTAATAAGAAACAAAATACAAAAAATATGAAGATTAATGAGTGGCCACGCCACGGAATTCAGGCACTGTGGGCGTTCATTACAAACAGTCATGTTACCGGTTTTGTCACAGGCAAAATTTACACAGGCAAATTGAAAAATGCCTGTGTTCCGGGCCTGAACTGCTATTCCTGTCCCGGTGCTGTTGGCGCCTGTCCTATTGGTTCCCTTCAGGCGGTGATAGGGAGCTGGAATTTCAAAATGGCTTATTATGTGGTGGGATTTCTTATCTTCATCGGGGCTATGGTGGGAAGGCTGATCTGCGGTTTTCTCTGCCCCTTTGGACTGATCCAGGATTTGTTAAATAAGATCCCATTTCCTAAGAAAATCCGCACATTCAAGGGAGATAAACTGCTTCGTAAGCTGAAATATGTGATTTTTGCAGTGTTTGTGATCCTGCTTCCATTGTTCCTTGTGGATATTATGGGACAGGGGGCACCCTATTTTTGCAAACTGATCTGCCCGGCAGGAACACTGGAGGGCGGACTGCCACTGGTTCTTTTGAATAAATCCATGCGCAGTGCACTGGGCTGGCTGTACATATGGAAGAACGTGATCCTGATCATAACGATCATTCTCTCCATTTTAATCTACCGTCCTTTCTGCAAATATATCTGTCCTTTGGGAGCACTTTATTCTATCTTTAATCCTGTTTCCCTGTATAAATACAGAGTGGATAAAGATAAGTGTATAAAATGCGGAAAATGTGCAAAAGCCTGCCAGATGATCGTTGACCCTGTGGAAAACTCCAACAGCCCGGAATGTATTCGCTGTGGAAGATGCCGCAAAGTCTGTCCGACAGATGCAATTCAGTGTGGAATCAGGAGAATACCACAATCATGAAGAAAATAAAATGATATCAGAGACATGTATAGAACTGTCATCAGTCAAAATTATTCGGGTTCAGCCATGAGGCTATGAATAAAAAGATTGATAATAACAGATATGGAAAGGGGACACCTGACAGATTATAAAAGTAGTCTGTCAGGTGTTTTTGTATATTTTTGTTGAAAAATGTACAAAAATATCGAAATATATATAAAAAACTGGTAAAATCATATTGTGAAAATACAGAACAGAAAATGAGGTGACTGTATGGCAAAGAAGAGAAAAAAACCGAAGATGGAATTCCGCTATTACCAGATGCCTGCCGGAAGTCCGATCCTGGCTCTTCTGGGGCAGAAGTGGGTTCAGAATTATGGAAATGATGTGGATTATCTTCATTTTCATAATTATCTGGAGATTGGTTTCTGTTACGAAGGGGATGGAGTTATGGCGTTTGGTGAGGCTAAAATGCGGTTTTCGGGAAGAGAATTTACGGTGATTCCACCCAATTATGCTCATACGACTAACAGTGATCTGGGTACGGTCAGTAAATGGGAGTATCTTTTCATAGATGTGGAAGGTTTCATGAAAAAATTTCTGAACAATCCGGTAAAGGCTGAAAAAATGATTCAGAGAATATATTCTAAGGCTTTATTTCTGAAAGAGAATGAGTCCCCCTCTATAGCTGCAAAAATTCTTAAGATCATGAATATCATGCGTGAGGGAGAAGAATTTTATATTGAAGAATCCAGTGGAGTTCTTGCGGCATTACTAGTAGAAATTGCCAGACTGAACCGGGTTTCACCGGAAGACAGGGTGGAAGAGGAAACAGGGAAACTTACAAATATGATCACCCGTGTACTGGATTTTGTTTCTTATCACTATATGGAGGACATTCGGATTGAGGACCTGGCGAAAATCTGTCACATCAGTGAAACTCATTTCAGAAGAGTATTTACATCGCATATGAAAGTAAGTCCTTTGGAGTATATTAATTCTGTGCGGATTCATACTGCCTGTGAATTTCTGCAGAAAACAGATATACCGGTGGCAGATATTGCGCACAAATGTGGTTTCACGACCAATTCAACGTTTAACCGGAACTTCAGACAGATAATGGGAGTGACTCCGGTTGAATGGAGAAAACGGCCGGAGAATTATGAACAGCAGCTTTTGGATTTCGATATTCATTCAGAGGAAGGATGGTAAAAAAGTTATGAACTATAAGATTGTGGAGCAGGTATCAAGAAAGAAAAAGAGTATGTCCGGAGTCCTGTGTGTGGTAATGATTATTTTTGCAGTGCTTTTTGTGGTTATGGGAATCACGATTTCCCAGGCATTTATGCTTCCGGGATTTCTGCTTGCGGGGCTGTATTTTGTCTTTGATATATTCAGTCAGAAGGATTATGAATACATGATGGAAAACGGTCAGTTTGAAATAGATGTGATCTATGGCAAGAAGTATCGCAAAACAGCTCATATACTGGAACTGAGTAATCTGGAGACAGTGGCACCGCACTGGCATGAAAGTGTTGCAAGGTACAAAAAGAATGGTGGAACGGAGAAGCTGAAAAAATACGATTATACCTCTTATGATGAAGATACTCCTTATTATACAATGATCATCCGGGAAGACGGGCACAAAATAAAACTGCTTCTTGATCTTAATGAGGAACTGCTTCATGCGATGAAAACACAATATCCTGAAAAAGTCTATTTTGCATAAAATGAATTAAAAACTGTAAAATATGTACAAAAATTGAACGGAAAATTTATGAAATAATAACAAAGGTCATTTTTAAAGACAAAAATATATATTTTTTTGTCCATGAAAGTGGCCTTTGTTATTAAAATTACATAGTAAAAACATAGTAAATGAGAAAGTGAACAAAAAATATATTTTTAAATATTTTTAATAGTGCAAAATACATAAAATGGTCGAAATTGCACATTATGTGTGCGGTTATGCAAACTATACCTGAAAATCGGATGCTATAATCAACTTACAAGCGATTCGGAAGAAAGAATAAGCTTAATAAAGGAGGACATAAATATGAGAAAAAAATTACTCGCAGTATTAATGACCGGTGCTATGGTAGCATCCTTTGCAGGATCAGCTACAGTTGTTTCAGCGAAATCTGATGATGACAACAAGTTAACCGTATGGGCATGGGATCAGAACTTCAACATCAAATCCATGCAGATCGCAGCGGATCAGTATGCAAAAGACCATGAGGGATTTTCTGTAGATATTATAGAAACATCTTCTGATGACTGCCAGACTAAACTGACAACAGCAGCAAATGCAGGCGATTATAGCACACTTCCTGATATCGTTCTTATGCAGGACAACAGCTATCAGAAATATCTGAAGAGCTATCCGGATGCATTCACAGATCTGAAAGATATCAACATTAACTGGGATGATTTTGGTAAACTGAAACAGTCCTATTCCATGGTAGATGATACACATTATGGTGTTCCGTTTGATAACGGTGCTGTTATTGCATGCTATCGTACAGATATCCTTGACGAAGCAGGATATACCATTGATGATCTGACAGATATCACATGGTCCAAATTCATGGAAATCGGTAAAGATGTTCATGAAAAAACAGGCAAATATCTTCTTACAAGTGAAGCTACAGGCGGCGATACTCTGATGATGATGATGCAGTCCTGCGGAGCTAACTTCGTAAACGAAGATGGCGAAGCTTACATCGTAGGCAATGAAGTGGCAGAGAAATGTATCAATCTTTATGTAGATCTGGTTAAGAATGACGTTGTTAAACTTGTAAATAACTGGGATGAATATATCGCTACTATTACAGGCGGTGAGGCAGCAGGTATCGTAAATGGTAACTGGATCACAGCTACTCTGATGTCTACAGAAGACCAGAAGGGTCTGTGGCAGATCACAACAATGCCTAAAGTAGATGATGTTGATACAGCTACAAATTATGCAAACAATGGTGGATCTTCCTGGTATATTACATCCAACTGCCAGAATGTAGAACTTGCAGAAGATTTCCTTGCAAGCACATTTGGTTCCAGCACAGAGTTCTATGATGCAATCCTTCCGGAAGCAGGTGCAATCTCCTGTTATCTGCCGGCAGGTGAATCTGAGGTTTACAACGAGCCAAACGAATTCTTCGGTGGACAGTCAATCTTCTCAACAATTGTAGAATACTCTTCTCATATTCCGGAGTTCACAAAAACACCGTATCACTATGAAGCAAGAGAATGTGTCAACACAGCAGTTGTAAATATTGTAAACGGTACATCTGTAGAAGATGCTCTTCAGGAAGCTCAGGATACTCTGGCATTCAAGATGACTGAATAAATTCTGATCGAAGGATCAGATGATGTCAGGATTGCGGGAACAGTGAAACTGTGAAGCAATCTGTAGACAGTAATTAAGTGAATGAAAACAGGTAAGTGCGGGGGACTGCCAGCAGTCCCCCATTTTACTGCAAAGAGTTGGTAATTGTCCGGCAAAATGCTGAACAGTTACAGAGTTTTTTGAAAGGAGGAGTTCACGTGAATTCCAAGAAAAAAGGTATGTCTCTGCTTGGCAAGCAGAGAGCAGCAGGATGGATGTTTCTGGCCCCTGCAACTATCATGATCGCGATCATGAGCTTTTATCCAATGATACGTGCATTTATCATTTCCCTGCAGACCGGAGCCGGAGCAAATATGAGATTTGCAGATCCGATCTTCAGCAACTATAAACGTATTCTGGCAGACAAGGTATTTCAGCAGTCTATTGCAAATACATTCCTGTATCTGATCATTCAGGTGCCAATCATGCTGATACTGGCAATTCTTCTGGCACAGCTTCTGAATAACAAAGATTTGAAATTTAAGGGATTTTTCCGTACATGTGTATTTCTTCCATGTGCGACATCTCTGGTATCCTATTCATTGATTTTCCGTTCCATGTTTGCTACAGATGGTCTGATCAACAGTATTCTGATCAAACTTGGAATCTTATCTACCGGCTATAACTTCCTGGGAAATTCCGCCAGTGCCAAGATTGTAATTATCCTTGCGCTGATCTGGAGATGGACCGGATATAATATGGTGTTCTATCTGGCAGGACTTCAGAATATCGAATATTCTGTATATGAAGCAGCCAAGATTGACGGTGCCAATGGCTGGAAGACTTTCTGGAAGATTACAGTTCCGCTTCTGAAACCGACAATTATCATGACATTCATCATGTCAATTAATGGTACACTGCAGTTGTTCGATGAGTCTGTCAACCTGACAAAGGGTGGACCGGCAAACTCAACAATCACAATGTCCCACTATATTTACAATACATGTTTTATTAACGTACCAAACTTTGGATATGCAGCAGCAATGTCATTTATCATATTCATTATGGTAGCTGTACTTGCATTTATTAATTTGAAAGTAGGTGATACACGTGACTAAGAAAAACAAATCAGCCATTCAGAGAAGATTGATTCCAACCTATATTTTTCTGATCATCGTGTCATTTATTTCAGTATTCCCGTTATACTGGATGATTTCAGCTGCAACTAATACATCCACAGATGTATCACGTGGACGAATTATTCCGGGAAGCTATTTTATGGAAAACTTCCGTAATCTTACATCCCAGCAGCCACTGTGGAGAGCACTTGGAAACTCTTTCTTTTATGCAATCCTTACTACAGTGATCTGTCTTCTGGTCTGCTCTATCGCAGGTTACGGATTTGAAGTTTACCATGATAAGTGGAAAGACAGAGTATTTTCAATCCTGCTTCTGGCTATGATGGTTCCGCAGGTTGCAACTATGGTTCCGTTATTCAAAATGTTCTCCAAGGCAGGACTTTTGAATACAGCAGTAGGTTTTATCCTTCCGATTATTTCCACGCCGTTTATGATCATGATGTTCCGTCAGAATGCCAGATCATTCCCGGTTGATATTATTGAAGCTGCACGTATTGACGGACTCAGCGAAGTGAGGATTTTCTTCCAGATGTTCATTCCTACAATGAAATCTACATATGCGGCAGCTGCTGTTATTACCTTTATGAATGCATGGAACTCTTATCTGTGGCCAAAGGTAATCATGACAGACAACAAGGCAATGACTATGCCAATGCTGATCGCCAACCTGATCACAGGTTATGTGACAGATTATGGTATGCTGATGTGCGGTGTATTGTTCTGTTCTATTCCTACAATGATCGTATTCTTTGTATTACAGAAACAGTTTGCAGAAGGTATTACCGGAGCAGTCAAATAAAAAACTGAAAAAGAAAAATATAACTTCGACCGTCTGGAAGACATTATTAATAATCCATACAGAGAGGGCGAAAGAGAACACCCGGCAGATTATGAAAAGTAATTTTGCCGGGTGTTTTTGATGCCTGTTTGGAAATTTATAGCAAGCCTCTTAATTAATATGCATTACTGCAACTATATAGAACCATATGGTTCCGAAAAGGTAGCATTGTTTTATGGAATCGATATAGTATTAATAAATTTGTGGTAGGCATAACGGAAAAAGTACGGTAAAATAGTTAGAATGCAGAAAGTATTTTTCCAAAATAAAACAAAAGGGGGAGGGCCATGTCTGAAGTAAAGAATAAGAAAAAGAAATCAAGTATTATTCAGGTCAGTATTGGTGTTCTGGCAGTTATTCTGGCTATCCTTATTATCATAATGATGGGAATTGTCTCAGATATTCAGGGAACGGCCCGTATTGTAAATTATACCGGTTTAGTCAGGGGAGAGACACAGAGACTCATAAAACTGGAGCTTTCCACGCAGCAGGAAAATGAGATGATCCATGAGATAAGAACTTTTATTGACGGTTTGCGAAATGGAAATGATGAATTAAATCTTGTACGTCTCAATGATGTTGATTTTCAGAATAAAATGCAGGAACTGGATGATAAATTCTCTGACCTGTATAAGAAAATTTATCTTGTGAGGTTCAAAGGAGCCAGAAACACAGATATCATTCCGGAAAGTGAGGAGTTTTTTGTGATCTGCGATGAAGCAACAGGTCTGGCCGAAAAATATTCGCAGAAAAAAGCCACATCCTTATCATTGCTTGAGAAATATATCACAGCAGATATAGTTGTGTTGATGCTGCTGATCGGATATGAGTTCATAAAAGCAATACAATATGCTGCAATGAACCGCCTGCTGCAGCGAAAAGTATATCTGGATGATGCGACGGGACTTCCGAACAAAAATAAATGTGAAGAATTACTGAGTGAGGAAGAACCGGATGCAGATACCGGTGTCTGCAGTTTTGATCTTAATAATCTCCGGCGTATTAATGACAGCAGAGGTCATGAAGCCGGTGATGCCTATATCCGTAGATTTGCCATCTGCCTGCGAGCTTCCATGCCGGCAGAGCAGTTTGTGGGAAGAGCAGGTGGAGATGAGTTTCTTGCAGTTACCCATGGACTGGACAGGGAACAGCTTACACAGTGCCTTGAAAAGGTGCGCAGAGATATGAGAGAGGAATCCAAAGTGTATCCGGATACTCCCCTGAGCTATGCAGCAGGCTTTGCACTGGCCGGCGATTTTCCCGGAAGTACAATGAGAGAACTGTTTAACTGCGCAGACAAAAACATGTATATCAATAAGAATCATGTAAAAAGGGAAGAAGCTGCTGCAGAAAAGCATCAGGGATATCAGCTGTTAAAGCTGCTTAATCAGCATGGCAGTAATTTCTCGGATTGTCTGTACTGTGATGCCAGGATGGATACTTATCGGGCAATCCGTTCCAGTGAAAATTTTTTCCTGGCCTCTGATGGTGCATATTCCGGAGCAGTGGAACAGATCATAGAGGAGCAGATTGAAAAGTCCTGTCAGGCAGATATCCGCGAAGGGCTGCAGATTTCGGAACTTCAAAAGAAGATGCATACGAAGAAAGATGTTCTGGAATATGAGTATAATATCGGAAAACAGGGGGCATATAACCGCCTGACACTGATTCCGGTGGACTGGGATGAGGACAAAAAGCTGCATCATTTTCTTCTGGCATTTGAAACCATCCGAAAGACTTCTGAAGGTCAGACAGGTGCAAAAGAGCAGCTTCAGCTCTATTATGAACAACTGAAACAGTCAATCCTGGAAAATGACAGCTATGTGGATGCGCTTCTGGAATTGTCAGATGTGATCTATACAGTAAATCTGACAAAGGATGCTCTGGAAAGAAGGATCGTACTGAATGGAAAAGAACAGAAGAGCCGGGAACTTTTTATGGACTACCCGCTTCCATGTTCTTATCGGGATTATTGTTGGGAATATGAGAAAAAAATTACCCAGGAAACAATTGCCGGTTACTGCATGACAGATAACTGTGAAAAACTTCGTAAGAGGTTTGAGAACGGAGAAACAAATATGTCTGTGGAATATTGTGCCCGCGAAGATGATGGAAGTATCCGCTGGGTACAGAAAACAGTTCTTATGACCAGGATGGTGGTGTTTGATACAGAAATCCTTGCTGAGGTGCCTATGATTTATGCGATCATTCTGCTGCAGGATACCACACAGAGACATGAACGGGATGAGCAGGAACAGGCACGCCTTCAGGCCGCCTTCAATGAGATGCGTGCCGAAAGCAGGGCAAAAACGAATTTCCTCAGCCGTATGAGCCATGATATCAGGACACCTTTGAATGGTATTATTGGTCTGTTAAAGATTGACGAGACTCATTTTGAGGATAAGGAACTGATACAGGAAAATCATAAAAAGATGAAGATAGCAGCGGATTATTTGCTTTCCCTTATCAATGATATTCTGCAGATGAGTAAAATAGAGGAAGGTCATATTGTTCTGACTCATGAATATATCTGTCTCAAAGATCTGGTTTATGAGATTGAGAGTATTATCACTCATAGGGCAGCAGATGAGGACATTCAGTGGATTTATGAGAAAAATAAGGAGGATATTCCCTATCCTTATGTCTATGGAAGCTCACTGCATCTTCGCCAGATTTTTCTGAATATCTATGGAAACTGTATTAAGTATAACCAGCCGGGAGGAAAGATTACTACGGTAATGGAGGCTGCAGATGTACAGGATGGGATCTGTACATACAGATGGACGATTTCTGATACAGGTATAGGGATGAGGCCGGAGTTCCTGAGTCATATTTTTGATCCGTTCTCACAGGAAAAAACAGATGCCCGTAGTGTTTATCAGGGAACCGGTCTGGGAATGGCGATCACTAAAGGCTTGATTGAGCAGATGAATGGAAGTATTGAAGTGACAAGTCAGGTGGGAGTTGGATCTGTGTTTGTCATTACCATTCCATTTGAGATTGCCCGGGAACAGAAAAAGGATAAGGAAATTGCTGAGAAATATGATATTCGTGGACTGCATCTGTTGGCAGCCGAGGATAATGAGCTTAATGCTGAAATCATAGAAATGCTGCTGACAGATGACGGTGCGAAGGTTACAGTTGCAAAAAACGGCAGACAGGCGGTGGAGCACTTCGAAAATAATCCTCCGGGAACCTTTGATGCCATATTGATGGATGTCATGATGCCTGTTATGGATGGTATTGCAGCAACAAAAGCCATACGTGCCATGGACAGGGCAGATGCAAAAACAATTCCGATCATTGCAATGACTGCAAATGCATTTGAGGAAGATGCCAAAAGATGTCTCGCAGCCGGCATGACTGCACATTTGGCAAAACCTTTCCAGATAGAAGATGTGGAGAAAACCATTGTGGAGTGCTGTGGAAAGTAAAAGCATTAACATTAAACATTTTAAAAGGTGCTGCCTGGGGGACAGTATGAATCAGAACCAGGTCAGCACCTTTTGTTTGTCAGACAGTCTCTTAGGATATATTTCTGGTGGGCGGTCTTTGAAAGAATGTTACAACTGTTTCATGATAAAACGATAGTCTGTAGGCGTCATCTGGAAATTAGCATAAAAAACCTGGTTAAAATACTTGGTAGAAGTATAGCCTACTTTTTCTGAAATATCAGATACTTTCATGGTAGTATGGGCAAGAAGATCCTTAGCGGCTTCCATTCGGCGTTCTGTGAGAAGTTGTGAAAAGCCCATGGAAAGTTCTTTCTTGAGTAATCGGGAAATATAGGAGCTATTACGGTTTATAAATTCTGCGGCATCATTTAATCCAATTTGTTTTTCGTAGTTTTTATGTATGTATTCTATAACAGCATTGACGATTATCCCTGTGTTTCGTGTGGTGACACTGGACAGCTCCTGGATGATGTTTTTAATACAGTTGGAAAAAACAGTTCTGCTGTGTTCGCTGCAAGGTTGTTCCATACAATAGCGTGTGATCGGAGTAGTAAGGTAATTACTATCTTTAGAGTCATCCAGGAAATTTTTAAGCTGGATATGGAGGTTTAATTCTACTAGTTTGATAGCATCCTGCTGATTGAGCAGATTTTCATTCTGTATCAGTGAAAAAAAAGCATCTCCGATTTCCAGCGCATCACAAAGATTACGTGTCTGAATGGCATTGATTAGATTGGAAATGATCTCGTTAATCTCAATAATACTGGAATTGTAATCATTTATTTCTGCAAAAAATAAAATGCTGTCTTCTAGTGAAACAATATCGGAAGCTTTATAGGAAAAGCAATACTGTATCTGTTTATTGAGCTTTGGAAACTGTTGAATAGAATTGCCAAGTTCACTGATTCCGATTGTGATAGAAGAAAAAAGTTTTTCCCTGGTATAGCAGACAAGTGAATGGGCCAGACTTTTGGCTTCAGCAATAGGATCAGCAGATGTAACAGGCATGAGAATATATACAATGTTTCCAATATAACAGGATGCAATGCCCTCATAATCTTTATTGATCTTCTTAGACAGAGAATAAGAAATATAGTATTCCTGATTCTGGAGGATGTTCATCCTGTTCGTAGTGTTACACTTAACCCCAATTAAATAAAATAGATCCGGGTTTAGACCAAGTGAGAGACATTGTCGGAGCTGTTCTGGTGAAAAACTGGTAACAGGATTAATCAGCAAAGTTTCTATAAACTGTTTTTTCAAAAGACTTTGATTTTCCTTAAAAAATTTGGAAAGCATTTTTTTCTGCTTTTCCATATTTTCCTGTTCCTGAATTGCATTTATGGCTTTCTTTAGACAGGAAAGAAATACCTCACTGTTCAGTGGCTTGAGAAGGTAATCAAAAGCATCATATTTCAAAGCTGCCTGTGCATAAGAAAATTCAGAGTATCCGGAGACAAAGATGACCAGCAGTTTTAGCTGTGATTCGGATATTTTCTGAAGAAGACTAATTCCGTTTTCACAGGGCATTTGAATGTCCGAAAACAGAATATCTGGATTCTCTGTCTGAATGATGGTCCAGGCATCTGCTGCATTAGAAGCTGTCAGGATGGTATGGGATTTAAAGTCAGACTGCCGGATTATATTTTCCATGGTCTGAAGTGCAATTGATTCATCGTCAACAAGTAATATTTTCATTTCAAATTTCCTGCTTTCTCAATTGGTTTTTCCACTAGTTTCAAAGGAAGGCGGACTATGATACATGCTCCGCTGTTTTCATTATTCTGTAGGATCAGTCCATGATCTTCGCCGTAATAGAGCTTTAGTCGTTTATCAATATTGTAAATGCCATAAGAGGTGGCTGGCTTTTGCTGAAAACTTTTGGAAAAATCTTCAAGAAATTCACGGGAAAAACCTGGACCATTATCTTTTACACAAATCTGAAGGTTGGTACCATCGGTACTTCCAAGAATGGCAATGATACCTTTGTCAGAGATTTTTGATGTTCCGTGGATCACTGCATTTTCGATTAGAGGCTGGATGATCAGTTTGGGAATATAGTAATGGTATAGTGATTTGGGAATATCAATTAAAATGGACAGATTATCTCCGAAACGGAGCTTCTGTATATAGGTATATTCTTTTACATAATACAAAGCCTCTTCTATGGTGCTGAATGGCTTGCCTTTCAGGGACATGCGTTCAATATCTGCAAGTGCAGTCAGAGCATGATGACATTCTTCTTTTCTATCCATATCTACCAGGCCGGAAATACAATTTAAAGTATTGTAAAGAAAGTGAGGATTGATCTGTGCCTGGAGGCTCTCAATTTCAATGTTTTTTGTAAGAATTTCCTGTTCATGGATCTTTTCAGATAATGTATGGATACGTGAAAGAGTCTGATTGTATACATTGGATAACTGGGAAAATTCAATGGAACTCTCCATATGGATAAATGCATCATTATTGATCGCTTTTGTTTTATTCAGTTTTTCCATAAAATAGTCAAATTCATCTGCTATGCTCCGGGAGATAAAGCGTGTTGCTCCGATGATTGCAATCAGAGCAAGAATAGAGGGGAAAAGCAACAGGATTACAAACATCCGGGCATTTTTATAAACTAATGACTGATTAGTTATCAGCAATAATTGCAGATTATTTATGCTGGTGGAAAAAGAAGATGCTGTATATTTATACGTCTGTGTATTCAGACGTTTATTTTCTACGAGCTCAAAAATGTTCTGTTCTGAAAGTTCAGTAGTATTTCTAAAAATATGATGATTATTATCAATTAAAACAAATTGGTACACGTTACTATTAAGGGAAAAGATTTTGTCAAAAACAGTAGCCTTGGGTTCTACGATTAGTGTACCAAGACGATTCTTTCCTGTAGTTTCAGTTTTTCCAGTCCATTGATAAATATTTCTACATATGTACAATTTATCTGAATCATCAGTACTCCCAAAGAGAAAAGGTAATCCGTGAAAATCATCACCTTTTTTCAGAATCTCTGTAATGTAAGAGGGAGAAAGATCGGATACCAGCTGTGATGAGTAGTTGGTTGTTGAAATCAGCTTTCCGTTGTTAGTGATAAAAAATACATTATCTGAATAGTTCATGCTTAAAGAAGGATAATAGGGAGCATCGTTTAATAAAAGCTGTTGGAATTCCAGCCCCTCATCCTGTGTTATATTTATAAGATTGTTCTGTGTTGCATTTTTATAGAAAAAGATACTGGAATCGGAGGTAAACTGAGAAAAATAGGATTCCAGTGATGTGAGCGCCGTATTAGAGTAGGCTGTTTGTTCATGTTCGGAGGATTCCTTCACAGAATGAAAATAAAATATGGTATCAATTGCTCCGATGGAGAGAAATGTGATTAGTAAGATAGGAATCACATAACGTGTGTATTTGATTCGAATACTGATGGGGCGAGTTATTTTTTGTTTCATACAAACCTCTTTCTTATAAATGTATTAAATTATTCTGCTTTTTTATTATAACATATGAGATTCGGAAAAAAAGAGGTGGTAAAAAATTTGGTATAGGATGTCATTATTCTGGAATCGAAAAATACTATAAATGAGAATATAATAAAGACATCAAAGAACAGGAGGTTTTTATTTATGAGAAAGAGAGTAATCAGTACCTTGTTGGCAATGGCAACAACAGCAGGTTTATTTGCCGGAAATGTATCTGTAGTGTACGCAGAAGGAAAGTCATCCGGAGATTATGAATATCAAGAGCTTGAGGATGCCGAGATTACATATTATAATTATTCTGTAGAAGGAAAAGAACTGTATGAGAAGGAAATCGCTGCTTACAATGAAGTTCATCCGAACGTGAAAATTAATCTTGAACTTGTTGGCGGCGGTACAGACTGGCGTTCTACATTAAAGGCTGAGATTTCAAGTGGTCAGGCACCGGATCTTGTGGTTATGGAAGGTGCATCAGATTTTGATACATTTGGCGATATGATTGAAGATCTTAGTGACCAGCCATGGGTGGAGCATATATATGAAAACAATGTCAGTGACTGTAAAGTTGGGGATGCAATAGTTGGTGCACCATCAGGTGTAGTGTGCTATGGTCTGCTGTATAACAAAGCTGTTTTTGAGGCCTGTGGAATTGATGGTTCTACATTAAAGAGTTACGATGATATTGATACAGCTTTTGGCAAAGTTCAGGATGCTATTGATGCAGGAGAACTTGCAGATCAGTTCCCAGATCTTGAAGCGGTTGTTTCACTTCCGGCGGCAGAATCATGGGTACTTGCAAATCATGGTGCAAATCCGGCAATTCAGGCAGAGTTTGGAACTGCATTTGAAACTTATGAAGCGAAGTCTCTTGATTTTAAATATGCAGATGCATTAAAGGACTACATTGATCTGATGGTAAAATATTCTCCTGATGCAGACAAACCAGAAGCATTGGTTGGAGTTGATTATGATAGTGCAATGGGCGGTTCCTTCTGTATTGGAAAAACAGCTGTTATTCAGATGGGACAGTGGGTTGCTCCTGTAATTGATGAAATTGATCCGGAACTTCGTGAGAACATTGGCGTTCTTCCAATGCCTTTAAAGGGAGTGGACGAAGATAATATCTGTTATGGTATTGCTTCCTATTTTGTTGTCAACAAGAATTCAGATGATGCAAAAAAAGCTGCTGCAAAAGATTTTGTAAATTGGCTGCTTATGTCTGATGAAGGAAAAGCATTAATTACTTCTAATATCAGTCTTCCATTTGATAATTTTGCAGATTTTCCATCTGAAAACGTAATCAGTCTTGCATGTGAACCATATGCAAAAGAAGGAAATACGTTCTCATTAGTATTTGGTGGTTATCCAGATGGTTGGTCTGATTTATTAGGCGCTGGAATCCAGAGCTATATTGCCGGGGAAAAAGAGTGGGATGCTGTTGTTGAAGAAGCAAAAGCAAACTGGGCAGAAATGAGATAAAGAAAAGTTTCAGGACAGCCGGAAAACACTCTGGCTGTCCTTTTATGGAGGAAACGATATGCGTAAATCGAAAAAAATATTCTGGCTTTTTCTTGCTCCCTGTTTGATTACTTTTTGTATTGCTGTTGTAATTCCTACAATAACAGGTATTTATTATTCTTTTACAGACTGGGACGGACTCCATTCAAATTGTGATTTTGTTTTTCTGGACAATTACATCAGTGCATTTCATGATATTTACTTTCAAAATGCTTTTGTTTTTACTTTTAAATTTGTAATTATAACAGTGATAGCGGTAAATGCGGTTGCATTTGCAACTGCTATGTTGGTAACTCAGAATATAAAGGGAAAAAATCTATTTAGAAGTATTTTCTTTATGCCTAATCTGGTAGGTGGTGTGCTGGTAGGATTTGCATGGCAGTTTATTTTTTGTGATGTATTTGACAGTATTGGAGAGCTTCTTGGAATTAACTGGCTTTGTGATTGGCTTTCTACTAAGTCTACAGGTTTTTGGGGTTTGGTTATTCTTGTTGTATGGCAGATGAGCGGATATATGATGCTGATCTACATTGCACAGATACAGAATATTCCGGAAAATCTGTTGGAGTCTGCGAGAATTGATGGTGCAAGTTCTTTTCAGTGTTTCTGGAAAATTAAGCTTCCATTGATGATGCCTGCTTTTACTATTGGACTTTTCCTTACTCTTACAAATTGTTTCAAACTGTATGACCAGAATCTGACTTTAACTGGAGGTGGCCCGGCGAAATCTACAGAAATGCTTACTATGGATATTTGTAATACAGCATTTTCAAGAAATATGTATGGAATGGCACAGGCAAAAGGAATTATCTTCCTTGTTGTAGTTGCACTTATTACAGTAAGCCAACTGATGTTTACCAAATCTAAGGAGGTGGAGATGTAATGCAGAGGAAAAAAATAATCTCTAAAACAGTGATTATCTTGTGTTGTATTATACTGGCAGCATTTTTTATCTTCCCGATTTTATTATTGTTTATTAACTCATTTAAATCTTTAAAAGAAATTTATATTAGTGTTCTCCAGCTTCCTAAGACACTAAATTTGGACAATTATATTTCAGCGTTCAAAGAACTGGATTACCTGAATGCCATCAAAAATTCCCTGATCATAACCTGTACGGTAACGGTTGCAAACGTGATCTGCTGTTCTATGGCAGCGTGGGTACTGGTACGATATAAGACAAAAACAAGCAAACTGATATTTACCATTTTTTCTGTTGCAGTGCTTGTTCCATTTCAGTGTGTTATGCTTCCATTACTGGCAGAAATGGGAAAATTAAATATGATTAATATGCCAGGACTGATGCTTGTAAATCTTGGATTTGGTTCTTCTATGTCGATCATTTTGTTTCATGGATTTATGAAAAATGTTCCGGTAGAGTTAGAAGAGGCTGCGTCAATTGATGGTGCCAGCCAGCCAAGAATATTCTTTACAATTGTGTTGCCCCTGATTAAGGGAATTGCAGTAACCGTTGCAATCTTGAATGTTATGTCTCTTTGGAATGATTATTTACTCCCATCGTTGACAATCAACCGAAGTGGAACGCAAACTCTTCCTCTTCGGACTTATCTGTTCTTTGGTGCTTACACAAAGAAATGGAATCTTGGTTCTGCGGCGCTTGTTATGGCAATTATTCCGGTAATTATTTTTTATGTTCTTTGTCAGAAGCACATTATTAAAGGTGTAACTGAGGGAGCGGTGAAAGGTTAAGTTTTACTGGCTGTGATGAATAGTGACGGTTAATACGGAAAAAGGAGATAGAAAATATGTGTTGGACTGTAAATGAAATAAAAAAAGGTGTTTGGCATGTTGATGAGAGTGGATTGAATGCCATGTATGTAGTAAAGGGTAGTAAAATGTCTGCAGTAATTGATGCAGGAACTGGAATCGGTGATTTTAAGGGGCTGGTAGAGTCTTTGGTAGACAATCCCTATGTTGTGCTGATTACTCATGGACATGTAGACCATGCTGGCGGATGTGGTCAGTTTATAGAGGCTTATATTAATGAAAGAGATTATCAGGCTGCGCTGAATATAAAGGTAGAAGATCGAGAAAGATATTTAAAGAATATGGAAAGTGCTGGTGCTGTTGCACCTGGAAGCTTGAGTATTGCGGAAGAACTAAAAAATGATAAGAAACCAGAGTTTCGTTTTATGAAAGAAGGGGACATTTTTGACCTTGGAGATAAAAAGCTGGTTATATATGAGATGACAGGACATACGGCTGGATCTGTATGTATTCTGGATGAAGCGGATAGAATTTTATTTTCCGGTGACAGTGTAAATGATTTGGAACTGATCTGTGCTCCGGCCAAGGATCGAGAGGCTTTACTGAAGAAATGGTATGAGGCTGGAAAAAGAATTTTTGCAAGAAAAGATTCATTTGACATCTGTGGCGGTGGGCATTGTCTGATTCCAATTGAAAAAGCAGAAGAAACACTGACATGTGGGGAAATGATTTTATCTGGTGAATTACAGGCAAAAGTTGAAAAGGTTCATTTTTTCCATGCACCGTTTTATAAGTATAAAGACAGTCGACTTTATAATGGAGATTTTGCAGCATTGCATTCAGAGGATAAATAAAGAGAATTTGAAGCTATTACGTGAGGTGAGTTAATAGTATTGTTTCAAGTGAACTCTAACGGTATGACTAAAAAATTGTATATTGTAAGTATAAAAACACGAAAAATGTCCTTGGTAGCTAACCTGGGACATTTTTCTGTATGTGGAGATGGAATGTCTATGATGTAGTGCGAAGATGAGAAATTGAGTTAAAAACGTGAAAATATTATGAATAAAGGCTCATAAAACGTGATAGTTTTGAAGAAAGGAGGCGGTTCTATGTATTTAAAAAGAAAGATAGATGAGTATCTGCTGGAGTGGAAAAGAAATGAAGAAAGACTTCCGTTAATTATAAAAGGTGCAAGGCAGATTGGAAAAACGGAATCTATTAATCATTTTGCAGAACAAAATTACAGTAATATTGTAAGCATTAATTTTGTTCTGGAACCTAAATATAAAACAATATTAAGTGACGGATATGCTGTTGAAGATATTATGAAAAATATTTCTCTGATAGATACATCAAAAAAATTTATAGCAGGTGACACTGTGATTATTTTTGATGAATTACAGGAGTTTCCGGATATTGCAACTGCCTTGAAGTCCTTCCGGATAGATGGAAGATTTGATGTCATATGCAGTGGTTTCTTGCTTGGAATCAATTACAGAAAAATTCATAGCAACAGTGTGGGATATAAAACAGATTATGAAATGTTTTCGATGGACTTTGAAGAATTTCTGTGGGCGAAAGGATACTCAGAGAAGCACATTGAAGATATCTTGAAACATATGCAGACAGGAACTCCATTTTCAGAAACCGAATTATCAGTCTATAAAAAATTGTTTTTGGAATATTGTGTACTTGGCGGTATGCCTGCAGTAGTAAAAGTATATATTGAAAAGAATCTTTTTACAGATACTCTGGAAATCCAGAGACAGATCCAGATGGATTATGAAGAGGATATCAGAAAATACGCTGAAGGTCTGGATCGGACTAAAATTGTAAGCGTCTATCGGAACGTACCAGTACAGCTTGCAAAAGAAAATAAAAAATTCCAATTAAGTAAAATAGATAAAAAAGCCAGAAGTCGGGAATATATGGGATGTATAACCTGGCTCGAAGATGCAGGTGTGATTTCTGTATGCTATTGTCTGCAGTATCCGGAGCTTCCATTAAAGGGAAACTATGATGACTCAAAATTCAAAAGCTATTATCCAGATACAGGATTGCTGATTGCTTCATTAGATGAGGAAGCACAAGAAGATCTTCGGGCGAATAAAAATCTTGGAGTATACAAAGGTGCTTTATATGAAAATTTTGTAGCAGAGGCGTTTGTGAAACAGGGGCTTGGACTATATTACTATAAAAAAGAAAATGCTACCTTGGAAGAAGATTTTTTTGTAAGAACAAAGGATGAGCTGGTTCCGGTAGAAGTGAAGGCGAACAGGAACCGGTCTAAGTCATTGAGGCAATTGATATCCGGTGATTCTTATAGAGATATTCACTGGGGAATAAAACTTGCAGACAGTAATATTGGAATAGAAGACGGGATTTATACATTTCCATATTTCTGTACGTTCTTATTAAAACGATATCTCAAGGGAAAATGATAGCGTTAACATCAAACATTTTAGAATGCCCCGTGGACTGATCCTCCATGGGGCGTTGTATTAGCTTGGAATGGGAGTGTAACACAAATTGGAAAAGTGTACAATGAAGATTTCACAAATTCACAGGTTCACAAATTCTTCACAAAATAATTAGCACTCACCTCTTGACAGTGCTAATAATAAGTGTTATATTACAACTAGAACAAAGGAAGGGGAACAAAAAGAGAACAAAGAAATAAGTTCTATGAGATTCCTGATAACCTAAGTTCCAAAGAAACAAGGTAAAGATGCATAACTGAGAGTCCATCACATACAGATGAACGGTATAGAAAAGGAGAGATGACTTATGTTGATGCCTAGTATTTTTGGAGAAAATTTATTTGATGACTTTTTTGGAGATTTTCCATTTTATTATGATGACAGAGCAATGAAAGATACAGAGAAGAAACTTTACGGACGCAGAGCCAGCCATATAATGAAAACCGATATCAAGGAAACTGATAAAGGCTATGAACTGGTCGTAGATCTTCCGGGATTTACCAAAGATGAAGTAAAGGCTGACCTGGAGAATGGTTATCTGACTATCAGTGCAGAGAAAGGCCTGGATAAAGATGAGCAGGAGAAAGAGACAGGACGTTATATCCGTAAGGAACGTTACGCAGGTGCCTGTAGCCGTAGCTTCTATGTAGGTAAAGAAGTTGAGAAAGAAGACATTAAAGCAGAATTCAAACATGGTATCCTCACATTATTTGTACCAAAGAAAGAAGCAAAACCAGCAGTAGAACAGAAGAAAACAATTGCCATTGAGGGCTGATGAATAAATATTCTGACTGACCCGTTAAGGGTCAGCCAGAGATTAAAAACAGATATAAAAATAAAAGCTTACACTAAAAGATTGAAGATAAAAGGTTGAAAAAGCCTGTAAAGATAGATTTGGAAAGTAAATCTGGCGAACAGATTTGACATATATAAAATATATTAGAAAAGGAGATATGACTTATGTTAATGCCTAGTATTTTTGGAGAAAATTTATTTGATGACTTTTTTGGAGATTTCCCATTCTATTATGATGACAGAGCAATGAAGGATGCAGAGAAGAAACTTTATGGACATAAAGCAAATCATGTAATGAAAACTGATATCAAGGAAATGAATAACGGATACGAACTGGTTGTAGATCTTCCAGGATTTAAGAAAGATGAAGTTCATGCAGCACTTGAAAATGGTTATCTGACCATCAGTGCAGAGAAAGGTCTGGATAAAGATGAGAAGGAAAAAGAGACAGGACGTTATATCCGCAGAGAACGTTATGCAGGTGCCTGCAGTCGTAGCTTCTATGTAGGTAAAGAAGTACATCAGGACGACATCAAAGCAGAATTCAAACATGGTATCCTGACATTATTTGTTCCGAAGAAAGAAGCAAAGCCAGCAGTGGAACAGAAGCACAGCATCTCCATTGAAGGATAATAGATGTTAAGTTACAGCAACGGGAGGTCAAATCTTTTGGCTTCCCGTTGTTTGCATAATGAGGATTGCAGAAATATGAAGTCAGGAATGATTGCGTTAGAATGTGTTTATGAGGGAAGGTGATGATATTGAAAAGAGACTACTATGAAGTTCTTGGCGTGAACAAAAATGCGGATGCAGCAACGATTAAGAAAGCATACAGAAAACTGGCAAAGAAATATCATCCGGACAGTAATGAGGGAAATGCTTCGGCAGCAGAGCATTTTAAGGAAATAAATGAAGCCTATGATGTTCTGAGTGATGAGAAGAAACGTAAACTGTATGACCAGTTTGGCCACGCTGCTTTTGAAGAAGGTGCCGGTAATTATGGAAATGCACAGGGCAGTCCGTTTGGCAGTGGCTTTGGCAGAGCACAGGGCAATCCTTTTGGCGGCGGTTTCCATGGCTCGTACAGTGATGGCAATGGTTATCATGAATATCATTTTGAGAATGGCGAAGATATGGATGATATCCTGAAGAACATCTTTGGTGGTGGATTTAAGAAGAGTAAATCATCCGGTGGTTTTGGAAGCAGCGGCTTCGGCGGCAGTGGATTTCATGGAAGTGGTTTTGGTGGATTCGGAAGCAATGGAACTGGCGGCTTTGGCGGTTCTTACAGCAGTAAAGGTGAGGATCTTCATGCGGAGGTTACTGTCAGCTTTGATGAAGCTGCTTTTGGTGGCAAGAAGGTTATCCGCCTGCAGAGCAGCAACGGTGGCGTCCAGAATTACGAAGTCAATATTCCGGCAGGTATTGAATCCGGTAAATCTATCAGACTTAAAGGAAAAGGATATCCGGGAGTCGGCGGAGGTGAAGCCGGTGATCTGCTTCTGAAAGTAAACGTTCAGGATAAACCCGGATATAAACGGGAAGGCAGAGATGTTTACACAACTGTAAATATCCCATTTACAACAGCAGTATTTGGCGGTGAGGCGAAGGTTCACACTATTTACGGTGACGTTCTCTGTAACATTAAACCAGGTACTCAGTCCGGAACGAAGATACGTCTGAGAGGCAAAGGTATCGTTGCAATGAATAATCCGTCGGTACACGGTGATGAATATGCAACTGTACAGATTGAAGTTCCGACAAATCTGACACCGGAAGCAAGACGGAAACTGAAAGAATTTGAGCAGGAATGTAATGGAAGCCGCAGAAGCCGTGGATTTGGCAGCGGGAGTGCGGCGTGAAGAGTAATCAGAAATATTTTTGAGAATATAGTGAAGCAATTTTACAGAGAAACGAAAAGGATACATGCACAGTAACATTACCGTGTATGTATCCTTTTAGCATAATAGGGAAAAATATTCTATGAGCTTTTTCTGATATAGAATATTGTTTATCTGGGTTCTTTTCCATCACGGAAGAGCATCATCATTTCCTTGGTCAGGCTGATATTATTGCCCTGATCCGGGATTTTATCACGTTCTACCCACTGTGCCATGGAGAGCTCTTCATGGTCAACGGTCAGGGTATCATCACCGTCCACATCACAGAAGAATCCGAAAAGCAGGGTACCGCTGAAGGACCATGGCTGGCTTTTGTAATAGCGGAGATTCTTTACCTTAAGGCCAACTTCCTCCATTACTTCTCTGTGAACAGTTTCTTCAATGGTTTCTCCGATTTCTGCAAAGCCTGCGATAAGGGCGTAACGCTTAAATCTGCGGCCCTCATATTTGGAAAGAATGATTTTATCTCCGTTTGTGATTCCTACGATTACTGCAGGACACAGGACAGGGTACTCCTGATTGCCGCAGGAAGGGCATTCCATCATACGTTCTTTTTGGCTGTGCAGCATTGGTTTTCCACAGCAGCCGCAGAACCGGCGCTTGCTGTACCACTGGAAAAGCTGATGTCCTGTAACTCCTGCAAATGCCAGATGCTGTGGCCGGGCTGTCCGAAGATTTCGTATATCCTGGAATTCGTAATCTGGAAGAAGGGTGGTATCCAATTCCGGAATCAGATAGAAACGCTGATCATCGATAGAAAACAGATAAATATACTTGCTGTAGAGATCTGAAACTTTTTCCTCCAGATCCTGAAAACGTGGAAAATAAATATCTGCTTCCCGTTCCTGATGTGGAAGAAGAATACTGCCTTTTTCGTAGGCAAGGATAAAACTGTTCTTATCCGGGGCAGAAGGTTTGTATTCGTTGTGGTAAGTGTGTGGTGCGATATCCTGAATCATAGTAATGTTCCTTTTCTGTTACTGCTGCCGCAGAGTTGTTCTGTGAAATATATTACAGGTGCGGAAGTGAGCAGTAATCTATTTTTTATTAAATGAGCAGGCAATCCTGCAGGCAGGATTGCCTGTACATAGTATATTACGGCAGTTTTAGAAAAACAAGAGAAGATGTCCAATTGCCGCAGGCAATCTGGAATGAATTGTTACTGTTCACTGATGATATCCCGCGAGGTGTTTTTTGTGAGCGAAGGTCACAGAAAACCCGAGACATACCGCGCGAATTTATGCGATTAGCATAAATTGAGTTTGCAAAGCGTGTTGCTGAGAACGGAGTGAACAGTAACAATGAATTTTGGCTACGTTACTGTGAACGGAGTGGACGGTAACATTTTGGCTTGCATGTCTCGGGATATTAGCAGGGAGCAGTAATACAGTAACATAAGAAATACTGAAAAAAATAAAAAACGTATTGCACTTTGAAAATGAGAGTGGTATAATCAGCTTAACAAATTGGTAATACCAAAAACGAAATGAGTAATACTTGAATGGAGGGATTTTACAGTTATGGGATATGTAAAATGGAGTTATGACACATTAAATACTTTTTGCCACGACGTATTTCGTAAATTTGGTTTTAATGAAGAAGAGACGAATATCATCAAGGATGTTTTGCTTACCGCAGATCTGTACGGGATTGAAAGCCATGGAATGCAGAGAATGGTAAGATATGATAAAGGAATTGAGAAGGGAACCATCCATCCGGATGCTAAACCTGAGGTCGTATTTGAGACACCTGTATCAGCAGTGATCGACGGACATGACGGTATGGGACAGCTGATTTCCCATTTTGCAATGGAGAAAGCTATTGAGAAGGCGAAGAAAACAGGTGTCGGATTTGTATCTGTAAGAAACTCCAATCATTTCGGTATTGCAGGATATTATGCGGAAATGGCTTCCAAACAGGGCTTACTTGGTATGGCATGTACCAACTCGGAAGCAATCATGGTACCTACCTTTGGACGAAAAGCAATGCTTGGTTCCAATCCCATTGCAGTGGCAATGCCGGCAGAACCTTATCCATTCCTTTTTGATTGCTCCACAACAGTAGTTACCAGAGGAAAACTGGAAATGTATAATAAGATGGGAAAACCACTTCCACAGGGCTGGGCTCTGGGAGCAAATGGTCAGGAAAGCACAGATGCCCCGGATGTACTTGCCAATATTGTTGCCAAGAAGGGCGGCGGAATCATGCCACTTGGCGGTAATAAAGAGGTAAACGGAAGTCATAAGGGTTACGGTTATGGAATGCTCTGCGAGATTTTCAGCTCCATCTTTTCCATGGGTGTTACTTCTGATAAATGCTGTACATTTAAAGACAAGACAGGTATCTGTCATGGATTTGCTGCCATTGATCCCGCAATCTTCGGAAATGCAGATGATATCAGGGCACATTTTTCCGAATATCTGGAAACTCTTCGTCAGAGTCCAAAGGCAGAAGGCGCAGAGCAGATTTATACTCATGGTGAGAAGGAAGTATTTGCAGAAAAAGAGCGCAGAGAGAATGGCATTCCTGTAAATGACAACACAATGGTTGAGCTTGCCAACCTCTGCAATTATCTGAAGGTTGATTTTGGCTCTTACTTCAAGGGCTATGAACTGCCGAAGGACAGTAAGTTCTTTAGTGGTAATTATTAAATAAGCGCCCATCATGCTGATAACCATAACTATAGAATATATCATATAAAATTACTTTTTTTGAGACGCCCGTTTATCAGCATGTGGAAATAAAAAGAAACTGCATAATCAGATACGACCGGTAGAATTTACAGATCGTATCTGATATGCAGTTTTTTGTTTTCTTTAATTTTCTTCAGTATTCTTCGGACAGTTATGAGCATTCATGTCATCGTTGTCTGTCATAAGATATTTGCGGATTGCAAACAGAACTGCGATACTGAGTACGCCAAGAAGAGTTTCTGCTGGCCCGAGGTGTTCGACTACCATCTGACGTGCTGTGGCAAACATCAGAACCTCAACAACTGTCTGTGCGGAATGCTGGCAGAGCATTTTTACAAATTCCACGCCTACTACCAGAGACAAAGCCTGGGAAAGGAAAGTGCTGAAAAATTCTGTATCCATGGACATAACAGAAGTATCTGCAACCTCCATGATCAGCCGGAAGCCTGCCAGTGCGATCACCAGCAGAATTACCATAGAAAGAGCAATTTCCGCGTAACGTGAAATATTGTAAATGATTGTGTTAAAGTGTTTACGAATGTTATGGTTAACCTGTCGTTTGGGGCTCATAACTGTGAGTCCTTTCTGTTCTGTTGTATATGGTGAATGTAAAGAAGCGTAACTGTTTATAGTGTTATGAAAAAGATTAATATAAATAATCTTTATTTACATAACCATATTTGCAGAGTTTCTGGGAGTAAACATACCAGTACTGTGCATCAGTTGTATCCACAAGCTGAACTGTATCGCCGGAATATAACTGTCCGATCTCGTTGGAAGAGTCGTAAGCCTTCGCAGAGCGCAGAGCCAGATAACCGGTAGCAACACTGACTGTTCTGGTGGCATATGTGGTTGTTCCGCCAATCAGATAATCTTTATTTACATATCCGTTTTTTCCTAACTTCTGAGAGTAAACGTACCAGTACTGGGAATCGCTGGTGTCGATAAGCTGAACTGTATCGCCGGAATACAGCTGTCCGATCTCATTGGAGGAATCATAAGCTTTTGCGGAACGCAGAGCCAGATAACCCTTGGCAACACTGACAGTCCTTGAATCTCCGGAAGAACTCTGTGCACTGGCAGCAGTATCGCCGCTGTAATATAAGTAATCTTTATTTACATAGCCGGATAAGTTCAGTTTCGGAGAATAGACATACCAGTACTGAGGATCACTGCTGTCAGAAACTGTTACAGTATCACCGGAGTATAACTGTCCGATCTCGTTGGAAGAGTCATAAGCCTTTGCAGAACGCAAAGCCAGATAACCCTTGGCAACACTGACAGTATAAGAACCGGACGAACTTGTCGGCTGTGATGAGAGGAAATACAGGTAATCGTTATTTACGTATCCGGATCTGTTCAGTTTTGGAGAATAGACGTACCAGTAATCACTGGTGGTATATTCTGTAACTTCAACAGTATCACCGGAATACAGCTCGCCGATCTCGTTGGAGGAATCATAAGCCATGGCAGAGCGCAGAGCCAGATACCCTTTACTTACACCTACCTGATAAGTGTCAGATGCCATAACGATCTGTGAGCTGCAGGGTACAGATACAGCAGCAATCGTAGCTGCAAGAATCATGGGAATTGCAATATTTTTTCTTTTTTTCATAGTGAATCCCTCCTTTGGTTTATAATGTACTCTGAGAGTACATTATTTAATTATAGTAATCGTAAATCGTTCTGCTTAAGGTAGCGATCGTATTCTGTGCGGAACCGGCACTTGAGAGATTCTGGGACATAAATACGATTACTACGTCATTTTTGGAATCATAGATGATTCCGGCATCATTTTCCACGTTGTCAAGTTCTCCGGTTTTATTTGCGGTTTTGACTCCTTCCGGAAGCTGTGCGGGAATTTTGTTACAGCGTGTCTGTGCCTTGAGCAGATTAAACATATCAGTGGCATGGGTGTAGCCGGATGTATCCTGTTTATAAATCTCCTGCAGGAGATGACCACAGTCTCCTACAGATGTGTAGTTATCATCATTCTCATTGCTGGCAAGGAGCATACGTCCCATGTGAGTCTGGCCATAGCCATGTGCCTGGCAGAAACTGTTGACAGCCTGCATACCTGCTGCGGAATCACCGCCGCCAAGATAAGTTGTCAGGGTATTGGCTGCATCGTTATCGCTGACTGTGATCATGGAGTACAGATTGGAGTCTACAGAATCCCTGCCGTATTGTCCGGTTATCTGATCATAATTCTCGTAGACAGCTCCCATGATATAGAGCTTGATCAGGCTTGCAGCCTGCATTTTCTGATCATTAAGACTGCCCTCGGTTCCGTTTACAAGATCGGATATGAAAACAGCCCAGGTTCCGTTTTCAGCGGGAAGCTGACTCTGAACCTGTTTTAAAATTGTCTCCAGTTTCTCATCTGTGACCGGTTCTGAAGATGTGCCTGCCCCGGAACCGTTAAAGACGCTTTCAGAACTCTCTGAAGATGAAGAAGGGGAAAGCATTCCCTGACCTTCTACGGATGTTTCCGCGGCCTCTGTATTTTCAGCAGCATGACTGCTGTATGCAGGAGTAACAAGAAGGATGAGCGATAGCAGAGGTATTAATAATTTTTTTGAAAACATTGCGTTCACCACCTGTTAAATATTTACTGTAAAACATTCGGAATCTGTTGATCTGTTATATAAACCGTATTTCTTCATGTTTAGATAAATCAGGTTTAAAAGTCTTATTGTGCAGGCACAAATGGTTTTTAAAATCTGATATCTGTATGTACAAAATTATACAGTGTTTAGAGTTGTGTTACAAGTGTATTTACGGTTGATTTTAAAATTTATTATATGGCTGCCGGTTACTGTTGGCACAATACTTGAGATGCGTTCATACAATTTGTAGGAATGCGAGCGTGAAAAATCCGCATATCTGATTATATATTTTGGATTGTATAAATGCTACAATAAAATCATCAGAAACGAGATAAAGAACGACAAATTAAACAAACCAATGTGGGAATGTGGGGGCATTTTCATATTGCACGAGGAGGTAGATTATATGTTAACACCGAAACAGAATATGCTGGAAGTTATAAAAGGCGGAAATCCTGACAGATTTGTTAATCAGTATGAAGCAGTACAGCTTCTTTTTCATCCGTTTATGTTTACAAACCCGCTGCTTCAGCCGGGACAGGAAAATGTAGTGAATGCATGGGGGGTAACCAATACTTTCCCGAAAGGAGTTCCGGGTTCTTTTCCTGTACATACTCCTGACAAGATCGTGGTAAAGGATATTGAAGACTGGAAAGACTATGTACATGCACCGTCTTTGAAATTTACCCAGGATCAGTGGGATATGGTGAAGGCTCAGTATGATGCAGTTGACGGAGAACAGGCATTTAAAGCAGCTTTCGTTGCACCGGGATTATTTGAGCAGACTCATCATCTGTGTGAGATCAGTAATGCGTTGGTTTATTATATTACTAATCCGGATGAAATGCATGATCTGATCAAATATCTGACAGAGTGGGAACTGGAACTTGCTGAAGGTATCTGTTCCAACCTTCATCCTGATGCATTATTCCATCATGATGACTGGGGTGGACTGGACAGTACATTTATGAGTCCTGCAATGTTTGATGAATTTTTACTTGAGCCATATAAAGAAATTTACGGATATTATCACAGCCATGGCGTTGAGCTGGTTATCCATCATTCTGACAGTTACGCAGCAACACTGGTTCCTTCTATGATTGAGATGGGGATCGATGTATGGCAGGGATGTATGGAAACCAATAATCTTCCGGAACTGATCAGGAAATATGGCGGAAAGATCAGCTTCATGGGCGGTATCGAAAATCGTGCAGTTGATTTTGAGGGCTGGACAGATGAGAATTGTGATGCAGTGGTACGTCGTGTCTGCGAAGAATGTGGAAACAAATACTTTATTCCATGTATCGCTCAGGGTGGCCCTGGTTCTGTTTATCCGGGTGTTTATAAATCTCTCTGTGATTCCATTGACAAGCTGAATGAAGAGAAATTTGGCATTAAGGCATCTGAATCTACAAGGCTTCCATGGCAGATTATGTTCTGATCTCAGGTGTTGCAGAGGATGATGCTATGGAGGTGTTTGAAAATGATTATTATTGGTGAGAAAATTAATGGTTCTATCCCGATCGTTGCAGAAGCGATCGCGAAAAGAGACTCTGAATTTATTAAAGCAAGAGCAAAGCTTCAGGCGGAAAGCGGAGCTACTTATATTGACTGTTGCGCTTCTGTTCCGGAAGCGGAAGAAGTGGAAACATTGAAATGGATGATCGACTGTATCCAGGAGGTTACAGATCTTCCGATCTCAATTGACAGCCCGAGTCCGGATGTTCTGGCACAGGCTTATAAGTTCTGTAAGAAACCTGGAATTTTTAACTCTGTATCAGGAGAGGGACATAAGATTGATACGATTTTCCCGATCATGGCTGAGCCGGGAAATGAGGGATGGCAGGTAATTGCGCTGCTGAGTGACAATACAGGTATTCCGAAATGTGCAGCAGACCGTCTGAAAGTTTTTGACAAGATCATGGCGAAAGCGAAAGAGTACGGAATTGCTCCGGACAGGATTCACATTGATCCGCTGGTTGAGATGCTTTGTACTTCTGAGGATGGTATTGCAACGAATATTGAGACGATCACAAGTGTACGTGAGCAGTATCCGACCATTCATATTACGGCAGCAATCAGTAATATTTCCTTTAATCTGCCGGTTCGTAAGCTGATTAATTACGGGTTCCTGGTACTGGCAATGAATGCAGGACTGGACAGTGGAATTATGGATCCGACAAATAAGGATATGCTTGGACTGGTTTATGCAACAGAAGCATTACTTGGTCTGGATGATTATTGTATGGAATATATAGGGGCTTACAGAGAAGGCTTAATTGGTACAACAAAGAAGAAGTAGGTTGAATCTGCAGAAACTGTGTAAATGAATTAAGTGGTTGGAATCTGAAATTGAGAAATAACAGGAGGATTTGATTATGTCTAAGATAAATGAAGTTGCGGAATTAGTTGAAAAAGGGAAAGCGAAATTAGTAGGACCGGCTGTACAGGAAGCCATTGATGAGGGTGATGATCCGGTTGCGATTCTGAATGATGGTATGATCAGTGCGATGTCTGTAGTTGGTGAGAAATTCAAAAATGGTGAGATCTTTGTTCCGGAGATGCTGGTTGCAGCTCGTGCTATGAAGAAAGGTGTTGAGGTTCTGAAACCGCATCTGGCATCTGGTTCTACAGGTGCACTTGGTAAGGTTATCATTGCTACGGTTTCCGGTGACCTTCATGATATTGGTAAGAATCTGGTTGCCATGATGATCGAGAGTGCCGGATTTGAGGTGATCGATCTTGGAGTCGATGTTCCGGCGGCTAAGATTATTGAGTGCTATAAAGAGAATCCGGATGTTAAGATCATTGCTCTTTCTGCGCTGCTGACTACTACTATGCCGGCTCTGAAGGAGACTGTTGAGGCGTTGAATGCGGCGGATTTCAGAGGTAATATTAAGGTTATGGTTGGCGGAGCGCCGATTACAGAAGCTTTTGCTGAGGAAATTGGTGCTGACGGATATTCTGATGATGCGGCTAGTGCGGCGTCACTGGCTAAGAAGTTGGCGGCTTGATCTGATTGCTTGTGCGGGTTTAGTATAACATGAAAATATTATGAGGGGACTGCTCTGGGGAGTGGTCCTTTCGTGTATTTTGGGATTTTTGGGAGTGTGTTATAATGGAAAAAAGGGGACGCTCAGAAAAATATTTTATTTCATGTGCGGTTTCGGGGGCTAAGATATTCTAACCTCTCAGAAATCTGCTAAAGGCATGAGCAGCCTTCTCAAACTCGCTCCGTTGCAAACTTCGCTCAGACAGTGATACAGTCTGCTCATAACGCAGATTTCTGAGAGCTAAGAATATCTAAGACCCCTGCAAATGCACATGAAATAAAATATTTTTCTGAGCTGGCTGTTGGTTGTTGTGATGATTGGATATGTGGGAGGTTTTTATGGCTTGGGTTAAGTTTGTGCGTGAAGGGATTGAGATAGAAGTGAATGTCGGGATGTCTGTGTTGGAAGCTGAGATTCGGGCGGGTTTGAGGCCGGATGCGCCTTGTGGCGGTCTGGGGAAATGTGGGAAGTGTCTGGTTAAGATTAATGGTGAAGTTGTTAAGGCGTGTCAGATTCGGATTGGTGAAGGTGAGACTTGTGTAGTGGAGACATTGGACAGGGCTGGCAATGAAAAGATTTTGACGGATGGATTTAACAGAGAAGTTGTGTTTGAACCGGGACTACGGATGGCTCAGGTTGAGCTGGAGAAGGCGAAAACAGGGGAGAAGCGGTCGGACTGGCAGAGGCTGCTGGATACGCTGGCGGAGACAGATGGTGAGGTTGAGCCGGGGCAGATGGAGGTGGATCTGAAGCTGGCGGGTGAATTGTATGGGATGCGCAGGGATTCTGATGAATGGTATGTGATTTACAGTAGACGGCGGATTCTGGAAATGAGGAAGGAAGCTGGTCGGAGGTGTCTGGCAGCGTTTGATATTGGGACGACTACCATTGCGGGGTATTTGCTGGATGGTGCGGATGGGAGGACTCTGGCAGTTGAGAGCAGGATGAATCCGCAGGCGCAGTATGGTGCGGATGTGATCATGCGGGCGAATTATGCGCTGGAGCATGGAACAGAAGCGTTAAGTATGTGTGTTCGGAAAGCGGTTAATGAGATGTTGGGAAGTCTGGCAGAGGATGCAGGGATAAGGAGAGAGGATGTTTTTCAGGTGTGTGTTGTGGGAAATACTTGTATGCATCATCTGTTTCTGGGGATTTCTCCGGCTTCGCTGGTACATGCGCCCTATACTCCGGCTGTGAGTGAGAGGCTGGTGCTGAATGCGGGGGATTATGGTCTGGCTGTGCAGGAGCGTGCAGAGTTGATCATGCTTTCGGATATTGCAGGATATGTGGGAGCGGATACCTGTGGATGTCTGCTGGCTATCAGGCAGGATCAGCAGGAAGAGATTTCTCTGATGATCGATATTGGAACGAATGGTGAGATGGTTCTGGGAAACAGGGAGCGGATGGTGACCTGTTCTACTGCGGCCGGGCCTGCTTTTGAGGGTGCGAAGATTGAGTGTGGAATGCGTGGCGCGGCCGGGGCTGTGGATCATGTGAAGTATGAGGATGGGAAGTGGAACTATACAACTGTTGGGAATAAGCCGGCGGTTGGTTTGTGTGGTTCGGGATTGATCGATCTGGTGGCGGGTCTTCTGGATGCTGGAATGCTGGATGAGAATGGTGTGCTGAGAAGCGGACAGGAGAAGCAAAGTGTGTTTATTCTGGTACCGCCAGAGCGGGGCGGTAATGAGAGAGGGGTTTATCTGACGCAGAAGGATCTCGGAGAGGTTCAGCTTGCGAAAGCTGCGATTGCAGCGGGAATTCAGATGCTTATGGAGCGGCTTGGGATTACAGAAGATGATATCTGTTCGGTATATATTGCAGGTGCTTTTGGCAACTATATGGATCCGGTCAGTGCCGGGAAGATTGGCTTGCTTCCGGCGACGCTTGTGAAGAAAGTGAAACCAGTGGGAAACGCTGCTGGTGAGGGTGCGAAGATCGCACTTGTGAATGAGAAGGAAATGCTGGAGATGGATGAGCTGGTGAGAAAGATTGAATTCGTTGAGCTGGCTGCTTCGGCTGATTTTCAGGATCATTTTATTGATGAACTGGGATTTGAGACAGGTGAATGATTTTATCCGCCTGATTGAATTATTGAGAAGTGCAGAGTTCTTCTGATAAACTGCGGAGCAGTTATTCGGTGCAGAACTGAGGCGCAAAGAGGATAATTTTATCTGCCTGATGAGGTTGCTATAGATTATACAAGAGAGTAAGGGGTTAGATTATGGATATAAAAAAAATAGAGCAAATGGGAATGGAGCAGGGGTTTTCGCATGTGGTGTTGCTGGATTGTGATACGATTGAGCTGAAGCCGGAGGTTCGACAGATGTGTGCAGCAGATACCTGTCATAAGTATGATAAATGCTGGAGCTGTCCTCCGGGATGTGGCTCTCTTGAGGAATGTGAAGCGAAAGTCCGGCAGTATAAGTATGGGATTATTGTTCAGACAGTTGGTGAATTGGAGGATGTTTTTGATGGCGAGGGAATGATGGAAACGGAAGCCAGACATAAGGAGTATTTTGTGGAATTTGAGAAGAAACTTCGGGAGATTTATCCGGATATGCTGGCGATTGGTGCGGGATGCTGTACGAAATGTAAGGTCTGTACTTATCCGGATGCTCCATGCAGGTTTCCGAAACAGGCTTTCTCATCGATGGAGGCTTACGGGATGCTGGTAACACAGGTCTGTCAGGCCAATGAGCTACAGTATTATTATGGGGATTGTACGATTGCTTATACGAGTTGTTACCTTCTGGAATAATATTTTAGCCGAATCAAGTAAGTCCCCTGCGAAGCAGTTATTTGGTGTAGCGAAGCGGATTACGAATATCTGCTTGATTTAAATCAAGTAAATTCTCTGGTTACTGTTGACTGGTAATATCCCGCGAGGTGTTTTTTGTGAGCGAAGGTCACAGAAAACCCGAGACATACCGCGCGAATTTATGCGATTAGCATAAATTCTGTGCATCGCGAAGCGTGTTACTGAGAACGAAGTGAACAGTAACATTCTCTGTGGAGATTGTGGAAGGGGAAGTCAGTTTTCGTTGTAAATAACAGTGAGCTATGATAAAATACAGATATTGAAAGCGCAGAGCGTGTTTGAAAAAACAAAAAATCCTTCGCCGCAGGGCGGGGGATTTTTGGCAGAAGGTTTAAGGGTGGCTTGAGGATATGACAGTACTGGAACAGTTAAGAAAAACAATTGAAGACGGACATCCGGGGGAGACAGAGAAGCTGGTGAGGGAGGCATTGAAGCAGCATATTCCTGCAGGGCGGATTGTGGAAGAGGCCATGACTCCGGCTATGCGAACAGTGGGGGAGAATTACAAATCCAATGGTGCGGATATTATTAAAATTCTGGCAGCAGCCCGAAGTGTGCGCAAGGGTTTTGAATTGTTGGAGGAACAGGACTCGCAGTTTGGCAGGAGGAATATCGGAACTGTGATCCTTGGAACGGTGGAAGGTGATCTGCATGATGTAGGTAAGAATCTGGTTGCGATCATGTTTCGTAGTGCCGGATTTAAGGTGATCGATCTGGGAGTGGATATTTCTGAGAAGCAGTTTCTGCGTGCAGTGAAGCAGAATCCTGATGTGTCGATCGTGTGTATCTCCTCGCTTTTGAGTACTTCAATCCCGGAGATGGAGCAGGTGGTGAAGTCTCTGAAACGAAGCAACAGTAAGCATAAATTTAAGATTATGGTTGGTGGAGGTGCAGTAACGGAGCAGCTGGCGAAGAATATGGGAGCAGATGCCTATACGGAGAACTGTATTGAGGCTGTGGAAGTTGCGAAGACGTTTATTGTGTGAGAACCGGGCTGACAGGTGCGTATGAGAAAGACATAGTGTGAGTTAAATTGCTATAGAATTGACTGGTAAAATAGGTGCTTCAATTATGTGACAGGAGGATTGTAGACTTGCAGCTGTCATCAGTTTATTTATATGAAAAAATAAAAGAGAAATATGAAATTACGGAAAGGGGAACTTTATCCGGTTCAGACGGATATCTGCGCCCTTTTTTGTGTTATGAAAAAAAAGAAACATTTCGACATGGGCATGTTTATGTGGTACAGAGATATGACAAAGAGTGGGAATCGGCAGTTCTGACTGCTGAAAATATACTCTGGGTATTTTGTGGGAGAGAGGAAATTGATGCCGCATCAGAAGAGCTTCAGCAGATTCCGTATATTCATATTGCACTTGATAGTCTGGAAGAAATAGCAGAATTTATGAATGATGTGCAGGAGATTTTTGATGCGGCTGATGAATGGGAACGGAAGATTCATAATCTGATGTTAGAACATGCCGGAATGGACAGGCTTTTGCAGGTGACATCGGAATTTCTGCAGAATCCGATGACTGTAACAGGACTGGATTTTGCCTTCGTGGCGGAAGCGGGAAGCGAGTATCTGCCGCCGAGGGCGCAGCTGTATACAGATGACGGGTTGAATATGGAATATGTAAATGCACTTTTGCAGAATGAGACTTATCGAGATATGGCAGATACGCATGAATATGTGATGTTTCCGGCTTACATCAGTGGATGTCGTTCGATGAACAGAAATCTGTTTGTGGATGGGAAAGCAACTCACAGGCTGGTTTTGACTGAGTGCAGATCAGAGATTACACTGAGAGTTATCTGTGTACTGGATATTCTGGTGGAGAAACTGGAGTATTTGCTTGTGCATGAAGCGGAGGAAGAAGATCCGGACAGGGATATGGAGCAGATTTTTGTCAGGATTTTGTCGGACAGAACTGCGGATTATATGCAGGTGAGTAGAGAACTGAGTGAACTGGGATGGAGTGGAAATCATGAATATATGTGCCTGATCCTGCAGATTACCTATCTGAATCAGCAGAATCTTTCCACAAAGGCAATCTGCCGATATATTAAGAAGAAATTTGAGGATTCTGTGAGTTTTCTTTATCAGGATGAAATTGTGGCATTTTTTGACCTTACCAGACTTGGAAAAAGCCAGGAGGAAGTAGCCGGAAAACTGGTTTATTTTATCAGGGATACTTATCTGAAAGCCGGATACAGCAGGGTGATGACAGGACATATGAGTCTGAGACGGCAGTATGTGCAGGCGAAGACGGCTCTGGATGTAGGAAGCCGTAAGAAGCCTTATCTGTGGATTCATTATTTCGGTCAGGTGGCATTGACTTATATTTTGGAACAGGCAACAAGAAGACTGCCAGGAACAATGATCTGTCATGAAGGGCTGCTGGAATTGAAGAAGCATGATGAGGAGAATCAGACTCAGTACATGGAGACATTGAGAGTGTATCTGGAGCAGCATCTCAGTGCAACCCAGGCGGCAAGGGAATTGTTTATCCACCGCAGTACGTTTCTTTACAGGCTGGACAGGATTAAGGAAATCCTGCAGTCTGAGCTGGATGATCCGGAGGAAATTTTTTATCTGGAATTGTCATTCAGGCTGCTGGAGCAGGAGCAAGAGAAAGAATAGTACGGGAACAGAATAGTGCAGGTATCTGGAAAGGTCAATTATTAAAAAAAATTCAGGTACGCCTCTGGGCGTACCTGAATAAATGTTAAAAGAGATATTATGTTATTTAGCTTCTTCTTCGGCAACAGCCTCTTCTTCAGCTTCCAGAGCCGGGTCTACGTGAACGGCGGCTACGGATACAACTGCAGCTTCAAGGTCTGTCTTTAAGTCTACATCTTTGTCCTGGGCGATGGCGAGGTCTTTGACTTTGATTACGTCGCCGACTTTCATGTCACCGACATCTACCATAATTTTGTCTACCAGTGCTGATGGGAGAGCTCTGAAGGAGATTTCTTCCAGATGCTGCTGTAATACACCGGCTTCCAGTTTGTCGTGGTTTACAAGTACGATCTCTGCTACGGAATGTACTTTCTCGTTGCTTACCAGTGCCTGGAAATCTATTTCATCCACCTGTCCTTTTAACGGATTGAACTGGATCTCTTTGATCAGTACGTCATATGACTGACCATCTACATCCAGCATAATCTGGCTTCCTTTGTTACTTGTCTTGAGAAGTTTCTCGACAGCAGATTTCTCGATTTTAACAGGAAGAGAACCTTCCATTTCTCTGCCAAATACGTTACCTGTAACGTAGCCTTCTCTTCTTAATCTTTTGGCCTTTGTGTCCATTGTTCTTTTTTCAGCTTTTAAAGTATTCATTTGACTTTTCCTCCATTTTACAGCTGAGGTGACACGCTTGACACTATCTTTAATTTATGAGCATCCGAAATGCTCCAGGTGGTGTTAAGTATTTTTGAGTATTCAGTTGTTTGTTCTTTATCTTTGTTACAGCTGTATTATAACACGCTAAAAATAAAATGCAAGAGGAAAATGTGAAGAATTTGTGAAATCTTATAAATTTGGATGAGACAAATTGTGTATATCTACCTGAAATGTTATATATAGCAATTCCACAAAATAATGCAATCAAGACAGATCATCAGAGTATGGAATTTAAATAAATACAAACAAAGCCCCCGGAAGTGACTACTTTCGGGGGCTTTGCATTTAATCTAATTAATCATTAATTACAGAGTATCATTTCTTCTGATATAACCAGGCTGTTCAGCCGGGGAAACGATTTCTTTTTTATGAACAAGTTTCGCCCATTTGTCGACTACTTCATTCTCTACGTGAACACCCTCACCTACAGTAACTTCAGCGAGAACAACACTGTTTCTTACAACAGCACCTTTTTTAATGACGCATCCACGACCGATTACGGAATTCTCAACAGTACCTTCAATCTGGCAGCCGTTGGAGATTACGGAATTCTTCACATCTGCAGTATTGAAATACTGAGTCGGGCAGGAATCATTGGTACGTGTATAGATTGGCCAGTTATCATGGAAAAGTTCCTGAGCTGACTTGTAATTAAGGAGAGCCATGTTTGCAGCATAGTAACTTGGGAAGTCTGTAATGCTTGCAAAGAATCCCTTGTGTGCAACGCCGCGGATGTCCAGAGTTTCGCATTTATCATTCAGGATGTCTGCCAGTGTATACATGGAAGAAAGATTCTTGGCTTCTTTGATAAGGCTGATGAAAAGCTCTGTTTTCATAACACAGGTATCCATATAAACATACTGATTCTTCTTATTACCATGATTCGGTTCGATGGATTCCACACCTTTCTGGCGGTTCAGTCCCAGAACATTACAGGTAAGATAAGCCTCTTTTGCATTATCAACAGCGTGATAAAGGAGAGTAACATCTGCACCGGACTCAATGTGTGTATGTAAAAACTGGTCAAAATCAATTGAATAAACCATATAGCTCGGGGCAATGACAACATACGGATGATTCATTCTGCTGAGGGATTCCATGTTGTCCAGATAGCAGGAGATATCAGTATTGTAAATATCATTGTCATTATTGTGCTCCGAGAAGAGAAGCTGAAGTTTGCCGCTCTTGGAGTTGATATTGTAATGACGTCCTGTTCCAAGATGTTCTACAACAGAACGGGGTTTATTATTGATATAGACCTGAATACGTTCAATGTTGCTGTTGGTCATATTGGAGATAGGGAAGTCAATGACTCTGTATCTGCCAAGGAAAGAAAACGCACCGATCGGGCGATAATCCTGCATACCATCTACATAAATATTTCTCCCGGAAGAGCTTACGATTCCAAATGCCTTATACATATTATTCTGCCCCCTTTACGCGTTTCGCTACAAGCTCAATGTGTTCACTGTCTGCGGCACCGACAACTGCACCTTTACCGATGCGGACACCGTCAGCTACAAGTGCACGCTGAACAACGGCACCCTCTTCTACAACAACACCCGGCATCAGTACACTGTCGATAATTCTGGCACCTGCACCAATCTTAACACCTGTAAAGAGAACGGAATGCTTAACTTCGCCCTGAACAGCACAGCCCTGTGTGATATATGCATCTTTAACATCTGCTTCTGCGCTGATGTACTGTGGAAGTGCGGTAACATCTTCTGTATAAATCTTCCATGACGGATCACCCAGATCCAGTTCATTCTTGGAACTTAACAGATCCATGTTTGCTTCCCAGAGAGAGTCGATGGTACCAACATCTTTCCAGTATCCTTCAAATTTATATGCATAAAGAGTTCTGTTATCGTTAAGCATAGTAGGGATGATATCCTTACCGAAGTCATGGCTGGAATCCGGATTCTTGATATCAGCCATCAGCATCTTGCGGAGGAGTTTCCAGGTGAAGATATAGATACCCATGGATGCAAGGTTGCTCTTCGGATGCTCAGGTTTCTCTTCGAATTCTACGATACGTCCGGATTCATCAGTATTCATGATACCGAAACGGCTTGCTTCTTTCATCGGAACTCCGATAACTGCGATGGTTGCATCTGCCTTTGCTTCTTTGTGGGCTGCAAGCATCTTGTCATAGTTCATTTTATAAATATGGTCACCGGAAAGAACGAGAACGTATTCAGGATCAAATTTATCAATGAAATCAATATTCTGGGAGATTGCATCTGCAGTTCCGCGGTATACATTCAGATTCTCATCTGCTTTTTCACGTGGAGGAAGAACGTAAACACCGCTGTCTTTGGCATCAAGACCCCAGCGTCCGCCGGCTGCCACATAACTGTTCAGCTGGATAGATTCATACTGTGTAAGTACACCTACAACATCAACGCCACTGTTGGCACAGTTACTTAAAGGAAAGTCTACGATACGATATTTACCGCCGTATGAAACGGCCGGCTTTGCCACTTTATTGGTAAGATCATGCAGACGGCTGCCACGACCGCCGGCCAGGATCATGGCCAACATACTATTTTGTTTCATAATAGTGAACCCTCGCTTTCATTTGTTAGGTAATATTATACATTTTTTCCTGACATTTTTCCATAGGTTTCTGAAAAAAATATGTAAAATTTTCGCTACAAGTCAAGTAAAATCGACGAAAAAATATACATTATATACAAATATCGAGTGGAATTGTAAGACGGGAGGCTGCAGTTATATGTAAATTATGCTGATATATGAATTCTTATTAATTCTACGGAGTACTGCAGACAATCCAATCCATCAGAGAGTAAAGGTCACAGTAACCTGGAATTAGTTACTGTCCACTCCGTTCACAGTAACATAGCCAAAATTCATTCCAGATTGCCTGTGGCAATGGAATTTTGGCTTGTATGTCTCGGGATTTTGGCATATTCATGCCAAAACACCTTGCGGGATAGTGGTGTGTGAACAGTAACTGGAATTACTTTAGTTGTATAAATTTAAGTGAAACAGGTGGACGTATAATAATTCTTACGCTATAATAGGTAAGAATTTATGTTGCTGTGAGCGAAGCAAACGGTAACAGATTTGAAGAAACGTAACTGTGAAAACAATGAACAGTAACAACAGTTACAGAGAAACAGAGGTTATCACGTGAGTAAAAGAGAAGATTATAAACGATTTATCGTATTTTGTCTGGCGAGTCTGGTGGTTCTGGCACAGGCGGCGGTCTTTGCATGGGTGTGGTATTCCGTTTACAGAGGACAGATCGACGAGCCTTTCTGGCGCAAAGGTAACTGGGTACTGATCGCAATCTACGGTCTGATGTTTGCCCTGTTTGCCAAATTGTACGGAGGACTTAAGGTTGGATATCTTAAGAGGATTGATGTATTTTATTCGCTGACACTGGCACTTTTGTGTACCAATGTGGTGGAATATCTGGAGATCACCCTGATCAACAGGTGGTTCCTGAGCGTATGGCCTATGATCGAGATGACAGGAATACAGCTGGTGCTGATCATTATCTGGATATTTGGTTCAAGGTATATCTATTCCGGACTTTACCGCGCACGCCGGCTTCTGGTCATTTACGGTGACCGGGATCCGGGGGACGACCTGATCCATAAGATGAATTCCCGAAAGGACAAATATGACATTAGCGGCAAGGTACACATCAGTGTGGGAGAAGAAAAAATCCATCAGATGATGCAGGATTATGACGGCGTGATCATCTGGGATCTGCATTCAACAGAGAGAAACCGTTATCTGAAATACTGTTTTGCACATTCTGTCCGATGCTATGTGAGTCCGAAGATTTCGGATATCATTCTTATGGGAAGTGAACGCATCCATCTTTTTGACACACCGCTTCTGGTATCCAGAAATATGGGACTGGCAGTAGACCAGCGTGCTGCAAAGAGAGTTATGGATATTCTGATCTCAGGGATCGGCATTATAATCACTTCACCGATCATGCTGATCATAGCGATTGCGGTAAAAGCATACGACAGAGGTCCGGTGTTTTATTTTCAGGACCGTCTGACATTGGGTGGAAAGCCCTTTAAGATCTGTAAATTCCGCAGTATGTGCGTAGATTCGGAGAAAAACGGTGCAAGACTGGCATCCAAGCATGATTCCCGTATCACACCGGTAGGTCATGTGCTGAGAAATCTTCATCTGGACGAGCTTCCTCAGCTTTTCAATGTATTTAAGGGAGATATGTCTCTGGTAGGTCCGCGTCCGGAACGTGAAAGTATCATGCTTGAGTATGAGAAAGAGCTTCCGGAATTCTATTATCGTCTGAAAGTTAAAGCAGGTCTTACCGGATATGCGCAGGTCTACGGTAAGTATAATACAACTCCTTATGACAAATTAAAGTTGGATCTGTTTTATATTGAGAATTATTCCTTCCTGCTGGATATCAAGCTGATCTTTATGACAGTTAAAATCTTTTTCCAGAAAGAAGTATCTGAGGGAGTAGATGACAGACAGGTAAATGCGTTGAAGGATTCCGGGAAAAACGTCGGAGTGTCAGAGAATAAAACGGAGGAATGACAATGAATAAACCGCTGGTATCTGTGATCATGCCGGTTTACAACGGAGAAAAATATATTAGAAAGGCTGTGGAATCCGTCTATGAACAGGGAGTTTCGCTGGAACTTCTGGTTATCGATGACGGTTCTACAGACCATACAGAGGAAGTCCTGTCTGCCTATGAGGGCAGAGAGGACTTTCGGTATATTAAGAATGAACAGAATATGGGAGCTGCAGGCTCCAGAAACAGAGGAGTCGGGCTGGCACAGGGAACCTACATTGCTTTTCTGGATGCAGATGACTGGTGGGAGTCAGGCAAGCTGAAAGAACAGCTGAAACGTCTGGAAGAGACAGGATACGTGCTGTGTTCTACAGGGCGGGAACTGATGAACGCGGACGGAAGCAGTACAGGACGGACAATCCCTGTAAAAGAGAAGATCACCTACAGAGAACTTCTGAAACATAACAGCATCAACTGTTCTTCGGTAATACTCAGAAGGGATGTGGCGCGTGAATTTCCCATGGAGCATGACGACAGCCATGAGGATTATATCACCTGGCTGAAAATCCTGCGAAAATACGGCTGTGCTGCCGGAATCAACAAACCCTATCTGAAATATCGTCTCAGCGAAGGCGGCAAATCCAGAAACAAACTGAAATCAGCAGCCATGACTTACAATGTCTATAGATACGCCGGTTACGGCAGGATCAGAAGCTGTATTTTTTTCTGTTCTTATGCTGTACATGGAATATGGAAATATTGCTACTGTTCACTTCGTTCACAGTAACGTAGCCAAAATTCATTCCAGATTGCCTGCGGCAATGGAATTTTGGCTTGTATGTCTCGGGATTTTGGCATATTCATGCCAAAACACCTCGCGGGATAGTGGTGTGTGAACAGTAACAAAATATTTCCATTGACCGAAATGTTAAGTTTCTATTCCATAAATCGTAAAAATATGTTATGCTTGTTGCAGTAAATATGACTTTGCGGTTAATTGCCCGTTACATTGCTGTGCGTTTTTTGTCTGCCGGTCATCTGAAGAATCTGGCAGAATGGGGTTGTATGTTCACACAGCAGAAGTCAGAAATATGATTAGAGGATAGTACTTAAACATGAAAATAAAAAAAGAGAGAGCGGCGGTGCCGTACTCCTGCCTGATCGATAACATTAAAGTTTTGCTTATCTTTCTGGTAGTATTTAACCATATTATTGCATTTAACCTTGTAAAGGTAGACACTGTAGTGAGATATGTGTGGTATGCGATCACGATTTTTCACATGCCTGCATTTGTTTTTATTTCAGGATATCTGTCAAAGAAACCTCAGAATGTGCTGAAGAATTTTAAGAACCTGCTGATCCCTTATGTTCTGGGATATACCTTAACCTGGTATTCACAGATATGGCTGGGCAGATCTGTAGATTATGAGATACTGCGTCCTACCGGAAGTGTCATGTGGTATATACTGGCACTGTTTATTTACCGCCTTACCATTGAGGCCCTGGGTAAGATCAGATTTATTGTTCCGCTCAGTATCCTGTTCGCATTATGGGCAGGAACCAGACCGGAATTTACCACATTCCTGTCATCATCAAGAATCGTGGTATTTTTCCCGTTCTTTGTTGCGGGGTATCTCTGGAAGAGTGAATATATTACAGCAATCCGTAAATTTAAGGGAAAATGGATCCTGGTGGCAATCTCCGGAGTCCTTTTGTGGGCGATACCGAATTATATGATCCCAAATGAAATGGGAATCGCTATTTTCCGAGGTAATCATGGATATCAGCTCTGTGGCCTGACGGATCCTCAGGGAGTGATCCTCAGACTGCTGATGTATCTGGTATCTTTCGTAGTGGTCTATACGATGCTTGCGTTAGTGCCGGACATCAAACTGCCGCTCACCTATGTGGGACGACATACAATGGGAATTTATTTCTTCCATTATCCGATCATGATCATTATGAATGGTTTATACATCCTGATGCTTCCTGCAATGAACAATGTATGGGTGCTTCTGGGAGTATCACTGGTATTTGTACTTGTACTGGGAAGTCTGCCTGTGGATCTGCTTTATACGGGTGTTCTGAATCTGATCGCATTTATCCTGATCAAGAAGGATAAGACAGTCAGAGATGAAGGTCTGGAAGAAGAGTATGACAGCGAATATGATGAATATGAACTTCTCAGAAGAAAGAAAGCCATCGCAGAGCTTGCGGCAACGCTTGATTCAGAGAGTGAGCAGGACGGACATGTGGAGAAAGTAAATATGGACGAGGATACACCGGATCATACTTCTTCCGACAGTCATGAAGGCTTCAGCAATGTGGCCGGCATGGAGCTGGAGATTGAAGAGGATAATCTGGATGATATCCCTGATGAACTGATCAAAGGGGAAGAGGAGCTTTCGCTGGAAGACCTGATCCAGGAATTGGAAGCTACTACCAGAAAGATGGACAATAAAGAACCATAAACACAAAGGAAGAGTTTTGAGATACAAAAACAGTATTTCAAAACTCTTCTTTTTGTAAAGTTAACGCGAATTTAACATTTTTGTAACGGACAGGTGACGGAAGTTGGGAAGTATGATATAATCAAAGTATCTATCGTATGGAGGTTACTGTGAACGTAGTGAACAGTAACGTATGGAGCAGGAAAACTGTTCGGCAAAATAAGAATATTTTTTTCAGGGGAGTTATGATGAAAGAATGAAGAGAGTAATCACATATGGCACTTTTGATCTTTTTCATAAAGGCCACTACAATATTATCAAAAGAGCAAAAGCACTTGGTGATTATCTGATCGTAGGTGTCACAAGTGAGAGCTTTGACATTGAGCGGGGCAAACTCAATGTGCGGGACAGCCTCATTAAGAGAATCGAGAATGTGCGAAGGACGGGGCTGGCAGATGAGATCATCATTGAGGAATATCAGGGACAGAAGGTCAATGACATCATTAAGTATGATATTGATGTCCTGGTGGTAGGATCTGACTGGAGAGGGAAATTCGATTACCTTAAGAACTACTGTGATGTAGTTTATCTGGAAAGGACCAAGAATATTTCCAGTACAAAGCTTCGCAGTGAAGGTGTTATCTTTAATATGGGAATCGTGACGGATGACATCCGGGATAATGATTTTGTGGAGGAATCCAAATATGTCAGCGGAGTTCATGTGGAACGTGTATTCAGCGAGGATCACGAGACTGCACAGAGATTCTGTGATAAATATGAGTTAGGTTCCTGCTGGAACAGCTATGATGAATTTCTGGCAGATGTAGATATTGTTTATATCAAGACATCGCTGAACCGGAGAGCAGAATATATTGAGCGAGCGCTGAAAAAAGGAAAATATGTGATCAGTGATTCGCCCATGACACTTTCCTCAGAGAAACTGCGCTACCTGTTTCAGGTGGCAAGGGAGAACAATGTGGTTCTCATTGAACGGACCACACTGGTCTACCTGCGGGCGTTTAATCAGCTGGTATGGCTAGTACACAGTAACCTGGTGGGAGATCTGGTAAGTGTCAAATGTGCAATCTCCCAGGATGATTTCGAGGGCGGCAGGACTTTTAATGAGACGGTCTGCACAGCTATCTGCGCAGTACTGAAACTGCTGGGAAAAAAATGCCAGGATATCAACACCAATGCGGTCCGCAATCAGGAAGGCCGTTTTGTATATGATATGATTTCCATGAAATACGCCGGTGCACTGGCGACTATTGAGATCGGAACAACGGTTGACATTGAGAATGAACTTGTGATCATCGGAAGCAACGGCAGGGTAACTATCCCTAATGACTGGTGGAACACCGGATACTTTGAAGCCAATATTTCAGGAAAAGAATTTCTGAAAAGGTACAGCTTTAACTTCGAGGGAAATGGTTTCCGCTATCTGCTGCAGGAGCTGATGATTATGATCAGAGACAAACGGACAGAATGTACCCGGCTTTTCTATGATGAGTCGGTAAAAATAATAGAAATTTTGGAAACAATCAACAGAAAGGACAATTCATGACGGAGAAACAGAAATACCTCCTGAAGCTTTTCAGGGAGGTTGATGAAATCTGCAGAGAACATAACCTCAGATACGTGTTGGCAGGAGGCTCCCTGATCGGAGCTCTCAGACATGAGGGATTTGTTCCCTGGGATGATGATGTAGACCTTTATATGCCACGTCCGGACTGGGAGAAATTCATAGAGATATGCAAAACAGAACTCCCGCCTGACAGAGAGATACAGTGTTCGGAGGTGGACAGAAACTATACAAATTCATTTCCGCGTTACGCATCCACAAATACCTGTGCCATCCATAAGAGCCAGATTATCGGGAAGGACTGCGGCGGAGAAATCATAGACATTCTTACACTGGATCCTATTCCGGCTGACGACAAAGAATACGAGAAATATAGAACACACATGATGATCTACTCAGATCTTATCAATATTTCCGTAGGTTACAGTGACCGCTGGGAGATACCTGCATCCATGTATCTGAAGTATCTTCTTTCTTATATTTTTCTTGGCAAAAAAAGGACACTGGCAAAGCTTGAGAAGATCATGTTCTCTTATAAAGAAGAGGAATGTGACCGTTATGCCATGCGCTGGGGCGGCTGCCCGTTTCTTTTCGATAAGGATATGATGTTCCCTGTAAAGGAGGGCATCTTTGAGGGAAAAAAGGCAATGATCCCAAATAAGTGCAGTGACTATCTGATCTGGCATTATGGAGACGAGTGGTCATATATGCCTCCTCATGATAAGAGGGAGGGTCATGTAGCAGTGTGTGTAGATGATCTTCCTTATCAGGAGCTACGTGAAGAATACATGCCGAAGATCAATAAGGAAAGATTGCGCTGGGACAGTGTGTTCCGAAAGTTCTACAATATGCGCATTGCGAAAAAAAACCATAAGGTCCGCCAGGATGGGCTTGCAATGAAAGCCCACGCTGTTGCACTGGACCTGCAGAGAGCAATCGATGAATCAGGACTTAAGATCAGAGAGCTGGTGGAAAGCAGATCTTTCCGTAAGCTGAGTGCACTTTTTGGCTCTTATTATAAGAATCAGCTCAGTGCTGACTTTATCGGAAGAGAAGACTATACCAACATTTATGCTTTTTATCATCCAACACTTGTGGAGATACCTGACGATGTATTCTATGCGGCAATGCTTACTCTGTTTTATACAGAACGTGTGTCAAAGGTATATCGGATGATGCAGGTCCGTCAGCAGCTTGACCATCTGAGTCCTGAGATGGAGGGACTGAAAGAAGATATTGAGTTTTTCAGGAAAGCTGCGGATCATTATGAATTCCATCGGATAAAGGAGGCAGAACAGATCGTCAATGAGCTTCTGAAGAAATATCCAGGACATCCGGGATTTATGAAATTTAAGTGCAGGTTTCTGATGGAGGATGCGGGAGAGAACCGGGTCGAAGCAGAACGTTTTCTTGATAAGGCTCTTAAGATGTTTCCTGAGGATGGTTATTTCCTGAAATATAAGGCAGATATCCTCTGGATGGATGGCGAGATGCAGAAAGCGGCAGAGCTTTATCTTCAGGTAAAGAATAAGACAACTAACGGAATTGTATGGATGGAGATGGATAGATTCTTCAGAGGATACAAATCTGAAATCCTGAAAAGCTGTGAAGAGCTTATTGCAAACCACAACAAGAAGGAGGCTCTCGCATTGATGGAGTTGTGGAGTCGTCTGATACCTGAGGATGATGATATCCAGGGAGCATTATATCTGGCAAAAACAGTGTGTGCACGTACGCAGAGCGAGATAGAGAAAGAAATCGGTGAAATCCGGGCTGTAATCGGCACACAGATGATCACGCCAGTCAGTGTGGAGAAAAATCCGGGAAAAAGCAGAAAACAGATAAAATCAGATAGAACATCAGATGAAACATCGGCTGATGATGTGAATAAAAAAGTATCAGATCCGTCAGCAGAAACTGAAGAAGTTAAAGCGCCGGCGGATATACAGGTTAAAGTTTCAGAAGAACATAAGATGTACAGGAAAGCTCTTACAAGAGCATGGAAGCGGCTGGGGTATTCCGATGAGCTTGCAGAACTGCGCACCCAGATCATCTGTACAGGTGAGGAGAGCGAACTGGAGTGGCTTGCAGAACAGGTACGAAACCGTCAGTTCCGCAGAGAAGAGAAAGCCTGCGCTTATAAGCTGGTGGGTGATGTCAGGATGAAACAGGGACAGACCAGGGAGGCCTTTGCAAATTATAAGAAAGCACTGGAATATGAGATGCCTTCTTATGTAAGAACAGAACTGTACCGTATTTTTATCAATGATCTGAACGATGGCAGCAGACAGGCGAAAAGCTTTGGAAAGAAGACGGATATTACAGTTGTGCTTGATAAATGGCTTGATAAATATGAAAGTATTGAAGATATTAAGAAGATCGTGCAGACTGTAACTGTTAAGTGACATCAATAGAAATGGAGTAAAGAGTTGAACAAAAAACAAAAGGTGATTTTATCATTATTACAGGAAATAGATGAAATATGCCGTCGGAATAAAATAGAATATTACCTCTCTCCGCGACTGACACTCTGCGCAGTGGAAGGGCATCCTTTCCCACAGAATCCCATGTTTGGAGTTGTGCTGATGAAAACTGCGGATATGGAACGCTTCCGTCTGGCAGTAGAGGATGATCCCAGAGAAAAAAGAGCACTGGAATCTATGAAAAGTCATAGATGGTTTTCCGGATTTTATCTGAGATATACAAATACAGATACCCTGTGCCTGAATCTGGATAATACCAGAGACTACGCATTTCCAGGGATAGGAGTCAGTATTTTTCCATTGAGGACACCTGTGGGTTCTGCAGCTGCAGATCACAGATTCTCCAGGGATGAGAATGCATGGACTGAACTGTGCCATATTAATTATGCGGAAAGAAACTTCAAGAGCAGAGTAAATCGTATGATAATGAGGATGCAGTGTCTGATAACCGGACGTCAGGGACAGGCAGCACATTTATATGATAAATTTATTAAACTTCATCAACAGACAGATGCAGATAAGTATATTCTTAAGAGAAGAAAACAGACAACAGTTTTCCCTGCGGAGATTTTTGCAGAGAGCAGACGGGTAATGTTAGAGGGTGTAGAGCTTCAGGTTCCTGCAAAAACAGCAGAGTACCTTACTGTAAGCTATGGTAAGAATTATAAAGATGTAAAAGAGCCTCGTTATGTTACACCTATTGCACTTGTAGTCAGTGCGAGAGTAAGTTATACACAGTTCTGGAAGGAAGCCGGAAACTTCGAGAAATATTGTAAGGAGCGAATGAAAAATGCCCGCAAGCTTGCAAGAAGTAGAAGACATAAAGACTATTTTAATGAATGCTGGGATTATGTTGAGTTCTGTGGGGAACGCATGAATATGGGTGTTGCTTATGAAAAGCAGAAGGATTATATCAAAAACCTGTATAAAAATGAAGATTACATGACACTTGAGAAGGTATTCCGTCCATACTTTAAGATGATGCAGAAGAGTCTGCAGAAAAACGAACTCTTTGCAGAGGATGAGGAGATCTTTGATATTTATATAGACGTACTGGAAAAAACAGGAAAGACAGTACAGAGGGGTAAGATCGGTACGCTGATCTGATGGGAGGAAAAATGAAGCTTTCAGATTATATTGTTACGTTTTTACAGAAAAAAGGAATCCGTCATTTCTTTGGATACCAGGGAACCATGATCGCACATCTGGTAGATTCCATTGAAAGAAATCCGGAGACAGAGAATCATTCCAGTTACAATGAACAGGGGGCAGCTTTCGCAGCCTGCGGATATGCACAGGCGAAGGAAGAATGTGCCTGCGCCTATGCTACCAGCGGACCTGGAGCCATCAATCTTCTGAGTGGTGTGGCAGATGCCTATTATGATTCCCTGCCTGTGATCTTTCTCACAGGACAGCTGAACACTTATGAGTATTCAGGAATCAAGGGGCTGCGTCAGCAGGGATTTCAGGAGACAGATATTGTGGCAATGGCGAAACCGATCACCAAATATGCTGTCCAGATACGAAACCCTGAGGACATTGTGGAGGAATTAAATAAAGCATACCATATTGCAACCACAGGACGCAGAGGACCGGTGCTTATCGACCTTCCCATGAATATTCAGAGAAGTGAAGTGGAGAACCCGGTCTATGATATGACTTTTGAGGACAAACACACAGATGTAGTCGCAGCACAGCAGGCGGCAGATACGATCCTGGAGGCACTGGAACAGGCAAAACGACCGGTGATCATGCTGGGCCATGGCGTGGACAGCAGCTTCAGCCAGCAGAAACTGATCCGCTTTGCACAGAAGAGACAGATTCCGATCATCACCAGCGTTCTGGCGAAATCAGTTCTGGGATACGACCATCCGCTGAATTTCGGGTGCATCGGCGGTGCCTATGGACACCGTTATGCAAATATGATCGCCAATGCAAAAAGCGATCTGCTTCTCTGCTTTGGCATTTCTCTGTGTACCAGACAGATCGGAACCAAAGTACATGAATTTGCCAGAGGTGCAAAGATCATACGTATAGATATTGATCCATACAATCTTCAGAGAGATATCCATGAGAATGGTGAGAATGAGGTAAAGCTTCAGGCAGAGACAGGAGCAGTGATTGATTGTCTTGCAAAAGTGGATGATCCTGATATAGAGGGTGTAAGTGACTGGTTGAATGTCTGCACAGAGATTAAAGAAAATCTTCAGGCAGTTGATGATGCCACACCAGAAAGATATCCGAACCGTATGATCGCAGACCTCAGTGATATGCTGGAGGATACCTCCGCAATCGCAGTGGATGTAGGACAGCATATGGTGTGGAGTTACCAGTCATTCAAGAATCATGAAGGACAGAAACTTCTCTTCTCCGGCGGACATGGAGCTATGGGCTACGGGCTTCCGGCAGCTATCGGAGCGTATTATGCAACCGGAAAACCGACCGCCTGCATCTGCGGAGACGGTGCACTCCAGATGAATATCCAGGAACTGGAGTGGGTGAAGAGAGAGAATCTTCCTGTTAAGATCATGGTTATGAATAATGAAGCACTTGGCATGATCCGTCACCTGCAGAGAGATTATTTTGACTGTCTGTTCGCAGGAACCACAGACGGCTGCGGTTTTGCTTCCTGTAATTTCGCAGAGGTGGCAAAGGCTTACGGCATTCCTGCACTGAGAATGCTCTGCGATGCAGTCAGAGAAGAAGCACCGGAATTTCTGGAAGGGGAAGGCCCGAAACTTTTGGAAGTTATGCTGGAGCATGGAACTTTTGCATATCCCAAGACCTGTCTGGGTGAACCGATCCACAATCAGCAGCCCTATGCACCGAAGGAAGTTTATGACAGACTGATGGAATTGTAGGAGTGAAGAATATATTTCGGTAATGTGGAATATATAAATATAGAAGGAATTTTTTTGCAGGCAGTCCGTTTTATGGAAGTGGGGAGATTCCCGCATGACAGAGAACAGATCTGTCTGTATTATAGATGAATAAAAAGAGGGAATACAAAATGAGCAAGGTAACAGTGATCACAGGCGGCACCTCCGGAATCGGACGCGGTATTGTGGAGAAGATACTGGCAAACTCAGCAGAAGATGATCTGATCTTTGCCACTTACGCCCACAATGCATATAAAGCCAATGAATTCTGGGACAACCTGAAACCGGAAGACCAGGAGAAGCTTATTATTCTGAAAGCGGACATGTCTTCCTATGACGATATGATGAATTTCGTCGGAGAAGTAAAAGAGAAAGCAGGACACGTAGACTGGCTGATCAGCAATGCGGGAATCAGCACTTACGATAAATTTCAGGATTACACTTTCGAGGAATGGAATAATATCGTAAATACCAACCTGTCTGTACCTGTATTTATGGTCAAAGAATTTATGCCTGTTATGACAGAGGGCGGAAGAGTACTCTTCATGGGTTCCTATGCAGGGCAGCAGGCATACTCCTCCTCTCTGGTATACGGCGTGACCAAGGCTGCCATCCACTTCCTTACCAAATCGCTGGTAAAGGAATTTGAGCCAAAAGGCATCACAGTCAATGCCATTGCCCCCGGTTTCATCCAGACACCCTGGCATGAGAACCGCACACCGGAAAGCTACGAACGCATCAACCGAAAGATCGCATTGCACAGATTCGGTGAGATTAAAGACGTGGCAGATATGGCGTACAGTATACTTACCAATAACTACATGAATGGAAGTATTGTGGACATTCATGGTGGGTATGATTATTTCTGATAAAGTTAAAAAAAGAATCCCCGACAGATTTTTCTGGCAGAAACTTCGGTTTCTGGTGTTTCGGTTGTTTTTCAGTTTGTAAATGTAACAATCTTATCATCATCTGCCACCTGAGATTCAGATTTATAGTCATTTTTCCCAACATTACATTTGCTTTTGACAAAAGAAGAGTATTTCTTCTGTTTGACAACCTCCCCACAGGTCCATATAATGAAATACAAGACATAACTGCCAGTCTGTAGAAAGGACTGGCAGTATATGACTTTATCATAGGCAGAACGAGAGCGGAGGAGAGAAAGCTGCGTATGAAAAGATTTGATGATAAGAACGGCACAGATGATAAAAAGAAGCGAAAGCGGATTCTGTTTATGGCAGGAATGATCGCAGTGATTATCATCACAGCTGCCTTATTTTATTTTAACAGTTTTGTGATGAAAACAGAGAATTCCAGAGCCAGAGATTCGCTTCTAGAATGGACAGAGCAGAATGCAGCACTTGTCGGAAGCCGGATTGATATGTACTATGATCTTCTGGAGTGTGCGGCAGATTATATCAGTGATATGCCTTTAGATGAAGTACAGACAGAGGAGATGCTGAGGGAGAAATTTCACCGTCACACAGAGAAGTTTGATTCGCTGAAGATTATCAGTGAGGATGGCCGCTGCGTGCAGGACGGACAGGCTTATTCCCTGAAAGAATACTTCCTGATGGCTATGTTAGGTAACAGGGGTCTGGCAGAAAATGGATATTCCTATGCAGATGGAGTGATATTGTCAGTACCTGTCAAAAATGAGGCACAGCAGATTAAGGGAGTGCTCTGTGGGACGCTTCCGTGCAGCAGTCTGGACGTATATGGAAAGGCAGACCGTAGAAAAGGATATGCAGGGCTTTTTGTGATAGATAATCATGGAAAATATATTGTGTCTGATGGCGGCAATGACACTTTTGATAATGATTTCCTGACCTGGCTGGAGGGGCGTGAACTGAGTCTGCCGATTTCCGATATTAAGTCCCAGATGGACAGTGGATTCCGATATTACTTTGCAATTTCAGGTGAAGATGGAGATTATATGGTGACTGCGGCACCTGTGGACGGTAAGAAGCTGTTTGCGGTAACAATGGCTGATAACAGGTATATTCATCAGGCAGGACTCAGATACCGGATATGGGTATTTGTGATTACTCTGGTGATCATCCTGAGTCTTATAGCAGTTATTGGAGTTTATCTGTATTTCCGGCGTGAGGACAGGATCGCTATCCGCAATCTGAACCGTCAGCTTATGCTGAATGAGGAAACTTACCGCATCACAGCAAGGGAGAGTGACCTGTGTGTTTTTACTTATGATGTGGAAACAGAGCAGATACAGTTTCTGAATGACAAGTATCAGAATCTGGGGCTGGATCAGTCAGAACTCAGCGTACCGGTTCTGCTTCGGAAAATCAGAGAGATTAATCCGGAAACCTGTTCTGTAATCAGGGATATATTCGCCAGGGCAGATTCTGCTGAAGCTTTGCATTCACAGAAGGTGAAGGTGTGGGCAGGAGGACGTATGCGGTATCTGCAGGTCAAGACTACGAATCTGTACGATGAATCGGGAAAAGTGTCCCGTATGGTCGGCAGTATCGAGGATGTTACGGATATGGAGAATGATATGCTCAAGCTTCAGAAGGAGGCAAGGACGGATCTTCTGACAGGTGCCATGAACAGGGCAGCGGGCACATCTGCCATAAACCGGATGCTTGTGCAGGAACTTCATCCGGGATGTGTAAATACTTTTGCTATTGTGGATCTGGATAATTTCAAAACGCTCAATGATGTCATGGGACATATGTGGGGAGACAGGGCTCTCTGCGAGGTTGTCCTGATCATGAAGAAGCATTGCAGGGCTCAGGACATCGTCTGTCGTCTGGGCGGTGATGAGTTTGTGGTATTTCTGCCGGATATGACCAGGGAAGCGGCGGAGGAGAGTCTGCGTATACTTTCTGCGAAGCTGCATATTGATTATGTGAAAGAAAACCTGGAGGTAATGATCTCCGCATCTATGGGGATTGTTTTCTCAGATGGAAGAGATATCACTTTCCAGGACCTGTATGAGGAGGCAGACGGATGTCTGTATCAGGTGAAACGTACCTTCAAGGGTTCCTATCATATTTCAGACAGAGCCGACCGGGAAAAGGCAGATTAGGAAAGTTCCTGTAAAAAATATGCGATGAAATATAAGCATAAATAATAAGAAAAGACTTGACTTAGGCATGCCATGTGTGATAAACTTGACAAGCGACATGGAAGTTAGGTCTTTTTTTTATGCCCGAAAAGATGACGGATACATCGTCCGGCATGAGGAAAATGACCATGCAAATGAAAACACTGGAGGTGGAAGTTGTGCGCGTTAAGATTACATTAGCATGTACCGAGTGCAAGCAGCGTAACTACAATATGACTAAGGAGAAAAAGAACCATCCTGAGAGAATGGAAACTCAGAAATATTGTAAGTTCTGCCGCAAACACACTCTGCATAAGGAAACAAAGTAATCCAAGGTAACTGGACGAAACAGTTACTCACAGAGAATTGTGAGGTCAGGCTATGCAAGGAAATGAAAAATCTGCTGGCAAGAGCCAGAAGAAGAGTTGGTTTCAGGGACTTCAGTCAGAATTCAGGAAGATTGTCTGGACAGACCGCAATGAACTGATTAAGCAGACTATCGTGGTAGTTTGCGTGTCGATCGTGCTTTGCGTACTGATCAGCGTCATGGATTCATTTATTCTCGAAGGCATTAATCTTTTAATGAAATAAGGATAAGGTGATTGTATGTCAGAAGCGAAATGGTATGTTGTTCATACTTATTCCGGGTATGAGAACAAAGTAAAAGTCGATATTGAAAAAACCATCGAAAACAGACACCTGGAAGACCAGATCCTTGAAGTTCGTGTTCCGCTGCAGGAAGTGGCTGAGCTGAAAAACGGGGCTCTGAAACAGGTTCAGAAGAAAATGTTTCCTGGCTATGTACTTCTCAACATGGTTATGAATGACGATACATGGTATGTTGTCCGTAACACCAGAGGTGTGACAGGCTTCGTTGGACCAGGGTCCAAGCCGGTACCGTTGACCGAGGAAGAGATGCTTCCTCTTGGTATCAAGAAAGAGGAAATTCAGGTCGATTTCGCAGAGGGTGATACAGTTGTTGTCACAGGCGGTGCCTGGAAAGATACCGTTGGTGTTATCACTGCCCTTAATGTGCAGAAACAGACAGCAACGATCAATGTTGAACTTTTCGGCCGCGAAACGCCGGTAGAAATTAGTTTCGCAGAAATCAAACAGATGTAACAAGCAAAGGTAACAATATCGTGGGAGGGACCATAAACCCCCGCCAATACCACATAGGAGGTGCCGAAAAATGGCAAAGAAAGTAACAGGATATATCAAATTACAGATTCCGGCTGGTAAAGCAACTCCAGCACCACCTGTAGGTCCAGCTCTTGGACAGCACGGTGTAAATATCGTTCAGTTCACAAAAGAGTTCAATGCAAGAACAGCAGATCAGGGAGACTTAATCATTCCTGTAGTTATCACTGTTTATGCAGACAGAAGTTTCAGCTTCATAACCAAAACTCCGCCGGCTGCAGTTCTTCTTAAGAAAGCTGCTAAGATCAAATCCGGTTCCGGCGTACCGAACAAGACAAAAGTTGCTAAGGTTACTAAAGCTCAGGTTCAGGAAATCGCTGAACTTAAGATGAAAGACTTAAATGCAGCATCCCTTGAAGCAGCTATGAGCATGATCGCTGGTACTGCAAGAAGTATGGGAATCGAAGTAGTTGATTAATTTTAATATTAAATAGTAAGTGGGAGGGCGTTCCCCGCAAATACCACAGGAGGTTATAGAAATGAAACGAGGAAAGAAATACGTGGAAGCTGCTAAAGCAGTAGACCGCGCTACATTATATGATACCGCAGAAGCTATCAGCTTAGTTAAAAAAGCTGCAGTTGCTAAATTTGACGAAACTATCGAAGTTCATATCCGTACAGGCTGCGATGGACGTCATGCAGACCAGCAGATCCGTGGTGCAGTAGTTCTGCCACATGGTACTGGTAAAAAAGTTCGTGTTTTAGTATTCGCTAAAGATGCTAAAGCTGAAGAAGCAAAAGCAGCAGGTGCTGAATTCGTAGGAGCTGAGGATCTTATTCCGAAGATCCAGAACGAAGGATGGTTAGACTTTGACGTTGTTGTTGCAACTCCAGATATGATGGGTGTTGTAGGTCGTCTTGGTCGTGTACTTGGACCGAAAGGTTTAATGCCAAACCCGAAAGCTGGTACAGTAACAATGGACGTTACTAAAGCAGTTCACGATATCAAAGCAGGTAAGATTGAGTACCGTCTTGATAAAACCAACATCATTCATGTTCCGGTTGGTAAAGCATCCTTTACAGAGGAACAGTTAAGCGACAACTTCCAGACGCTGATCGATGCTATCGTTAAGGCTAGACCAAGCACACTGAAAGGTCAGTATTTAAAGAGCGTTGTTATTGCTCCGACAATGGGACCTGGTGTGAAGATCAACCCGATGAAATTAGCATAATAGATTTTAGCAATTTAAGACTCCCGGGGATTCTCCGGGGGTCTTTTTGCGTTTCTTTTTGGTGTGGCGGGTATGGGGACGCGCAGGAAAATATTTGTTTTCTGATACGGCTGCGGAGGCAGGAATACTAAGCTTCCGGAAATTTGCTAAAACCATGCCGGAAAAATTCAAACTCGCTTCGCTCAGACAGTGAATTTTTCCGGCATAACGCAAATTCCCGGAAGCTTAGTATTGCTACACCTCCTGTAGATGTATCAGAAAACAAATATTTTCCTGCGCTGTACAATGGTTTCGCGGGCGGGGGAAAACGGAAAGGTATTGGAGATAGGGAGAAAGATGCAATGTATGGGTGTGCAGGAATGGAAGATTACAGGATTTGGTAAGGGTGTGTTATAGTAGGGGGATGAATTAGAGATTTGTCAGATATATTTTCTCTTAGCAATGTTATAGAAGCAGACAGGAGGCGTTATTGTGGCTGGCAGGAGACGGAAAAAGAGTGGTGGAAGAAGTTATGCGTGGAGATACCGGGGCAGGATTGTGGCTTGTGTGTTTGTTGAGGTGATCATTATCTGTGCGCTGGTTATCATGATCGGATGGAATAAGGGCGTGAAGGAGTGGTTTGAGCAGTTTGAGCAGCCGGTTCTGAAGGAAGTGGATATCAGTGGTATCAACAGTCCGAATGCGATCCTGATGCAGGCTCGGGGAGGTAAGATTCTGGGTGAGATTAACGGGGAGGCTCAGATTTATCCGGCTTCTATGACGAAGATTATGACTGTGATACTGGGGATTGAGAATTTTGATGATCTGGATGAGAAGATTACTCTGACGGATGAGATGTTCACCGGATTATATGAGCAGGATGCTACACAGGCAGGTTTTCAGCCGGGGGAAGAGGTCCGGGTGATTGATCTTCTCTATGGTGCGATGTTGCCTTCGGGGGCAGAGTGCTGTATTGCGCTGGCAGATACGATCAGTGGTTCAGAGGCGGATTTTGCGGAGCTGATGAATAAGAAAGCAAGGAAGCTTGGAATGGAGAATACCCATTTCTGTGACTCTACAGGACTGCATAACCCGGATCATTACAGTACGGTTAAGGATATTGCTGTTTTGATGAAGTATTGCATTAAGAATGATACGTTTCGTGAGATTGTGGAAACCTCCAGACATTCTACCGGAGTTACAAATATCCACCCGGATGGAATTACTTACTACAGTACAATGTTTAAAAATCTGTCTGATCCGACAGTCACAGGTGGAAAAATCCTCGGTGGCAAGACCGGCTATACCAGTGAGGCAGGGCACTGTCTGGTGAGTTTTGCGGAGATTGAGGGCAGGGAATATATCTTTGTTTCCGCAGGTGCTTCAGGAGCAGATGGAAATACGATTCCGCATATTCAGGATGCTGTGACTGTTTATAACAGGGTTGGTGCGGCGATTGAGGCGAAGATGAATGATAATAATAAATAAAATTTCCCACAAATTGTGACGCACATCTTGTGGGGAGCATTTTCGTTACTGTTCACTGGTAATATCCCGCGAGGTGTTTTTTGTGAGCAAAGATCACAGAAAACCCGAGACATACCGCGCGAATTTATGCGATCAGCATAAATTCTGTGCATCGCGAAGCGTGTTACTGTGAACGGAGTGAACAGTAACGCATTTTCCAAATACACTCTAATGTTTATATATTTTTATAGACATATTTTTATGTATGTGATATAATCAATCACATACAAAAGAACGATACGGGCTACAGAGGAGGTGAAAGTGGTGACAGACAGACAAATACTGGAAGCTGTTTTGACAGAGGTCAGAGGATTTGGGACGCGAATGGATAAATTCGAAAGTCGAATGGATGGATTCGAAAGCCGAATGGACCGAATGGAAGAGCGTCAGAAGCGTTTTGAAGAAGAGACCAGAAATAACTTTGCAGATATCAAACTGCATTTGGAGAACATAACGGATAGGAATATTTCTATCCTTGCAGAGAATCATCTGAATCTTATCAATAAGATGGATGTGTCGGCTACCTGGATGAACAGGATTATGATTAATGAGGTTAAGATGAATGCTTTGACAGATCAGGTTGCCAGACTTCAGGCGAAATCCAGTTAAGCTTCCAATGATGAAAATACGAACGGATAAAAAGGGAGAACCATTGAGGTTCTCCCTTTAAAAGGTTTATTTTATGCGATTTTCCGATAGAATTATTCTCCGAAATATCTCTTAAGAAGACCTGCGAATGCTTTTCCGTGTCTTGCTTCGTCTCTTGCCATTTCATGAACTGTATCATGGATAGCGTCAAGGTTAGCAGCTTTTGCACGTTTAGCGAGGTCTGTTTTACCAGCTGTAGCACCGTTCTCGGCTTCTACACGCATCTGAAGGTTTTTCTTTGTGCTGTCTGTTACAACTTCACCTAATAATTCAGCGAATTTAGCAGCATGTTCTGCTTCTTCATAAGCTGCTTTTTCATAGTATAAACCGATTTCCGGATATCCTTCTCTGTGAGCAACTCTTGCCATTGCAAGATACATACCAACTTCAGAGCATTCACCCTGGAAGTTTGCTCTTAAATCAGCCATGATGTCTTCGCTGGATCCCTGAGCAACACCTACAACGTGTTCAGCAGCCCATGACATTTCGCCATCCTGCTTTACGAATTTATCAGCCGGTGCCTTACATACAGGACAGGCTTCCGGAGCTTTCTCACCTTCATAAACATAACCACATACACTACATACCCATTTTGTCATAATTAAAATCTCCTTTTCTTTTTAATGAATTTATTAGGGATGCCAGAAAATAAATTGATTATCTCAGCATCGTTTAGTTCTTACTGCTTTCCGTCTGTGCGGTAGAAAAAGTAATTTTTTAATAATAGTAATTATTACTGTTGTCTGTGATTTTAGATTACCATACTTGATTGAAAAAGTCAAGTTTAATTTTAGCTTTTTTACAACTTTTTATCATTAGTTGTTATTCCCAATTTGGCCACTAATGATGTAAGCAAAAACTACTTTGAACTATCAGAGTTGCCTTCTGTCTCTTTCAGGCAGTCCTCACACAGGCCGAAGAATCTGGCACTGTAATCAGTAATCTTTCCTTTGAAGTTCTCACCTGCAAGATCCATAATGTGGTGAATTCCCTCGCTCTCAAGGTCGATGATCCGCTCACATCTGATACACATGAAGTGGCAGTGCCTCTCGGTCCGCCCGTCAAAGTGATCCGCTCCGGCGAAAGAGGAAAGCTTCTTAATCTCTCCCAGATCAGCCAGCAGAGATAAGTTGCGATATACCGTACCGAGGCTGATATTCGGATAGATGAGCTTCATATTCTCATATACCACATCGGCAGTAGGATGATCTGTTCTGGTTCTTAGAAACTCTTTAATCGATTCCCTCTGACGGCTGTATTTCAGTGTCGCCATGGTATTCCTCCCTTCCCTGTTTACTTGCAAATGATTTATCATAACTGTTCAGGATAGTTGCAGTTATAATCTGTTCAATAACGATAATCATTACTGATATTGATACTATACAATATTGGATTGAAATTGTCAAGATATAAAATTATTATTTTATAGAATTGTTATAGTTTGGCTACGTTACTGAGAACGGAGTGAACAATAACGATGTGGGTTTACAAATCCACCAAAATGTGCTATATTTTCCCTATAACAGGAAATAACTATTTCCTATAGCTAACAGCGTTCCACGATCACAGAGCGGAGTGCTGTCACGAAATAACACAAACTCATTGAAGAAGAGAGTAGATCCGCAGACCGTATTACAGAGAAATCCCCATGGATCACATATTACAGATTCAAAGGCTGAGAGGGATATGCAAGGAGCAGGTTGAAGATGGCTTCCGAGAGGCACTGCTGAGAGCCAACAGCTTTAGGCAGCGACAGGCACGCCTGTTACAGCGTAGAGGTATCACAACGTACCTCCCAAGGTTTCCCCGCGCGAGCCCGGAAACGAACAGAAGTGGTAACACGGGTAATACTCGTCTTCTCAGATAATCTGAGGAGACGTTTTTTATTTCCCCCCAACACCAGTTCCTTCCTACCATGAAGAATTTATGTTTTTCTTCCATAAATAAGGAGCAGTTGTTACCATTTCAAAAATCAGCCTGGGAAATTATTTCTCTTTCTATGCATTTGCAGGGATCGTGTAAATCTTAGTGCCTGGAAATCTGCGTTATGAACAAAAATCTCACTGTCTGAGCGAAGCGAGTTTGAGATTTTTGCGAATGCTTTTAGCAGATTTTCAGACACTTAGAGTTACTAGTACATCGTTTTCGAAATAACTATACCACTCACTTGTCTGCGAATCCGATTGCACAGGTCTAAAAGCCTCAGCGTAGCCCGCTACGCCTGCGTTTTTATACCAGCACACTCGAATCCGCATCCTACGCGATTGGTATAGTTATTTACGAAACGCTGTACTAGATCCCGAAACCGCATAGAAAGAGAAATAATTTCCCGGGCGTCCACATTAAAAAAGGAGACAACAAACCCATGAAAAAACAGAAATACTACATCACCACCGCCATTGCCTATACATCTGGCAAACCGCACATCGGCAACACCTATGAAGTAGTTTTAGCCGACGCCATCGCCCGCTACAAACGCCAGCAGGGCTACGACGTATTCTTTCAGACAGGAACCGATGAACATGGTCAGAAAATCGAATTAAAAGCCGAAGAAGCCGGAATCACCCCAAAAGAATTCGTAGACAACGTATCCGGTGAGATCAAAAGAATCTGGGATCTGATGAACACATCCTACGACAAATTCATCCGTACCACAGATGAAGACCACGAAAAACAGGTCAAAAAAATCTTCAAAAAAATGTACGCAAAAGGCGACATCTACAAAGGACACTACGAAGGAATGTATTGTACACCATGCGAATCTTTCTTTACAGAATCTCAGCTTGTAGACGGCAAATGTCCGGACTGCGGCCGCCCATGTGTACCTGCAAAAGAAGAAGCATACTTCTTCAAAATGAGCAAATATGCCGACAAACTCATTGACTACATCAATACACACCCGGATTTCATCCAGCCGGAATCCCGTAAAAACGAGATGATGAACAACTTCCTTCTCCCGGGACTTCAGGATCTCTGTGTATCCAGAACTTCCTTCAAATGGGGAATCCCGGTAGACTTTGATCCGAAACACGTAGTATATGTATGGCTTGATGCCCTTACAAACTATATTACAGGAATCGGCTACGACTGCGATGGCGAAAGCACAGAACAGTTTAACAAACTCTGGCCTGCAGACCTGCATCTGATCGGTAAAGACATTATCCGTTTCCATACAATTTACTGGCCGATTTTCCTGATGTCACTGGATCTGCCGCTTCCGAAACAGGTATTCGGACATCCATGGCTTCTCCAGGGTGATGGAAAGATGAGTAAATCCAAAGGAAACGTAATCTATGCAGATGAACTGGTAGACTTCTTCGGTGTAGATGCAGTCCGCTACTTCGTACTTCATGAAATGCCATTCGAGAATGATGGTGTGATCACATGGGAACTGATGGTAGAGCGTCTCAATTCTGAACTCGCTAACACCCTTGGAAACCTTGTAAACCGTACCATTTCCATGTCAAACAAATATTTCGGCGGTGTGGTAGAAAACAAAGGCGTTACAGAACCTGTAGATGATGATCTGAAGAACTTCATTCTCTCCGTACCTGCCAAAGTAAACGAAAAAATGGATAAACTCCGCGTGGCAGATGCAATGACAGAAGTATTCACAATCTTCAAACGCTGCAACAAATACATCGACGAAACAATGCCATGGGCTCTTGCTAAGGATGAAGAGAAAAAAGACCGTCTTGCAACAGTTCTCTACAATCTGGTTGAGGGAATCTGCATTGGTGCGGTTCTGCTGAAATCCTTTATGCCGGAAACAACAGAGAGAATCCTTGCCCAGTTAAATGCACAGGACAGAGAACTGGAAGACCTTAAGACCTTTGGCCTCTATCCGTCAGGAAATAAAGTAACTGAAAAACCGGAGATCCTTTTCGCCCGCCTTGACCTGAAAGAGGTACTTGCAAAGGTGGCAGAGCTTCATCCGCCGAAAGCAGAAGAACCTGCAAAAGAAGAAAAAGAAGACGTAATTGATATCGAAGCAAAACCGGAGATCACATTTGAAGATTTCGGCAAGCTTCAGTTCCAGGTTGGTAAGATCATCAAATGTGAAGAAGTAAAGAAATCAAAGAAACTTCTCTGCTCACAGGTACAGATCGGAAGCCAGGTGCGTCAGATCGTATCCGGAATCAAAGCACACTACAGTGCAGAAGAAATGGTAGGTAAGAGGGTTATGGTAGTCACAAACCTGAAACCAGCCAAACTTGCCGGTGTACTCAGTGAAGGAATGATCCTCTGCGCAGAAGATGCAGACGGAAACCTTTCCCTGATGGTACCGGAAAAGGAAATGCCTGCAGGTGCAGAAATCTGCTGATCTTTGTATTACTGCGAACAAAGCGAATGGTAGCGAAAATGTGTGAAAACTTACGAATATTATCTTGACAAATACACTCTCAAAAGCTATATTAATATTTAGATAAAGGGGAGTGACTGACTCATGAGTATTCATGGTGTCGTCAATTTCGGTGGGTAAAGACTCCAACCGTATCGTGATGAACAGGCGAGGCTTTTATTGTATGTTCCCGTACAATAAGAGCCTCGCTTTTTGTAAAAACTTAAACAGGGGGATTTTGATCATGTCACAGGGTTTTAATCATTTTGATGAGAACGGAAACGCAGTTATGGTAGACGTTTCCGGGAAAAATGTCACCTACAGAACAGCAGTTGCCACAGGTGAGATTCATGTAGGAGAAGCAATCATGGAGGCTGTGAAAGAGGGTTCTGTGAAAAAGGGAGATGTGCTTGGAGTAGCACGTGTAGCGGGGATTATGGGAGTGAAAAGGACTTCTGAGTTGATTCCCATGTGCCATCCGCTTCCGATCCAGAAATGTTCCGTAGACTATGAACTGGATGAGACAAACGGAATTATCCGCGCTTTCTGTACAGTGAAAACAGAAGGCAAGACCGGTGTGGAAATGGAGGCACTGACAGGGGTTCAGGTGACGCTTCTGACGATTTACGATATGTGTAAGGCAATTGACAAGCATATGGTAATGTCCAATATTCATCTGGTTGAAAAGACGGGTGGTAAGAGTGGAGATTTTCATTTTTGATATCCACGAATTACTCTGCGATTTGCAAAATATTTGTTGGGTAAAATGAAAGAAATGTGTATAATGGAAATACAGAATGGCAGATAACGAAAAAAATTATCTGCCCGACAGGGAGGTTTTTATAAAATGAAAAGAGTAGCGATTATTACATCCAGTGATACGGGATATCGCGGAGAACGTGAGGATTTAAGCGGACCTGCGATCCGAGAGATTGTTGAGAAGAATGGATATGAGGTTGTGTCTGAAGATGTTCTGCCGGATGACAGAAAGATGTTGTCAGAGAGAATGGCGGAAATTGCAGACAGCGGCACAGCGGAACTGATCCTGACAACAGGCGGAACCGGTTTTTCACCCAGAGATATTACACCGGAGGCAACGGAGGATATTATTGACAGACGTGTACCGGGGATTCCGGAGGCAATGCGTGCGTACAGCATGACTATCACGAAACGCGCCATGCTCAGCCGTTCTACGGCAGGTATCCGAAAAAAAACACTGATCATCAATCTTCCGGGAAGTCCGAAAGCTGTAAAAGAGAGCCTGGAGTATATTATTGATGCGCTTGGACATGGCATTGAGATCATGACAGGGGAAGCAGGGAACTGCGCAAGATAACTGATGGCGATAACAGGGATAAGAAAGCAGAGTAGCGTCAGAATGTACTGACGAAAAGAGAAATCGGTGAGCCAAAGCAGAGAAGATAAGCTGACGGCAATAAACGGAAGAGCAGGTACGAAAACAGTATCTGAAACTAAAACAGGAAGGTGAAAGGGATAATCTTATGGGAAAAGTAATTGCGGTTTGTACAAGTGAAAGAAAGGGAATACAGAAGACAAGTGTTCCGGAGATTAAAGTAATTGAGGACTGGGGAATCGAGGGTGATGCCCATGCCGGCAAATGGCACCGTCAGGTAAGTCTGCTCTCTTTTGACAAGATTGAAGATTTTCGCGCCAGAGGTGCAGAGGTAGAAGACGGGGCATTCGGAGAGAACCTGGTGGTTCAGGGAATCGACTTTGCCACACTTCCGATCGGTACGAAATTCCAGTGCAATGATGTAGTCCTGGAGCTGACACAGATTGGAAAAGAATGCCACAGCGGATGTGCGATCTTTAAGAAAATGGGAGAGTGCATTATGCCGAAACAGGGAGTTTTTACGAAGGTTCTCCACGGAGGTGTGATCCACCCGGGGGATGAGCTGGTAATTTTATAACAGATTTTTAACCGGACTATAGCAATTCTCATAAATAATGGATATTGATCCGGTTTATCAGAGCGCAAAGTCCTGCGTCAGATATCTTTGCCGTGCGTCAGCACGCCTGCAGATATCTTCCT
>OOAK01000131.1_pt1 | contig 79882 bp, 96 predicted proteins | sample 1671811 | NCBI WGS metagenome assembly OOAK01 (sample SAMN06348195, study PRJEB24527) | human gut metagenome | biome: human gut; feature: ankylosing spondylitis patient; material: feces | host: Homo sapiens | place: China | collected 2015-10 | reverse complement strand
CGAACAGAAACATAATATTTCGTTTATACCGTTTTTCTTTTTCATTACATATAAAATCACGACTTGTGAAAGGACGCTTATAGCTGCCCTTCAGATCCTGAGAAAGCACCACAAAATCTGCAACACTGCGTCCTTTAAACTCTGGGTGTTATTTCACCAATAAAGATTTTCCAGTCATCTCAGCCGGCTGCTCCATACCCATTAATTCAATGAGTGTAGGAATGATATCAGCTAAGCATCCGTTCTCTCTCAATTTATAAGATGGATCGGCATTTACTAAAATGAACGGTACCGGATTGGTTGTATGAGCAGTAAATGGTGCTCCTGTCTCATAATCAACTAACTGTTCAGCATTACCGTGGTCAGCGCAGATGAATAACTGTCCGTTTACTTCTTTGATGGCATCGACTGCTTTTCCAACACAGGTATCTACCGTCTCAACTGCTTTGATGGCAGCTTCTAAGATTCCTGTATGACCGACCATATCCGGGTTTGCAAAGTTAATGACGATCACATCATATTTTTCAGAACGGATTGCTGCACATAACTTGTCACAAACTTCCGGTGCGCTCATCTCTGGCTGTAAATCATAAGTTGCAACTTTTGGAGATTTTACTAAAATTCTGTCCTCTCCCTCATTTGGTTCTTCTACACCACCATTAAAGAAAAATGTTACATGAGCATATTTCTCTGTCTCTGCGATTCTTGCCTGTTTCATACCGTGTGCTGCAAGATATTCGCCAAATGTATTTTTCAGTTCTACCTTCTTGAATGCAACTTCTTTGTTTGGAATGGTTGCGTCATATTCTGTGAAGCAGATATAAGCAACATTCTTTCTTGCGCCTCTCTCGAAACCATCAAACTCATCCATACAGAATGCTCTTGTGAGCTCACGTGCACGATCCGGACGGAAATTAAAGAAAATAACTGTGTCCTTATCTTTGATCGTAGCAACCGGTTTCCCATTCTCTGTGATGGCTGTTGGAACGAAGAACTCATCTGTCACATCTTTTGCATAGGAAGCATCCATTGCTGCAACTGCACTCTCTGCCTGTTCGCCCTCTCCTTTTGTGAGAACATTGTATGCTTTTTCTACACGATCCCATCTGTTATCACGATCCATAGCATAGTAACGTCCGGAGATAGAAGCAATCTTACCAACACCAAGCTCTGCCATCTTTGCTTCCAGTGCCTCGATAAATCCTTTTCCGGAAGTAGGTGCTGTATCACGTCCGTCTAAGAAACAGTGTACATAAACATTCTTGATTCCCTCTCTTTTCGCAAGTTCCAGCAAACCATAAACATGTGTGATATGGCTGTGAACACCACCGTCAGAAAGAAGTCCATATAAATGAAGGTCAGAATTATTTTTCTTTACGTTCTCCATTCCGTCTAATAAAGCCTGATTTTTGAAGAAATCACCATCGTTGATCTCTTTTGTGATTCTTGTGAGCTCCTGGTAAACAATTCTACCTGCACCCATGTTCATATGTCCAACTTCAGAGTTACCCATCTGTCCATCTGGAAGTCCTACAGCGAGACCGCTGGCATTTCCTTTTACAAACGGATATTCTTTCATCAACTGATCCATGACAGGTGTTTTTGCCTGTGCAACAGCGTTTCCATCTGTTCTGTCATTTAAACCGTATCCATCTAAAATCATTAATACAGTAGGTTTTTTACTCATGTTCTTATCCTCTCTTCTTCTTAAACTTTGAGGTGCCTGTACGACACATTTTCTCATTTATCTATAGGAAACCACAGATTTAGAATCTGCAGTCACTATTCCAAAATTAAATTACCGGTCTTCTTTCAGGTTACCGACAATGTCAATCGCGTCCCCCTCATTATCAGCTATCCCGATAATATCTGTCCGGCTTGTATCAGAGTCATATAAAATCTCTCCTGCCGGATAGTCATCCGCACTTTTATGATAAACCACCCCGTCCACATCAATTCCGATATCTGCGGAAATAGAAGCCAGATATTCATAAAAATCTGATCGTTCTTCCGGTTCTGTAAGAATCCTTGTTGTAAGATTCTGCTGTATACAAGGGACAAAAGAAAGTTTTACTGTTCCATCTTCTGTAATGGTAACTTTCGCCAGTGTAGTATACAAGGTTCCGGTGGAAAACCAGAAATTTCCAAGACTATACGCAATCGGAACATCTCCCACAAAAGTAGTACCCTGAAGCCGGTGTGGATGTCCTCCTATGATCACATCAGCTCCTGCCTGTGCAATCTGTTCTGCCAGATGCCGCTGTGACTGATCCGGGTAAAGCATTCCCTCTGTTCCCCAGTGCACTTCTGCGATCACATAGTCGCTGTTTTGCGCTGCCTCTTTTACTATTTTCAAAAATTTTTCTGGATGCAATGCCTTCAAAACACCCGGTTCCGTTTCTGTTGCAGCTTTTGTATACTGTTTGGAACGCTCAATCTGTGTTGCCGATACAAAGGCAACTTTACGTCCATTCATCACATAATAAATAATTTTCGATGCATCTTTGAGATTTCTTCCGGCGCCCGAATAAGGAATGCCCTCCTGATCCAATACATCTAACGTGGAAAGAAATCCTCTTTTCCCATAATCATAGACATGATTATTCGCCAGTGTCACTGTGTCGGTTCCAAATATTTCCAATAATTCTGCTTTCTGCGGGTCGGCACGAAATGTATACGCTTTGCCGTAAACTGATGTTGCCCCTTTTTTATTTACGTAGGTAAATTCATTATTCATGATCATCACATCTACGCCCTGCATCTGCGCAAGTAAATCTTCTGAAAAGCAATCCCACAACCCATCCGGCTGTTCTTTCATATACTCGGTTGTATACCAGTTCTCTGCGAAATTAATATCACCGGCGAATCCAAATACCATTTCCGAGGTAGCCGCTGTCTGCATCCAATATACGTTTTCAAGTTCATGCTGTCCAAATCCACTGTCCCGGCAATATAGCAGCCACAACACATGGATAGAATTTCCGGTTTCCTCATACCAGACATCCGGGTCATTCCCGCCATCCAGCACATCAAATGCAATGTGTATCACTGCATCCCTGCCATACTGCGCATAAAACCACATCAAAAATGATTCATCCACCGTACAGCCTGCAAGCATATCTTTCGAAGCATACTGTAAAATCACCGTAAATGCATCTGTCAGATCTTCGATTTCTATTTTCGGTATATCACTCTGTTCCAGTGAAACTGACTTTTCCCCAGAACGCATACTCTGTACTGTTGTCTCCCCGATAACTGTATCGGTCACTTTCCGGTCATTCTCACAGCAGATCATCCATAAAAAAGCAGCAAATACTGTCACTACAAGTGCATATATAATTTTTCTGCACTTTTCAGACATTCTATTTCTCCGTCGTAAAATATTAAAACATTGTTATTCCTATAGCTACTATCCGCGAAATTGAATCCGCTTTCTTGCGCCGATAGAATTATAACTTATTTGAAACGGGTTTTCTACCATTTCTGATAAAAAAGGCACGTTTACCACTGTATTTCTCCCTACATACCGTGATAAAACAATATTTCCACCGGACAGGGCGGTTGAATACGCCCATTCCGGAGAAAACTGAACCTCAAGTGTCTGTACCGCTGATGTATTGTTAATATTAAAAGATACACTTCCTTGACTGCTTCCATCAGAAGCGTATGTTTCCTTCAAGCTGCCTAACATGCTTTTTCCGTTATATATAACATCTTTCAGGAAATAATCTTCATCAGCCTTAAACTCTACTGTAATCCGGTCGTTATCTTTTACATATAATTCATCCAGTCCGGAAGCTCCATTGACTGTATATTCACCATGCAAAGAAGTATTCCCCGGATGTGCCTCTGTAAAATCCTGTGTCTTTTGTGTATCCTCGCCCATATTATCAATAACATTGATCTGGTTATAAGTATTTACACCGTCGTACTGTAAATCGCTTATTTTTAGCTGATATGGTTTCTTTTTAAAATTTGCTTTGTAAGTGTGGTTTCCATCAAATGTGACCTATGCGGCCAGAACAGAGGTTGAAGAAAACAGCAAAAATAAAGCACATAAACCACATATCCATTTTCTATTTTTCATATAATTCACGCTTTCTTACTATGTAAATTACACTTGCCATACATCCTACAATAACCATTGCTGCCATTGTTTTTCCCAGTTGACTTTCTCCGGTCTTTGGTGATAATGTATCTTCTGCCTGTATTTCTTCATTTACACTCTGATTTTCAACTGTATTATTTGTTTCTTCTTTTACTGAATTTTCATTCGGTCTACCCGATATATTTTGTCCAGTTGTATTAGATTCTTCCGGTGTCTGTGGTGTTTCCGGACTTTGTGGTGTTTCCGGAGTCTGCGGTGTTTCTGGTGTATTTGGCTGCCCTGGTTCCTCGGTTTTTGGTGTTAAAGCAGCCACTAATATCTGACTTGCATATTCGTTTACTGTATACATATCATTAATTTCAACCGGATTTCTTAATACATTAAATTCACTGCCAAAGTAATACCATTTCAGATCATAATTTTTTAAATTATTGTTATATTCAGATAAATCAATTTCATCATTCTGCATAGAATATTTTACGTCCAATAATTTTTCCGTTCCATTTTCATCTGATGTATATAATCTGACGATCTTTTTATCGTATTCAGGATATGCATAATTGAACTGATCATCATTTATCTGTTGCCCATCTTCACTGTGCCATTTTATAAAATTTAACCCGTCTATATCGGCTGGCTGATATAATGTCCTAAGATCTTCGGCTGCTGTACCTCTCTGTACAGATTTTGTAGTTTTGTTCTCATATTCTCCCGAAATCGGATTCCATTCTTGAAAATGAACAAATACAAGATCTTCGAATACGTCACCTTTATAAGCATTTACATAAAAATCTCTAAATGCTTTTAAATTTCCATTGTCTTGCATTTCAAAACAATCATATGCCCTTCCTGCATTATCGCTTAATCTAAAGTGGTCTATCATCCATTTTCCTGATGCAGAATCTGCATCATTAATAAATGTATATTCATACTCTCCTGTCGCATTATTGTATACAAACTCAACATAATGATAATATTTATTTACAATTTCTGTTGTATAATGAGATTTATTTCTGTTCACAAGCCATGCATGCACTGCCGTTGCCCCTTCTGCTTTGACGCTGATTTTTACAGAATCCCCTTCATCAAGCCGTGCGCCTACATCCTTATCCATGACAACCTGTGTAATCTTAGCTTTTTCATCTGCAAATACATGTGTAATTCCGATTATGATAAAAATAAAACAAATCATAAATGATATACAAAACTTTCTTAAATTCAAATTTTTTAAAATATAAACCATTTTCAATTCTCCTGTCATCTTCAATAAAAAGGAAATATTATTTTTTTGTGCATAAGCTCCAAATGATCTTTCTTAATCTCTGCAATATATAGATACCTAAAATCAGTAACAATACGTCTACCGGGATCATCAGATATGCCATGATATCTGAATTTAATAATTCACGAAAGAAAGTTCCTAAACAATAAATACCTGCCATTGCCACTATATCCGCAATCAATTCCCCTGTGGTTAATAAAAACATAATAATTGTGATCCATATATTCTGTTTTTTTCTTTTACTGACATTATTCTGTCTGCTCCCATCCTTCAAACGTATATCCGAGTTTTTCCGGATTTGGAAGTGTCACGGTGTTTCCTTCCAGTCCTACGATGTAACGTACCGGACAGGTTGCATCTCCATAATCTAATGTGATCTTAAAGAAATCTGCTGATATACATGTCATGTTTCCGGATGTATCTTTGCATGCCATATAATACGTTCCAGGCTCTACAACCGTCTGATTACTCTGAGCTGATGTACACGGTGTGAAAACCACCTCTGTTTCTTCCGGATTTTGCAATCCAAAATAAATCTCTGTAATTCCGAAGCCTTTATCACTCATGTTCATTGCTACCGTCTGTGTCTCGGCAACATTATTGGTCGATGTAAAATCAAGTTCCGGGGCAATATCATCTATCCAGTCTGCGTAAAATATCTTGTCCTGTGCCACACTGTCTTTGTCCATCGGATTACCCTTATCATCTTTCCATGCCAGAAAAGCAGCCATTGAAGAAGCTGATTACCTGACAAAGACTGAAAACAAAAAAAACTTTGAACCCGAGAAATACAGCAAAAAGTCTTCATTATTCGGCGTGATCGTTTTTGAGAGTGATCAGGATCTTAATCCTAAAACCGCATACCAGTGTTACGATGACAGATGGCTGCTGGGTTCATACACTGCAGATTGTTTTTGAAGAACTCGAGGCACTCGGTCTTTCAGAACCCGTCCATAAGCCTGAACCAAAGAAGCGGGGACGCAAGAAAAAAGAACCTGAAGTGTCAAAAACCAAACGCTCAAGAGGGCGTCCAAGAAAGGATGCTAATCAGTCTGTCGGACTTCTATAGTCCGACAGACTGGGAATGTTTTATTTAATTTGTCGTAAAGTACCAATACCTGATCCTGGATATTTGAAACATCTGTCTGCATTCCATTAAATGATGTGATCAGATTTGAAATAGATGTAACACTGTTCTGGATGTCCTGTGTATTCTGTGTAATAGCATTTGTGTTGTTTTCGATATTCTGTGTATTTTCATTGATTGTCTGCTGAATGCCATGAACAACTTCATCTTTTAAATATTTTTTAAAATCCGAAAGATCTTTTTTGTTATGTTCTGCCATTTCTTCCAATGCTTTTTTAATTGCCGCAATCTCCTCATCCGACAACTCTTTATTGCTTGTAAGCTGTTTTATTATTTCTGTCTTTAATGATTCAAAACCGGTGGCTGTGCTGTCTTTCAGTGAATTTATAAACCCGTTTTATATTGCTCTGCGAAATTACTTTTTACCGGTAATTAGCACAAACTCTCTGTGAATTCACCTTATTTGTAGTTTACGATCTTGCCGAAATCAGCTTTTAAGCTTGCTCCGCCAACTAAACCACCATCGATGTCTGGCTGTGCAAATAATTCTGCTGCATTACCTGCATTTACAGATCCACCGTACTGGATACGAACTTTCTCTGCTGTATCTGTTCCGTAAACTTCTGCGATGCACTCACGGATTGCTTTACAAACTTCTTCAGCCTGCTCGGTTGTAGCTGTCTTGCCTGTTCCGATTGCCCAGATTGGCTCGTAAGCGATTACCATGGAAGCAACCTGCTCTGCTGTTACGTCTTTCAGATCGGATTTGATCTGTAAACGGATCCAGTCCAGAGTGATTCCCATCTCTCTCTGCTCTAATGTCTCGCCACAGCAAAGGATTGGTGTAAGTCCTTTTTCGAAAGCCTTTAATACTTTTTTATTTAATAAAACATCATCTTCTTTGAAGTAATCACGCCTCTCAGAGTGTCCTAATACAACATATTTTACGCCTGCGTCTACTAACATCTCTGCGGAGATTTCTCCTGTATATGCACCTTTTTCTTCGAAGTACATATTCTCAGCTCCAACTGCTACGTTGGTTCCTTTTACTGCCTCTACAACCGGAACGATATCGATTGCAGGTACACAGTAAACAACTTCTACGTCATCACTTACTACAAGTGGTTTTAACTCTTCTACTAATTTTACAGCCTGGCTTGGAGTCATGTTCATTTTCCAGTTTCCGGCTACGATTTTCTTTCTTGCCATTTTAATGTTCCTTCTTTCCCGATTTTTTTACATCCGCGGATTGCTCGAAAACTCTCCGAGTTTCCTCGCGCGCGTTGCGCTCTCAAATAAGTAAGCAATCATGTGACTGCATGCAAGCATGCGCACAAGATTACTTACTTATTCTCAATCCGCTTATCTCATCTATCATTAGCAGCTGCAACGCCTGGTAATTCTTTACCCTCTAAGAATTCAAGAGAAGCTCCACCACCGGTAGAAATATGTGTCATCTTGTCACCGAATCCTAACTGGTTCACTGCTGCTGCGGAATCACCACCACCGATGATTGTTGTAGCGTCTGTATCTGCTAAAGCTTTTGCTACAGCAATGGTACCTGCTGCAAGTGTCGGGTTCTCGAATACACCCATAGGTCCGTTCCATACAACTGTTTTAGCTGTCTTAACTGCATCAGCAAAGAGAGCCTGAGTCTTAGGTCCGATATCACATCCCTCACGGTCAGCCGGCATTTTGTCAGAGTCATAAACTTCTACTTCAACCGGAGCATCGATTGGGTTAGGGAAATCTTTGATTGTTACAGCGTCAACCGGTAATAATAATTTTTTACCCAGTTTTTCAGCTTTCTCCATCATTTCTTTACAATAATCAAGCTTGCTGTCGTCTACTAAAGATAAACCGATCTCATATCCCTGCGCTTTTAAGAATGTGTAAGCCATACCACCACCGATGATAAGAGTATCACATTTCTCAAGTAAGTTAGAGATAACATTTAATTTATCAGCAACTTTTGCGCCACCAAGGATTGCAACGAAAGGTCTTACAGGATTCTCTACTGCGTTTCCTAAGAAGTCGATCTCTTTCTGCATTAAGTAACCAACAACTGCTGTGTCTACTAACTGTGCAACACCTACGTTAGAGCAGTGTGCTCTGTGGGCTGTACCGAATGCATCGTTTACGAATACATCACAGATAGAAGCGAGGTCTTTGGAGAATGCCTCTCCGTTCTTTGTCTCTTCCGGTCTGAAACGTGTATTCTCAAGTAAAATAACTTCGCCGTCTTTCATAGCTTCTACTGCTGCTCTTGCGTTTGGTCCGACTACTTCCGGATCAGCTACGAATTTTACTTCCTGTCCTAATAACTCAGAAAGTCTTACTGCTACTGGAGCAAGTGTTTTTGTCTTTTTATCTTCTTCTGTTTTTACTTTTCCTAAATGAGAGCAGAGAATTACTTTTCCGCCGTCAGCGATTAATTTCTTAATAGTAGGAAGAGCTGCAACAAGACGGTTCTCGTCTGTGATCTTTCCATCTTTCAAAGGTACATTGAAGTCACATCTGCAAAGTACACGAAGTCCTTTTACATTGATATCATCTACGGATTTTTTATTTAATGACATATTAAGTAGTCTCCTTTATTTTTATTCACAATAAATAGTTCCGAAACTCCTCTATACCTCTTTGAAGTTGTTCAAAATTAACAAAATTTTCGAAAACACGCTTTCGCTACGTGTCGCTGGTAACGGTACTAAGAAGCCAGTTACAACGATTGTTGTACCTGCCTTCAAGTACCGACCGCTCCCCAGTGTTTTCTCAAGCTTTTGTTAATTTTTCACAATTCAATTTACGTTTTTAAGAGTTTCATAATTATTTATTCTTCAATAGCAAAAAGGAGCCCGGTCCAAAAAGACCGGACCCCTTTGCTGAGTCTTATCTGCACTCTGGCAGCCTGTCGCTTAAAAAAGTAGTCTACCGTGCAGTGATTGTACGTTCTGATTATGCTAACTCAGAGAAGTATTTGATTGTACGAACCATCTGAGATGTGTAGCTGTTCTCGTTATCATACCAAGAAACAACCTGTACTTCGTACTGATCATCAGATACCTGGTTAACCATTGTCTGTGTAGCGTCGAATAAAGAACCAAATCTCATTCCAACGATATCAGAAGATACGATTTCGTCTTCGTTGTATCCGAAAGACTCGTTAGCTGCTGCTTTCATAGCTGCATTGATATCTTCTTTTGTAACACCAGCTTTTTTAACAACTGCTGTTAAAATTGTTGTAGAACCTGTTGGGGTTGGTACACGCTGTGCAGATCCGATTAATTTTCCGTTTAATTCTGGGATAACTAATCCGATAGCTTTTGCAGCACCTGTGCTGTTAGGAACGATGTTAACTGCTGCTGCACGAGATCTTCTTAAATCACCTTTTCTCTGTGGTCCGTCAAGAGTCATCTGATCACCTGTGTAAGCATGGATTGTTACCATGATACCAGACTGGATCGGTGCATATTTGTTTAATGCATCAGCCATAGGTGCTAAGCAGTTTGTTGTACAAGAAGCTGCAGAAATAATTGTATCTGTTGGTTTTAATGTTTTATGGTTTGTGTTGTAAACGATTGTTGGAAGATCGTTACCAGCTGGAGCGGAGATAACAACTTTTCTTGCACCTGCATTGATATGAGCCTGAGCTTTCTCTTTGCTTGTGTAGAATCCAGAACACTCTAATACAACGTCAACTTTTAATTCACCCCATGGGCAGTTGTTTGCATCTGGGAATGCGTAGATTTTGATTTCTTTTCCGCAAACGATGATAGAATCATCTGTGTAAGATACTTCATCAGCGTGCTCATATTTTCCCTGAGAAGAATCATATTTTAACAAGTGTGCTAACATTTTAGGGCTTGTTAAATCGTTGATTGCTACTACTTCATATCCTTCTGCTCCGAACATCTGTCTGAAAGCAAGACGACCGATACGGCCAAATCCATTAATTGCTACTCTTACTGCCATTTTAAATTCCTCCTAGAATTGTATAAAATATACTTTTGGAAAACTATTGTTCCCAAGCTTCCTTTATTTTAACCAATTTCTGTATAAAGTTCAAGTGTTTTTCATGAGTTTGTTAAATTTTTCACTATATTTGTTTTTCGACTATGTTTTTCATTCACTTTGTACAAAATCACGTACAATCTATTCCTTTTTCTTGTAAAATAAGTTATATTAGATATCAGATCAATGCATGATACAGGCGTTTTATTATAACTTAGCCGCTGTATTTTTAGAAATTTTTAATTATTAATTTTACTAATAATTTTTTCACGGAAAGGAATATAGATTTTATGGAAACCAAATTTTCGCATTACCGGCTCTGGGACACACACATGCACAGCCAGTTTTCCGGGGACAGTGAAGCCCCGCAGGAAGAAATGATTGCTTCTGCTATCGAAAAAGGACTTGCCGGGATCTGCTTTACAGATCATCTTGATATTGATTATCCTGAGGAACCGGATATTTTTCTTCTCGATCTGCCTAATTATACTTCCTCCGTACTTGCCTATCAGGAAAAATATGCCGCAAGGCTTCCGATCCGCCTTGGCATTGAGCTTGGTTTACAGCCGCATTTAGCTGCGCTGCACGCAGATATTTTATCGCAGTATCCATTCGATTTTGTCATAGGTTCCTCCCATGTTGTGCATGGACTCGACCCATATTATGCGGCTTTTTATGAAAAACGAACAGAGAAAGCTGCCTACCGCGAATATTTTGAATCAATCCTTGAAAATATAGAAAGTTACCATGATTTCGACGTATATGGACACCTCGACTATGTTGTCCGCTACGGTCCGACCTCCAATGAAAATTATAACTGGAGAGAATATCAGGATGTGATCGATGAAATTTTACGAAAACTTATCTCCCTCGGAAAAGGGATCGAGTTGAACACCGGCGGCTTCAAGTACGGTCTTGGGCACCCGAATCCAACCGAGGAGATCATCCGGCGTTACCGCGAACTCGGCGGCGAGATCATCACGATTGGTGCCGACGCCCACAAACCGGAACATGTTGCATTTGATTTTGCAAAAGTTCCTTCTATATTAAAAGACGCCGGCTTTGATTACTTTACGGTGTTCCGGGAGAGAAAGCCGGAGTTTGTGAGGATTGAATAGAAAAAGTGGCGGTGTAAAATCCGCCATTTATTCTAATTCCAGATTCCACTATCTGCAATCTTTTTTATGCTTTGAATAACTGTATCGTAGGTTTCTGGCACAAATAGCAAGCCTAATGTTATTTCCTCATAATCTTTTTTATAAGTCTCTTTTTCTATAATTTCATATAAAATATCCGTCACACATACATTTTCTTTTGCTGATGGACAAACTGCTAATGTTGAACGCTGTTTTCTTACTTCTGAGATTAATGCCGCCAATTCATCCATAATTTGTACCTTTTCCATAATCTTAAAAATATCATACAAATGTCTCGAATGACGTTCTGCTTTCCCCTGCATATAGTAATCACATATCGCAAAAATCTTATCCACTAATGTTCTCTCAATTGTCTGTGTTGTTATCTCAAAAGGCAACAAATCATATTTTTCTGCCAAATCCAAACGATTTATTTTTCTTAAAAACCGATATATGTAATTATCTACCATTCGTCTCGCTGTTGGAAATGGAAGTAATGCAACATATGTTTCTACTACCAATTCTGGCTTTAATATATTTGACTGCCCATACATAGAGGAATACGCAGCTCTATAACAATTATAATTTCTTCGACTTCTTGTTTCATCAAGGTTTGTAATGTCCAGATCAATTTCATTCATTGTAGATAGCACAGCCTTTTTTAACTGTCTTTTTCTGGAATCGCCCGGTACTCCTGATTCCGCAGTATAAGATAAATCAATATCTTCCGAAAATCGATCTAACAACTGATAACACTTTGTGAGAGATGTACCACCCTTAAATACCATATCTTCTAATTTATCTGATAATGATTTAAGAGTAATCGTAACATAATAATCTTTTTCAATAATGTTACCCGGAATCGCCAATTCGTTTGCGGCGCCGATTATTAATTCTTTAAATGCTTCTTTATCATGATGCAAATTCATAAATCATTCCCCATTCAATCAATTTCTTTGCCGTTGCACCAGTTAATGCCGGAATCACTTCCGACAACTGATCTTTCGTAAAACATTTCTTTCTCACATAAGAAATCAATATATCTATTGTCTCATGAATTGACAGCTCCGTGTACTTTTCTGCCTGTCCAATACTGTCAAGTAACTGTAGAAGATCAGCATTCGAATCTGAAACCATAATCGGAGCCTTTTTTATTCTAACTCTTTCACTTCCCACTGTTATAGTACGGCCATTCGTCGCCTCACGATTTGTAACCACTTCAATCACCGCTGGCATCTGCGTTGTTAATCCTAACTGATTGGCAAATGATTCTCCTGTGACATACCCATAAATCTCTGATTTACTTTGTATATATTTGCGCATAATAACCAGCGACGGATCAAGATAACTCTTCCCAAGTAATCCGTCACGCTTTGGAATATAATAGATTCCATTATCATACCGTTCCAAAAAACCATTAGCAACAAGTCGTTTCACGGCCTGCCGAACTGCATTTTCAGACAATCCCTGAATTGTCAAGTCATTCAAAAAAATAGGTTCATTATATCCATAATTTTCCATCAGATAAGTTTTTAACATTTTCTCACCTCTTTTTAAGAGAGTACCATATTTATATATATTATGTCAATATCTGTGTCGTTTTATTATGAAATTGCGATTATCCATATCTTCTGAATCATATTTGTTATTAATTTTCATTTTGTATATTATCTATATACTAATTAACGACCAGTAATAAAAATCCTCATAAATATCAAATGCAACAATTATATCGATTATTTTTGTAATAACATCACTTAATGTATCAGCTTCAAATAAACGCCAATAATTTTCTACTCTTTTTGTATCACAATTAATTACCTCTTTGATTTTTTGCGAGTACAAACTATTTTCTCCAATCAGCAAAATAAAACGCTGCTTATCTTTTCTCCGAATGATGACACTCAATCTATTTAAATGATATTTACTGCTGATGCATTTATTAATAGAAGCTGCATGTCCAGTGATGGAGAACCTGTCTTTTCCTATTTTTCTAATCATCCCATCTTCCATTGCTGCCACTAAAAAATCTTTCAAATCTTTTCCTTCCCTATTGCAAAGCTCCAAAAGATACTGCAATGAAAGTGGCTCTCCTCCCCACTCTATCGCTTTATCCGTATAATCAAAGATATGCAGATAGACTTTCCAAAAATCATTTAATGACTTAGACGAATAACATCCTCTAAAGTTGATCCATGCCGTTGAATCTTTTGTATGAATTCTTCTTGTTCCATATGCCGTTATTAATTCTTCCAAACTTTTATGATATTCTTCTCGCTCACCGAAAGCTCCATTCAGTTTACAGATCGTACTTTCCAATTCTGAAAAAGAATTTATTTTCTTTTTATAACGTTGCAGTGTCTTATTTCTTGACCACTTTTCTTCCATGAGTTTTTCTTCATATGCCCTGTCGATCGTATCTACCCGATGCATTTTAGTCTCAATGAATTCCGGGTAAATATCAAATGTAACAGGCACTTCAGATAATTTATATTTCAATTCAGAATCATATAATTTAAAATCAACTTTTGCCTTTTCAGAGAGTCTTTTAACACCATTTTGAGGCACTATAAAATTTGCATACATACAGCCATCATATTCATACTTAATTACATGATCAGCCAATCCCAGCTTTCGTCCTAATTCAAAAACTTCATCATCTGAATTGATATTCTGGTTTTCAAAGTGCTTTCGCATTTCTCTGTATAACATTACTCTACTTGAATTCATGTTGTGTAACACATTTAATGCTATATAATACATAGTTATCTGCCCTCCCACAAAAGACGAATACGCTCTGCGAATCCCGCTCTGATTAACGGTCGTCAAATGCACCGCATGAATGTGTGCATCTTGCTCGTGCGCAAGTTGCGCATCCTCGCGGAGTATTTTTTATGTAACAGAAACGAAGTTTCTTATTTACATAAAAAAAGAAGCTGAGACACTGCTGATTGATTCTAATCAGCTGGTGCACAGCCCCTTTCTGTCTTACTCATAATATTTTGCTACGCTGTCACGGAATTTCTCGAACAACGGACAGTACACATTCACAATATCCGCAAACATCTCGCATGCAAAACTTCCATCATAATCATGCGCAAGCTGATTTCGCACTTTTAACATCTGCATCCACCTGTCGTCCTCAATGATCCTGTTTGTAAACGCCTGCTGCAAGGTTTCTCTTGGAGAACCCACCGCAAAATCGAGGATTTCCAAACGCTTTACCAAAATATCTTTCATTACTTTCCATGCAATGTCAAATGTAAGATTATAATTCATAACCGTACCTTCCAGCACAAAATCTGCATCCGGGCTGGCAGTTTTACTTTTTTCCAGATTATTCAGGCATTTGCAAAAAGTATGATACCGGTTAATAAATCTGCTTTCCATATTTGTGAATATCCTCCCGTAAAAATTCATTGTGAATACTGTCGTAGTCAAAAATGTCTATTTTCCGCAATGTTTCAATCTGTTCTAAATCTGTTTCCAATTTTATAAGATTGTTGCATCCATACACCACAAAATCAATATCACTCGTTGGTGTGGATGTTCCTGTTGCAAAAGAACCAAATAAATCCAGCCGTTTCACCCCGTTTTTTTTGCAGATTTCTGTTACCTGCTCAATCAGTTCTGATATCGGCATTGTATTCATGTATCGTCCCTCCAGTCACCATCAAGAACAATCTCTGTCATCCTCACTCGTTATTGACCTAAGTATAGCGGATTACTTTTTGAAAAACAATATCCAATCTCTCCCTGCCCAAAAACATTTATTCCACATAAATGCCATTCTCTCCAACATGTATGATTCCATCATACTGCGAAAGGATTTCTTCTCTTGTATCATGTGTAATGACTAAAACGGTTTTTCCTTCAAACTCTTTTCCTGTAAACAGATAATGTTCTACTGCCGATTTCATTTTTGCATCCATTGCAGAAAACGGCTCATCGAGAAGTATCACCTCTGCATTTTTTGCTGCCATACGCAAAAATGCGACTGCCTGTTTTTCCCCTCCACTAAAACGCTGACATTCTTTTTCTTTTCTGTTGAATATCCCTTCAAAAAATTCCGGCCAGATACTCTTTCCTACGCTGTCGATCCCATCCATTGGATAAGAATGAAAAACGGTTATATTATCTACGATCCCCGCTCTGTAAATATGTTCGTTCTGATCCGTATAGGATATCAATTCAGAAATGTCATAGTTTCTGATATCTTCTCCATCTAATCTGATAACGCCGGAACTGTTTTTTTCATACCCCATAATAAGTTTGAACAAGGTTGATTTTCCTGCTCCGCTGTGTCCGACAACAGCATACTTCATGCCTTTTTTTATTGTTAAATTTATATTTTCCAATGCAAAACTTTTCCTTTTGAATGTCACATTTTTGAATGTTATATCTGAATTTAATTTTTTCTTTCGTGGCAGGACTGTGACATGCGTATCCTGCGTATAAGATAATACTTTTTTCTTCACGTCCTTCATGGACTGTATTGCCGTGAAATTATAGAGGACAGTGTCGATTGGTTCGATGAAAGAAGATACATAACTAAGCGTGGCAACTCCGACTCCTACCGTGATCTCGTGCTTATAAAAAAGAACTGCCACCACTGCAAATGTAAATATTTTCACGAATTTAGTCGTTAATTCACTCACGCCTAATACCATGCTCTTCTTTTTCCCATACTGATACCGCTTTTCTGCTGTTTCATTTAAAACGTGTTCATGCTTATCAAGTATTTTTCCTACCGTCATCTGATTAATAACACGAAAACCTTCCAATAAATCCGTAATCTCTGTAACGTACTCCGCCATCTGTTCCTGATATGTACTTCTTGCGTCAGTCAGCGATTTTCCTATCATTCTCGGTATCAGGATTGCAAATATCGAAGTCAGAATTATCACCAGCGCAATTCTCCAGTCAACTCCGAAAAACAGCACGACACCATATACAATTATCATGTTTACGCAGCGTATGATACTGATAACCGGTTCCAGATAATCCTGCTCTAACGCTGTAATATCATTTCCCTGTAAGGAAACATATTCGCCATCACGATCTTTTTGAGAGGGCTTTGCAGCCCATAATCAAACAGCCATTGTTGAAGCAATGGTGAAAAAGCCAGACAGATAACACCTGCCAAATCCCATAAAATCTGGGCGATAATATATTTTTTTGTTTTATATATATACGTGTTCAATGTTTTTCTCCTTATATACCCGGCTCTAATCTCTGCTTTTTCACATGCCATCGATGATGCTTGTACTCACTTCCTTTAATAAGACCATAATAATCTATATTGTGTCTATTCAATATTAATCCCAACTCATGATCGCACCATTTCTACATCTTCTGCAACCGTATCAGTTTCCCCTTGTCCAAGTGTTCTGGAAAAAAACATGCACACAGTCACAATCAGTGCCAGCACACCGGAAGTAATAAATATTGCTGATGTATCCACATATGCAACAACGATACTCACCAGAAACGATGCCACAGGCATTGATGCTGCACCTGCCGCGGTTGTAATGCCGGATATTCTGGCAAGGTAATCTGTGCGGATTCTTTTTACTGCAAACACACTCAAATGCGAATTTACCAATGCCACCGTATATCCCAGAATAAAGCTAAATACTGCGGTAAACGCATAAACCAAAATCCGGCTTGTATAAAGCGGTCTGCACACCGGGAGCATAATATAAAACAAAGCAATCCCCAAACCACTCGCAATCCAAAGCCCCTTTCCCAGAATAATACGCTGTACCATTGGATAAGTGACGGATCCAAGCAGCATACCTACGGTTATGGAGATTCCAAGAATCGATAATATCTCCGCTCCACCGCCCAATATATCACCGGCAAGGGGTGCCTGCAAACTATTCAATGGAACTAAAATTGCATTCAAAAAAACCGCCAAAAGTAAAAAAATGCGGATTATTGCATCTTTTTTCACATAAGAAAATCCATCTGCCAGATCTTTCACATACGTCTTGCGGTCAAATTTCTGCTTGACAAGCCCCTGCTCTTTTGTATTTACAAATACAATGATCAGTGCGGACAGCAAAAAAGTTGTCATATCCACGTAAATTGCACCGGAAGTTCCAATTACAGCTATAATTGCCGCTGCAACAGCCGTTCCGATTAATTCTACCATACTTGACAAGGTTGTCGATAACGATATTCCATATTCATAGTATTCTTTTTCCAGCACCTTTGGCGTCAATGCAGCACTTGCCGGTCCCCGGAATGCCTCTACCGTAGAAATCGTCAAAGTTGTAACCAGCAGCATCCATGCCTGTAAAAATCCGAACAGATACCCGGTTGCCACAAATGCAACACAGACCGCACGTATCAAATCCGTGACAATCATAATTGTTTTCTTTTTCTGTCCCTCTACCCATGCTCCGGCTAACGGCGTAATGATAATAGATGGGATTCTATTCACACCATAAATGATAGCCGACCATGCGGCATTTCCTGTGATTTCATAGACAATCCATGTGGATGCAATTGCGTCAATGGAATCTCCGAAACGATTGATCAATGCCGCTATCATAATTTTCATGTACTCGGTCTGCCGAAAGATATCACGGTAGCCGACCTTACTTTCCTGTTTCATACAACACTTTTTATTCCTTTCTTCTTTTCGCCTTTTTTCATTATACAAGCTCCGCACAAATTTGTAAAATAAGTAACCAGAAACAAAAAAGTTTCCATTTATGTATATATCAAATTGATTGATATACATTGTCTTTTTCTTCTTCCCGCTATATAATTTATTTCAAAATATACGTTGATTAGAGGTTATTACAAATGAGTGTCAGAAATGCAGGAAAAACAATCCGCGAAGCACGGATCAAAGCGGGGTTAACACAGGAACAGTTATCCGAAGGGGTATGTTCTGTTCTCTCTCTTTCAAGAATCGAAAATGGTTCCGCCGGTGTCAGTCCTGTCACATTTCAAGCACTTATGGCTCATGCGGGTGCTCCCTGCGAAGTTTACCCGATCTTTGCAAGCAGAACAGACTTTGACTGTTTCTATACCCTCAATCGTGCGCGCTTCTATCTGGGTTCCTGGCAGTTAAGTCAGGCATATGAGGAATTAAATAAGCTGGAAGAATGGAACTTTGCAGATAACAAACTCTATTATCAGGAATATCTTTATTTAAACGGTCAGATTCAGGTGTGCTCTGGCTGTGCAGACCATCATGCCCTTTATGACCTTTTTTCTTCCGCGCTCCATATAACACGTCCTGAAATTGACTATTCAGATTTTCATCATCTTTTATTATCTATTGTTGAAATCGAACTGCTTATTGGCGTTGCACAGGAATTACTTTATCTGGGAAAAAGCGATCTTTGTTATAACATCTGTTCACAAATTGCTTCCTATCTTGCAAACGCTGAAATCGATTACCTGAAAAAAGATTCTTTATATGCACAATACGCCATTGTCTACACAAAATATTTATTAGAAATGAAAGATTACAACGAGGCTCTTTCCATAGCAGACAGTAACCGCCACAAAATGGTACAGAATTCTGATGATTCCGCTTTATTGGAATTAACTTTTCTGACTTCTCTGGGTTACTATTATACTGGCGAAATTGAAACTGCCTACACCTATTTTAAGAATACCTTTTATGCGGCTCATTCCATTGAAAGCTGCTATGCCACCATTTGCAGAAACTATGTTTTAAGCAGACATCTGTTTTCACTAGATGATTACCTGGCACAAATGGATGATATTCCTCTGATTATTTTTCCAATCAAAAAAGCCATAAACACCTCTGATTTAACAGATGGTACTTATGACTTTTTCTCCCCTGACATTTTAACAATTGGCAGATTAATTCATGACCTTCGTACCGAACAGAGTATTTCACAGATTGTATTATGTCAGGGATTATGTTCGAAATCCAAGCTTTCAAAAATTGAAAATGACACCCTGCAGCCAGATATCTTTTTAACAGAGGCTTTATTACAGCGGCTTGGCAGATCAGAACGCGGTTTTACTTTCTGGGGAAGCGAACGTGAAAGTAAAATCTATGAATTAAAATTTAAGTTAATGCATACTCCAAAATATCAGATTGATACCGTGTCACTGCATTTAAGCCAATTAGGTTCTGTACTTACTCAAAAAGATGTTTTACCAAAACAATTATTTGATTTAAGTTACGCAATAAACAGTACACTATCTTCTCAGGAAAAAATAAAAATTTTGTCAAATGCATTATCATACACTCTGCCAGATTTTGATATACATCTTATTTATAATTATCGATTATCATGGGCAGAACTTTCACTCTTAACAAATATTGCTATTAACTATCAATCAATTGACCCAAATAAAAGTATTTTATATTTTTCTAAAATTCTTGACTATTGCGGATTAAATTCATTTGATATTTGTTTTACAGCCACTTTTCTTTCGCCTGTTTTGACATTTTTTTGCATAAATTTGTACATAGACAAACATTTTTACAAATTATTAGATTTATTCTCCGAAAAATATTTTAGTGCTCAAAAGAAAGTCTTATGCAATTTAGGATACTTCTTTTTTTATTATGCGCAGGCTCTTGGAGAAGTTCACAACTATACTATGGTAAAATGTTATGGTCATTATGCCTGCGCTATTCAGGAGCTTTATGAAACTAAACCAAATTCCGATGTTCTAAAAGAATACTTATTGAAAGATTTTGATATCACTCTGGTTTAGGCAATCCATTGAACCCCATCAATTACAGTTTCTCCATAAGGCACAATCCCATCACTGCTTACTCCACCAAACAATGTAAGCAGTGAACAGACAAGCATCATTCCTGCAACCATCTTTTTCATTTTGTTTTTCAGATTTTTCTTCATGTTTTTCTCTCCATTTCATTTGTTTATCATCTCCATTTTATCTGCCTCCACCAAAAAAGAGCATTACATAAACGGAAACTTTTTCTGTTCCATTTATGTAATGTTCCTTTCACACTTATCATATTAATTTGCTTTACATCCCGTTTTCACCGCCATGAAAACCTTATTTTCCTGCGACCGCTACCCCATGAAATTCGACCGCAAATGGTCCGTCATAATCTTTATCTTTATAACGCTCGGTGGAAAATGCCATATCTTTCTGTAATTCCAACAGATTGCCGCTGACGGAACCTCCGGTTACCGGCGTCACTTTCTCACCGTCGAAAAGATAGGCGAGACGAATTTCACCGCCAAAATATCCGCTTAAGCTATCCATGGAGAAGTCAGAAAAACTTACCACATAAAGGTATGGTTCTTTTTTCATCTCCTCAAGAGTTTTTGTGCCGTTATCCAGTTTTACCGCACTGTAGATTCCGGTCGGCTCGACACCTAAATAGTATGCAAACCGGGCATTTCCATGAATTGCCTTCAGTTCTCCCTCTTTTAATAGTGTAAGATCTTTCATCGGGATTCCCTCACTTGAATAAGGATTCGATGCATGGAGCGTGATATTTAATTTTTCTCCCTGCACTTTTTCTCCCTGCACATCCATTCCTGCCTGATAGCCTGAATACCCCGGATAGACCATGCCAGAGGATGACCGGTCTATGTAAAAATCGATCAGTGTGCGCACATTTTTTCCGGAAAGAAGCAGCTTATAGTTTCCTTTTTCCGGTGCTTCTGTCGCCCTTGCCCTGTCGCATACCCGTTCCAATGCTTCTTTTGCCTGTGCCGTCAGAGCCTCTGTGTCAAGATCATCATATGCGAACTCCTGATACTGCTCGACATCCTGCGGTGTGATACACTGTACGACAAACTCTCCGTTCACACTGCTTTTTTCATAGGAAACATCAATGCCCTCTGAATTGTAAATCGCAGTCGTTGTTTTTTCCATGAAAAACTCAGCCGTATTGATGAATGCATCTTCCTGCACATCCACACAGTAAAGCGCTTTTACAAATGCATCTCCGATCTCCTCAAGGCTTTTTCCACAAAGTGTGCTTTTTACCTGCACTTTATCCTCTTTTTTCCCTTTTGGAAGTTCAAAAAATGGATTTTTTACAAAGGAAGCTGCGTAATAAGCACCTTTTACCGCCTCATCTACTTCCTCCTGTGTCATCTCCGGAAAAATGTTGATGTTTGCGGAACCACGCATTTTCTTTCCGTCTGCCTCAAAATCACGGTAAATGGTAACCGCAGACACCGCATCCTGTTTCATCCTGCGCATATCAAGTTCTTTTTTTATAAAATAAAGTTCTGCACCCTCGACTGTTTTCTCTGTCACAAGATAGGTTTCTATCTGAAATTTCCGAATTGCCTGTAATATTTTTTCACGCATCTGTCTCTCTCCTTTTTATCCCAATCTGATTCTGGCTTTGATATATGGGCCGCCGTCCGACACTTTTACCCATTCTTTGTGTCCTTTTCCACAGTAGCCGGTTCCTGCAAGTTCACACTCATCTGACATCATGGAAATGGATTTTAACAAGTCCGGGACATATCCGGTCAGTACGATCGGAGAAAATACTTTTCCGGTAAATTTACCGTCTTTGATTTCTCTTGCAATGTCAACTAAGCACTGGATTCCCCAGTTTTTCGGATCTTCCATGCCGCTGCTCGCATTTTCCAGATAAAAGCCATAGGAAATAGAGGCGATCATATCTTCCACTTTATCTGTGCCTGGTTCAAAGAAAGTATTGGTCATCCGCGTGTACGCTTTGTGGCTGTTCTTTTCCCTTCTTCCGTTTCCGGTCGGTTTTGTGCCAAGTGCCATAGCAGCCTGTGCATCACAGATTCCGGTCTTTAAGATTCCTTTATCAATGATGACGGTATCCTGCGCAAGTGTTCCCTCATCATCAAAAAAGAAGGTTGCTGTCTCAGATGCTGCTGCAGCACCGTCATGCATGGTAACTAACGGGGATGCCACATATTCGCCAATGTATTTTTCTGCCAGCGCACGTTTTTTCACAAACATATCCATCTCAACACCGTGTCCGAATGCTTCATGCACGATCATGCCTGTGACATCCGGTGCACAGATGCAGTCATACTCGCCCGGTGTGATTGGTTCACTTGTGGCAAGATCGTTGAGTTTCTGCACTAATGGTGGGATTTTTGTTTCCATGTCATCTAAAATTTCCATTCCGCCACAGCCGGAGCAGCTGTCAAATGCCATCTTCATCTCCTCGCCCTTCGGGATCAGTCCCATGATCATGCCGTTTGTCCACATGACGTTCTGCGTCATGTCTTTGTTTGGAGATAAAAATAATTTGTGATAAATCTGGTAAACGCATGCTGTCTTGATCTCAACGATTTTTTCATCCTGTGCCATTGCTTTTTCACGCACTGCGCCAAGGCGTTTTACGATCTCCTCATCGCCTAATTCTTCCGGCAAAACTTCATAGTCAGTGCTTTTTTCAAAATGATATGCTTCGTCCGGAATTTCTGGATACTGTTTCACTTTCATGTCATCCGGAAGCTTTTTTGCCCACGGCATCACATGATTTTTTACTTCCTCTGCAATGGTGTCAATCTCATTCTCATCAATGTGGCTGAACGCATATTCTCCATAGCTCTCGCCATCGTATACTTTTACCACATATCCTAACTCCACAAACATGTTCTCACTGATGGATATTCCCTGTTTTGAAATCGAATACTGTTTGCCTGTTGAATCTGTCATCAGAATGGATGCATACGAATATGTCTGCAGCAATCTATCTAATAATTGTTTCAGGATCGGTTTTTTCTGTTCAATCAGTTTACTTGATACAACCTTCATCTTTTTCCCTTTACCTTTCAAGTTTTCGTTGTCCTTATCGACTATCTCAGTATAGAAAATGGTGTTATATTTGTAAATAGCTTTCATGTAAGTGGTAAAGTTTGTACCGTAAGACGTAAAAAAAGACCTTGCAGAGTTTATACACTCCACAAAGTCTTTTTCATCTTTTATAAATAATATTGCCTGTTTTATTTGAAGTAAGCCACACCGGATTCAAAGATCTTAATATCCTGCTCTCCGTAAATATTCATCGCAACACTTCTGTCACGTCTCTCGGAGTGAGCCATCTTGCCAAGTACACGTCCATCCGGGCTTGTGATACCTTCGATCGCCATGTAGGAACCGTTGACATTCCATTCTTCATCCATGGTCGGAACACCGGCTTCATTCACATACTGGGTAGCAACCTGTCCGTTTGCAAAGAGCTTGTCTAACCACTCCTGTGGTGCTACAAAACGTCCTTCGCCATGGGATGCCGGATTGCAATATACTTTTCCAAGCTCTGCACCCTGTAACCATGGGGACTTGTTGGAAACAACTTTTGTGTAAACCATTTTGCTCACGTGACGTCCGATGGTGTTGTATGTTAAGGTTGGTGACTCAGCTGACTGTGGGCGGATCTCTCCGTAAGGAACCAATCCTAATTTGATCAGTGCCTGGAATCCGTTACAGATACCAAGTGCAAGTCCGTCTCTCTCATTTAACAGCTTCATGACTGCTTCTGTCATCTTTGCATTGCGGAATGCAGTCGCAAAGAATTTTGCAGAGCCGTCCGGTTCGTCACCGGCGGAGAATCCGCCTGGGAACATAATGATCTGGGACTGTTCGATTGCTTTTACAAACTCATCTACAGATTCACGGATGTCATTTGCATTCATGTTTTTGAATACCTTAACGATGGTATTGGCACCTGCACGCTCAAATGCATCCGCACTGTCGTACTCGCAGTTGGTTCCCGGGAATACCGGGATGAATACAGTTGGTTTTGCCACTTTGTTTTTGCATACATAAACGCTGTCTGCTTTGTATAATCCTGTTTTAACTTCGTCTTTATTCTCTGTTGCACGGGTTGGGAAAACTTTTTCTAACGTAGCTGTCCATGCGTGTAAAGCTTCCTCCATGGAAATTCTCATGTCACCGTAAATAAAGCTTTCTTCCTCATTTACCCATCCGACAAGTGCTTCGTATCCTGCAAGTCCTGCTGCATCGAATGCTGCTTTTACCTCTGCAACCTTTTCAGCTGGAACTTCAGCAACAATGTTACCGAATCCCGGAGCAAATAATGTTTCTTTGGAAACATCCTCACTGATCGTAACGCCAAGCTTGTTACCAAATGCCATCTTGCTGACTGCTGCTGCAAGTCCTTTTCCGTCAAGTGCATAAGCGGATACGATCACGCCAGCCTGGATCAGCGCATGGATGGTATCGTATAATTTCATAACCTGTGCGTAATCCGGAAGGTCAAATTCATCTTTTTTAATTGTAAACAGTACTAACTGATCTCCCACTGCTTTTAATTCCGGTGTGATGATATCTTTTTCTTTTGCGATATCCACTGCGAAGGAAACAAGTGTTGGTGGAACGTCAATATCATTGAATGTTCCGGACATGGAATCTTTTCCACCGATGGATGGAAGTCCGAAGCCGATCTGTGCATTGTAAGCACCGAGTAATGCTGCAAATGGCTGGCTCCAGCGTTTTGGATCCTCGCTCATTCTGCGGAAGTACTCCTGGAAAGTGAAACGTACTTTCTTGTAATCACCGCCTGCAGTTACGATTCTGGATAAGGATTCTAATACTGCGTAAACAGATCCGTGGTATGGGCTCCAGCTTGATAAGTATGGATCAAAACCATAAGACATCATGGTCACGGTGTCGCAGTCTCCCTTTGCAACCGGAAGCTTTGCAACCATGGACTGAGTCTCTGTGAGCTGATATTTTCCACCGAATGGCATGTAAACGCTGTTCACACCGATGGAACCGTCGAACATCTCCACAAGACCTTTTTGGGAGCAGACATTTAAATCAGCCAGCTCTGTCATCCATGCGGCTTTCATATCATTTGCCGCAACTGCCTCTGCTACCTTTGGTGCTGCGATCTTTTTGAAATAATTTTCTTTTTCCTCAGGCATCTCAACTTCTACGTTGGTCTCCTGATGTGCACCGTTTGTATCTAAGAATGCTCTGGAAAGATTTACGATCTCTTTTCCTCTCCACTCTAATACAAGTCTTGGATCTTCTGTCACAACTGCAACTTCCACTGCTTCTAAGTTCTCCTCAGCTGCGTAACCTAAGAAGGTCTTAACATCCTCCGGAGCTACAACAACTGCCATACGCTCCTGGGATTCAGAGATTGCAAGCTCTGTTCCGTCAAGTCCGGCGTATTTTTTCGGAACTTTATCTAAATTAATGCGAAGTCCATCTGCTAATTCACCGATTGCTACAGACACACCGCCTGCACCAAAATCGTTACATTTTTTGATGATGTGGGCAACTTCCTCACGGCGGAATAATCTCTGGATCTTACGCTCGGTCGGAGCATTACCTTTCTGGACTTCTGCACCACAAACGGAAGTAGACTGCGTATTGTGCGCTTTAGACGAACCGGTTGCACCACCGATACCGTCACGTCCGGTACGTCCTCCGAGTAAGATAATGATATCTCCCGGATCAGAAGTCAGTCTCTGAACTGCACGTCTTGGAGCAGCACCCATAACGGCACCGATCTCCATACGTTTTGCGACATAGTCTGGATGATATACTTCTTTTACATAACCGGTTGCAAGTCCGATCTGGTTACCATAGGAACTGTAACCGTGAGCTGCCTCGCGGACAATTTTCTTCTGTGGAAGTTTTCCCGGCAATGTATCTTTCACAGATACAGTCGGGTCTGCTGCTCCTGTCACACGCATTGCCTGATATACATAGGTACGTCCTGACAACGGATCACGGATTGCACCGCCGAGACAGGTAGCTGCACCACCGAATGGTTCGATCTCTGTCGGGTGGTTATGTGTCTCATTTTTAAAGTTTACAAGCCATTCTTCTGTCTGTCCGTCAACTTCTACAGGAACTACGATAGAGCATGCGTTGATCTCATCGGATTCTTCCTGATCCTGTAATTTTCCTTCTTTTTTCAGACGCTTCATGGCAAGTAATGCGATATCCATTAAGCAGACAAACTTGTCGGAACGTCCTTCGTAAAGATTTTTGAATGTATTCAGATAGTCATTGTAAGTCTCTTCGATCGGTTTTTTGTAAAATCCATCATCAAACTTCACGTCCTTTAACTCTGTGGAGAATGTCGTATGACGGCAGTGGTCTGACCAGTAGGTATCAAGAACACGGATCTCTGTTACGGATGGATCTCTGTGTTCTTCCTTTTTAAAGTAATTCTGGATATGTAAGAAATCCTTGAATGTCATAGCAAGATTTAAAGAACTGTAAAGCTCTTTCAACTGTGCTTCCGGCATATCTGCAAATCCCACAAAAGAGATCACATCTGCAGGATCTTCAAAATTCTGTACCAAAGTCTCCGGTTTCTCAAGACCTGTCTCTCTGGAATCAACCGGGTTGATGCAGTGATGCTTGATCGCCTCCAACTGCTCCTCTGTCACTTCGCCCTCGATCACGTAGGTTGTTGCGGTGCGGATGACCGGCTCTTCCTCTTCGTTTAATAATTTTACACACTGTTCTGCGGAATCTGCTCTCTGATCAAACTGTCCCGGTAAATATTCTACAGAAAAAGTTTTTGCATTGCCAAGTTCGAAGGTTTCCTCGAAAACCGTATCTACCGGCGGCTCTGAAAAAACAGTGACCAGTGCCTTCTTGTAGGTCTCCTCTGAAATATTTTCTATATCATAACGAATCAGTTCACGTACACCTGTCACTGAAGAAATTCCAAGATAGCTCTTAATCTCAGCCTGTAACTCTTTTGCCTTGACTGCAAAAGCCGGTTTCTTTTCTACATAAACTCTTCTTACCTTGCTCATAAATGTTCCCTTTTCCTTTCGCGATATGTTTTCTTTTATTCTGCTTCTGGCATGATTTTTTCTGCCACGCCGGATATTTCGTTTCGCAATTATGAAGTACAGAATAATTGCAATTCAATCTTAGGATAGTATAACATATGGTGTTAGATTAGCATAATTAATATATTTAATTTGTTTTATAAGTTTATTTAATATTTCTTATGACTGGTCATGCAGGCAATTATCATCATCTGTTCCATCGTATCCCGTTCCAATCATAATTCTCTATCGCACCTGCACTATAACTATAAGAATTGATTGACACAATTATAAGTAGGTCTTATAATTATATCTATTCAGGCACATCTGTCTGTATATACGCACATTATCATCTGAGGTTTTCTCTGACATGGAAACCCTGTAGGAAAGGTACACACATTTTTATGGATATTAACTACGAGTTATATAAAGTTTTTTATTATGTTGCAACCTCTTTGAGTTTTTCCGAGGCAAGTAAACAGTTATTTATTTCACAGTCGGCTGTCAGCCAGTCGATCAAGACGTTGGAGAAAAAATTAGAGCAGCCTCTTTTCATCCGGAGCACGAAAAAAGTACAGCTCACCCCTGCCGGGAAGGTACTCTTAAAACACGTTGAGCCTGCCATGAACTTGATCCAGCGCGGCGAGAGCCAGCTTCTCGATTCCGGCAGTCTTGGACTTGGACAGCTTCACATCGGTGCCAGCGATACGATCTGCCGTTACTTTTTAGTTCCTTATTTAAAGCAGTTTCACAAGAAATTTCCAAATGTGCCAATCAAAGTAACCAACGCAACTTCTGTAAGCTGCGTAGACCTCTTAGAGCAGGGAAAAGTGGATCTGATCGTGACGAACTTCCCAAATGCACATTTGAACCATTCCTATATTCGGAAAACTGTCTGCAATTTTACAGATGTTTTCATTGCGAATCCTGCCTATTTCAATCTGAAACAGCAGGAAATTCCGTTTGAAGAATTAAAACAGTATCCGATCCTCATGCTTGACCGCAAGAGTACGACAAGTGAATTTCTGCACAATCTGTTTTTGCAGCATCAGTTGGAACTGATCCCGGAAGTGGAATTAAGCAGTAACGACCTGTTGATCGACCTTGCCCGCATCGGACTTGGAATAGCCTTTATCCCGGACTACTGCTTAAGCCGGGAATCCAAAGACCTGTATGTTGTGAGAACCAAAGAAAAACTACCATCCCGCCAGATGGTAGCTTCCATAAATCCAACTTTGCCAGTGTCACAATCTACGGAAGAATTTTTAAAACTCCTGCCGGAGTTATAAACCGGAGTTTAACTGGCGTAGTGTCGCAGATTCTGTGGTGCTTTCGCAGGGTGTGAAGGGGCAGATATAAGCGTCCTCTCACAAGTCTTGATTTTATAGGTTTATGAAAAGAAAAAACGGTACAGACGAAATATGATGTTCCTGCTCGCCGGGCATTCCGACAAGCCTCTGAAGAGTCTTGTCTCCATGGCTCACGAAGGAAATCATATTTGTCTGCACCGTTTTTCTTTCATTTACGTTATGGATGACTTGTGAGAGGACGTTTATACATGCCCAATCAACGTTATGGAGTGCACCACAGAATCTGCAATTTACGTTATGGGACTCACGGTTGTGGAATTAAGGATGTTTTTCTCTAAACTCACTACTAATTCTTCAGCATTCATTGTATCTAACTGATATATGCCTTTATTTGTTTCATTTAAAAATCTGCCTGTAATATCACATTCATTATTCTTAGGATACTGTAAATCATTATGAATATCTTTCACACAAAATCCATAATTAATATAATAGCTATTATCAAAATTTGATTTCTGTAAATTAATTACTACAATTATTTTATCTGAATTACAATAATAATTTTTCTTACAATACATAAATCCATATTTACTCGTAATCTCTTGTACTATCTTTTTAAATTCTGTGTTATCCATAACTGTTTCCACCTGCCGCACTTTTATCAATATCAATTCTTGAACCAGCCGAGCACTTTTTCTACGTAAGATAACAAAAAGGCAAACTTCGGGCACGATATTCGCAAAAAGCAGACCGATATCAGCAGTCTGGAAAAGAATTTGATAATTACCAAAGAAAACCGCATTGTCTCCACAGCACAAAGTGCTATGAAAACAAAGGGTATCCCATATAACCATAATAAATTTTATTTTTTATAGTGAACTAAGTCATAGGGATAATATGCTACATCCTTTAAACTACTATCATCCAGATTTAGTATTTTAGCAATAGCGCCTGCTTCAAAACTCCAATACCCATAATAATCATTTTTGCTTGATTTATGACTATCATACCAAGCACATTCCCTATGTATTTCGTACCATTTTTCCTGTAAATACTCTTTCAACGCTTCACAAGCTATTATTTCATCATTATCCAAAATTTGTTTTAAACATTCGTATACTTTAAATTCAAACTCAACTCCTTCTCTCTCCCAAGTAGAATCGATTTCTTTAATTAAGAAATTTACTAAATAGTCATCAAACTTTTCAGATATAAGTCTCTGCTCTAATTCAAATATGTCACTCTTACTAACTTTGAACAGTACTCCCAATGAAAGCACTTTTACCAACTCAATATAGCCATATTTTCTGTCCCACATTTTGCTATAATAAAACAATAATTTTTTGTAACATTCTTCAATCGTTTCCAAATTTTCTCCTAAAGAATATAATAAATTAATTTCTTTTTCATAGGAATTAATTAAAATACTATATCCATTACGAGTACCTCTATCTAATTCGCCCTTTTCAAGAGTTGTTTTTTTTACGGCATCTTCAAACATTATTATATTTTTTCTTTCCTTTTGGCTTAAAATGATAAAATAATGTTCATCTTTCATTCTATCTCTCATTTTTCATTCTCCTATTGTTTGATTCCATCAATTAATTTTGTTATATCAATTTCACCATTTGATGAGACATGAACCAATATAGAACCTACATTATCTGGATTTAGAATCATTTCCATTTTAATATCATTGGCAACCCCTTCACCAACAGCATTTTCTAATCTATCATATCCATTTATCACTCATCTGTGGAGTTCCATCAGCCAGTATTGCCAACCTTGAACTACCATACTTTGCCTCTCCAATTATGTATGGTGGATGACCGTCTAGATTATAATATACTCCATCAATTCCCTGATGCGTTGGAGCATTCAAATCGGTCACTCTATCGAGACTTATTCTCTCATATCCTTGACTTTTAAAATACACATCCATCTTCATCTCGCCATAATTACCTTTTTGAATGTTATTGCTTAATAGAATATCTCCATTCTCTACCCCTTTTACAATATCGTCTACAGAGTCTTTACCACTCTTGACAGAGACTCTTTACTCTTATAATTATCCAAGCCGATACCTCTCTTTTGAAAAATGAATACACTTCCCAAAGACGACTCTCGCATCTGCTTGAAATTCTACCATATATTTGACATTTGCTCTACCTATTTTCGCCAGCATTTTCCACTACCGGCATGCGATACTCCGTACCGTTTTTTTACATTCCATAAATGATACTGATTAATCGTCTGGAAATACAAATCAGTGCCTGCTGGCTGGTTTTTCCCTCTGCCTTACGCTTCTCGTAGTAGGCTCGCACTACTGGATTTCTTGGTGTGCCTTTTGAGGATAGCTGCACCATCTGGATTGCAAGAAAATAAATAGTGACCTGCAGTCGTCTGTTTCCCTGCTTGGTAGCTACATCCTTCCCCTTACCGCTGGAGGATAAATGAAGTGGTGCAATCCCTGCGAACTGTGCCAGTTTATTGGCATTACTAAAACGTTTGATATCACCAATCTCTGCAAGAATCTTAACTGCTGTAATGACATTTACACCGGGAATAGTTGTAAGCGTGCAGCCAAGATTTTCTCGCAAGTTTTAGTGGAGCATTTGTTATGGCTGACGGGAACAAGTTCCTTACGTAAATCTTCCACAGACTTACCCCTAAGATACTTTCTGGATGGATAATGCTCCCAGAAGTACAGTGCAGTAGGTCTACTGATGTCATTAAAAAATGACTTATACGACGGATACGCAATACACAACTGCTCATGCAACTGATTAACCAGTCTGGTTCGCTGTTTCATGATATTGTCCCTACGATGCACCAGCTGACCAAGTGACTAGTACGCATCATTGGGACACGCATTTGGAAGTTTATCAAGCATATTTAAAGTTGCCAGAGCAATGGCTTCCACATCATCACTGTCACTCTTACGGTACATAGCACCTCGATGCTTTGCCTGTCGATGTGAGATAGCAGTGTTTACATCCTTAACCAGATACCCCTTGTCAATTAGCCAGACCGCTAAGGCTCTGCCGTAACCGTAGGCGTTCTCAAGACCATAAACTACTTCTTTTCCATCGGTATTACACTTCTTTACTTTAGTAACCAGCTTAGGAAAATCGGCTGGTCTGTTTGGGAAAGTAATCTCTCCCAGCTTTTGATTGTAGCAGTCAATCATAACTGCTGTGTGGGTTTCTTTATGTAAATCGATACCCACATAAATAAAATTTTCTTTAATCATAAAAATCTGCTCCATTCTCTCAAGTATTCTTTGCGTAAGACATGGCATTCATATTTTGTCAGTCAGATATTTATAGAAATGAACTGTATCAAGACAAAATATTCATGCAGGGCGTTCGCCCTATAGGAGCAAATAATAAAATATTCCTTAGTGAGCAAGCTCCCACTGAATATTTTATTATCCACTCCTGCATGTCTCACTCGAATAGCAAAATAGTGGCAATCTCAACTGTTAAGCATCTTTCTCGGAATTACGCATCTTTTCAGCAACCAAGTGTGCAAGAGTGGTATAGCCTATCCACTTCTGGTCAGGCACAAAATATTCCGCAAAGGAACACCGCTGACTTTCATGGAGATGGATACATCCTGTAGAACACAGGACACGAAGCAGAAGAAATCTCCTTCGTGGTGTGTGATGTTAACTCTGAAAAAGAACAGTTGCAAGTCAAAATTTTTGTTTTTCAAAAATCGGAGGAAACTTTGGCGATGTGAAGACAGAATTGGCTTTATGCCATAGACCAAAAGCAGAGAAAAAACCGTAAATATGCACAAATTCATTTTTTAGACAGGCAAATCAACTTTCTCTGCTGTTCAGGAATTTGTTATGCTTCGGGACAGTTTTATCGGAATTGCCGTGTATCAAAAAATCGAGAATGTTCCATGGCGGCTGTCGCCAATAAAACATTCCCGATTCTGTGTTTTTGTTTAGGTATTACGAGAACTTTTCATCCCCCTTATACCCCCTTTGCGACTATAAAAAATCTTCGATATTGCCTTGTATGCTTATAATATCTCCATCAAAAATTGAGATTTCACTTTGGCAACCATCTATTGTAGCAACAAATACAGCTTCATATATCGTTCTAATATCACCAAACAGATTTAATAATTCTTTATGTCCGATTACTACAGTATGTTCATTCAAAATTCTTTGTTGAAATAGATAAACTCTCTGCCTACTGTCATTAACAGTTCTTCCAACACCACTATAATCTTCTGAATTGACCGGAACTGAATCAAAATTCGAAATATTCCACATCAACTCTTCTTTAACCATTAAGCCAATCTTGAGAAACATCTCCTTAATAAATTGAATATTATTATTACAATCTTCATATATAATTTCTTTCATCACTTATCTCCCAAGGGTGTATTAACATCTGTTCTATGGTTTATTTTTATTCCATCTGGATACTGCGCATTATATATTTTTTCATGCCAATGTGGAGTAGTATGATAATGAGGAGAGTTTATGTCTCCATACCCATGATTAGTATAATCTCCCCAACCAATTTCTCGTCCACAGTCATCATACATTTTTATATGTTTAACATTGCCAAGTTCATCATACTTCGGTAAATACTTGGTTCCTGGTGCTACTTGATTTGGCAAATTCTTATTATAGAATTCATCTGGTAAGAATAAGTCTGCCTCTGTACCACTCTCAAAAGCCTCACGCATCGCAGCATCATAATTTGCAAAAATACTTCTTAACTTATTCTGTATTGCTGCCATTATCCCATCAAGGATTTCTCCTATGACAACACCTGTTACAAAATCTGCCACCATCTGTCCTGGATCAAAAGCATATGCCCACTTCTCATCCCATGACATACTGTCATCAAAGACTGCATACGCAAGTCTTTCACCTGCACTTCGGACATTTCCAGTCGAAATCTCCTCTCCTTCTTTCATCGCTGTCGTAGATAATGCACCAATACCCGCACCTATAAACGCCCCGGCTAAAATACTTCCAGCACCAAGCAAAGAGCCTTAAAAATACCGCTGATACATCTTTAACTTATTACTACTGCCTCATTGCATTCTCCTACTAAACAGTCAAGCATTTGTTCAACATTCTCTCCTGCTTTTTCTAAATACCCATCTGTATAACAATAAAACACATCTTGTTCCGTCATTAACACCATTAAATTTCCTCTACACGCAACCCCTATAGGATATACTATTTCATTAATATCATATTCTTCCAGTAACTCTTCAAAATATACTTTATCCAAATTGCATCCCAGTGCTTTTTCTGGGATAAACTCCAAATTTTCTTTTCTTTCATCATCTTCAAAAACAAGCATACCGTATACCGTCAAAAATTTTTCTACATTCATCGGCATGACAAGCCCAAGCTTCTGATACACATCTTTAATATTAGATATATCTATTGTTCTTTTTTCATCCCAACCAGCTTTTACTAGTCTCTCCTCTGTCACTTTTTCCATAATATTAACATTCCTATTGTTTTGGGAATAAACATCCTTCAAATGTCACTTGGCAATTTCGACACGGCAAAGCGTATTTTCCATCTTTAAAATATTTTGTATTAATAAAAATATTATCTAACGTTGCTTGATTTTGTAATGCATTGTTTACAGAATATATTTCTGCACAATTATCTACACTCCACTTTTCAAAGCTCATTCTACTTGCATATTCATTATCAATTGAATTTCCTGCCAGACTCATAGTTCTATTTATTCTTTGTTGTAAATCTGGATGTATTTCTTGAATTGAAGGATTAAACTTATTAGCACCGTTATATCCAAAATATATATCACCAGTATTTAAATCTACAGCAGCACTTATCTTCGCAGGTTTATATGCACCACCTCCCGGCTTAGTTATTCCACCATTTTTAATAAAATCAATTTGATTATCAAGAGCCTCATTACTTATCTTTTCTGCAACATCAAGCCAATGCTCGTCATACCTGGCAACTTCTTCTGGTAACATCAAGCTCTCTTAAGCTAGAGTAATTACCACTCTCAAAAGCCTCACGCATCGCAGCATCATAATTTGCAAAAATACTTCTTAACTTATTCTGTATTGCTGCCATTATCCCATCAAGGATTTCTCCTATGACAACACCTGTTACAAAATCTGCCACCATCTGTCCTGGATCAAAAGCATATGCCCACTTCTCATCCCATGACATACTGTCATCAAAGACTGCATACGCAAGTCTTTCACCTGCTGATACCGTTGTATCCACAACACCTTCTACCAAATGGTTCATTCCTGGAAATTTTGCTCCAATTGCCCCTGTTATAAAACCACTGACTGCATAATAGCGTCCGTCAAAACACATATCACAGGAGGGAATTTCTCCCGATTCCCTTTTCTCACCTTCCGACAGTCCAAGATAAAAACGGGGATAATAATAGCTGGTGTCCGGCACTAACGGAAGCCCAAACTAGGACGCCATTCTTTTCAGAAATCTCCAGTCCGTTTCCTGATGCTGTATCAGTATTCCCAGCTACTGTAAACACCGCCGGAAACTAGGCGGCTCGTCTCCTGCCCCAGCGCATTGTACTCCATCCCAATGCGCATCCTGCCACTCTTTTACCGCTCTGCCCAAAGAATCCCGTTCCAGCCTTATCCTTGTATCAGAATTTTCCGCCCCGATATTTGATAAATTCCACAAACCCTTGATTATATGAAGAGATTCCATTTCTTTATAAATCGCACCCCACTACCATTTCAGGTGCATTGTACAAAAAATACTCCAACATCATTTGCTTTTTCCTCTTTACTTAAAAATAGATAACCTATTGCATCATCTAAATAGAAGATATCTTGAAATTCTTCTGGAAAATCTCCTCCATATATCTGCATGCAAAATTGATAGGAGGCAAGTTCTAACTTTTCTTCTTGTAAAAATACAGGATTTGCACCAAAAAGAGAGCCATAATTATCATCAAATTCATTCATTTCTTTATCAATTACTATTTCTCTTGCTGAAATCAAAAAATCCGCATCATTTCTTGGAGAAGCAACAGAATGTAAAATTACTTTTGTATATCCGTTTTTTATATTCTGAAGTTCTTCTATATCACCGTTATAAACGATCGAGTCCAAAAAATAATCTTCTCTATTATAAGTAGTAAATACAGAAATAACCTGATCCTTCGGATAATTAAATTGAAGAGTTGAATTTAAAAAATTTGTAGGTATATTAAAAATAAAAACCATTTTTTCTCCATTAGGATTAGTAGGCCACTCTACATCAGGAGGTAAAAAACTTTTTCCTCCAATACGCAAAATATTCAATTCATTATCTACCTTTTCAAATCTTACTAAGTTTGACATTGCATTTATTCTCCTTCATATTCTACTTCTTTCTGTGTCGGCATATAAAACCATGTATTTTGAGGCTCATGTCTGCTTTCTTCTTTATCATTTTCACTGCACAAAATCACAAGAAGGATCAAAAACAAGCTTACTACAATGGATGAAAGAAAATTTTTTATCATATTATTTTCCTCCCAGGATCTATGCAAAACGCCGTTTAGTCATCAAGGCTTGGATAATACGACGAATTTCTCCACTCCTCTAATGTATACACTTCAAACTCACTGTCTGCCAGTCCTACCATATCCTTCCATAAAACCTTATCAAAATTGACACTCACATAAAACGTGCTCCAGCTCACACTGTGATCCTCCCACATCTCGCTCACATGAACGGAATAATACTCTCCCAAATATTCACTTCCCGCCCAATCTTTGTATACTTCCTCTGTTTCAAGATCATATGTTTGATATAAATACGCCTGCCCATCACTCTTCAGATCTACATAAGCAGCCCAATCATCAATCTCCGGCACCTGTTCCGAAAGGCAGACTGATATTTTAACAATCGTATCTTCCCGTGTTTTGGCATTCTGCGTACACTCCTCTGCTTCTCCGAAGGCTAGTGCTGTGGAAATTTCACTGTCATCACCCCACACACGGCTGCCACATGCTGTCAGCAGACCTGCCATAGCCAGTACCACAAAACTTATTTTCCTTCCCTCCATAGGATATACTCCTTTAACTGATAATTCACATCCCATTCATATCTGTGCCTGCGCAATGTATCCGACCAGCCGACAACATTTCCAAAAATTCCCTGATGAGCAGCGTCTGCCTTACTTCGCTGATTACTTACTTCGTGAAAAATCGGTCTGCCAGCTTTATCATAGTCCCATGCACTACAGATATTATTAGAGAACAGACGCTGAGTCTCCTGCCCCAAAGCATTATATTCCATCCTGGACACCCACGGCTTTTCTTTATCCAAATATGCCGCCACTTGTGTCGTCTGTCCCATTTCATTCCGACTGGTAAGTATATTTGCTCCAAAACTGCTTACTGTCTGAATACAGTTTCCCAATTCATCATACTGATTAGATATCCAGCGCCTGCCCTGCCACTCTTTCGTAATCCTGCCCAACGAATCTCGTTCAAACTTTACCTTGCCATATTGGTTTTCCGCCTCTAGTATAGCGCCATTCCTATTATAAGTAAAGTTCTCATAAGTTTTGTCATAATAATCAGTTCTTATCACACGTCCCAGTTTATCATAACAATACCTTGTATATCTGCCTCCCGGACGATTAATTTTTGTAACAAGACCAGAATAATCTCGTTCATATGTGCGGGTTAAAATCAAAAAAATTTACACGCTTTATTTTACCCTTTTGGGTTTCCTAAAAACACTCCGTCCAATACTTATATTTTTCACTTCTACAATTTATCTTCTGTAAATACTCCTTTTTTCTCTTTTCAAAAGTTCCTGTAGCAAAGCTCTTTTCCATTTCACTTGAAAAAAGGTTCATTAACTCCTTTCCTAAACTATTATATAAAATTGGTGTTATATCCTTAAATACCTCCTCAATCTCTTGTCTTGTCACATGCCTTTCATAATATTGAACAATTTCCTGATTCCAAAAAAAAGCGTCAGAAAACTGTGCATCAAAATCCCATATTTCACTCGTCCAAAATGGCCTTTCTTCATTTATTGCAAGCAAATTATCGCTTTCCTTAAAAAGCAAAACTGAAATATACTTAAAGAATGAATATTTTATCGCTAAAGATCCTCCATAAATTTTATCAAATAACTTTACAATATTATTTCTATCAAATGCAATTGTTGTGTTAAACAAAGAAATGTCACCGAGTATTGTTTTATTTCCCATTTCCATCCGTTTCACTGTCTGTTCAACATAATATTCCATTAATTCCGGCTGAATATCTGATGAAAATCTACAATCATCCGCAAAATTTTGTAGGATTAAGTATTTTTCCGTAAATACCCCATCTATTTTTTCATTTGTAATAAAGCTTTTCAACACATCTTTATCTGTTTCATAAAGATTCATTTTTACCTCTGGCTTCTTAACTTTTATTGACATATTTTCGGCACCTTTGCATCTGTCGATTTTGGAGGTTGCAGTTCTGATACTTTATTAATATTGGGATACTTATTATTAACAACATCTGACATTCCCCTACTTCTTGCCTCATTTAACGCTTTTCTTAAATTATCAAGTTCTGCTCGTATCTGTTCATCATGTGTATACCATCCTTTACTTGGCGGTCTCATTTTTCCCAGTATTTGTTCTCTTATTCGATGCACAACTCCATGCGTTCCACCTGTTCATAACCAAGAGGGCAACTTAACTCCTTTACAGAATTCTACCTCTTTAACTGGTAATTTATTTTCTTACCTATACTTCTTTAAAATCAATTAACAAACCATTTTTCTTGCATATATCTACGAACAATTCACTTACAACAAAATCTGTAGTACTTTCTTTATCTTTCGCAATAAAAAATTCCTCTTCAATATCTCTTCTAAACTTTATAAATTTTACCACTCTCTCACCATCACTTAATGTACGATATGTTGATGCTTCTTTATCTATTATAGGTATACGTAGTATGATTTTAGCGGCATACCATTCTAAACTAACGTCTTGGCAAACTAATCTACAAGAAAAAAACTTCATTTCTTCTCTCAATAAATTTCCAATTTTTTCAACAAATCGCTTAGAAAACAACAATGCAGATGGACAAAAAATATAATCTGTTTTCTCAATATTTTCCAGTGTATAACCAGTGCCCGCAACAAACTCCAATCTTCTTCTTTTTATTTTTTCTTCATTTCCTATGTCCAATCTAAAAAATGAAAAAATTTCATCATCATTTTTTTTAAATCCTGCCATACAATCAGGATGATTTAGAGTTGTATTTATTTGATATAATTTTAATGACATTTTATCACTCCTTTTTTTAAATCTTTTTTTACTTCGCTTTGTAACATTCTAATTTCTTTTTGAATTTTCCTCTTTCCCCAATTGTTTTCTTTAGCAAGCCTGCTAATTTTACCCAATTCTTGACTAATGACTGCTTTTACTGCTGATTTTGAAGCAAGATTACCAGAATATCTGCGCAATGCACTCCACCCAGAGATTGCAATGGCATAAATTACTATTTTGTTAGCTGAAATATTGAATTTTCAAGGTACGAACCCCATTTTAGGTATGGGAAGTCTTAGTATCTAATTTATAAGGTGTTACATATTAGTCACATTGAAATTGTAAATGTCCTCTCTTGGATTTTTAAATCCGCTAAACTCATCAACTTTTACAAGAGAAAATAAAAATCCTGAATTTGGATTAGGAAATCCTTTTTTTTCCTTTCTCAAAAAACCTTTTACTGATAATAAGTATTTTCCGGCAGGAACATCATATTTAAAATCTGAATATTGTATGTCACCATCCCCCGTCTTAAACGATATTGCTTCCCCACAAAATTCACCTTCATTGAATGTATAGAAGGAACCTATATCTGAAATCCAAAGTCCACCTTCTATTTTTAAATTAAATCCTTCAATCTCAAACTTTTGTTCCCACTCATCATTAAATGTATTATCATATCCTTCCAGTTTAATAAGATGTTGTCCCGAATTTATTTTCGAAATAGGAAACCAAATCCCTTCTTTTTGCATAGCTAAATATAATTTTTTATCCTTTTGAAATTTATGTAATAATTTTTTTGATCTAATTTTTTCTTTTTTCAAAAAATCTTGTAGAACTTCCATTGAAAATAAACAAATACCATAACTATATGTACTTAAAATCCTATCCATAGCACTTCTCCTTTTATATTAAAATAATCTCTCGGTATCTCCAAGCCACTATACATAAGGCTTTCAGATTCCATTTTTATTAAAATCCCCCACTTTTTATCAAAAAACACTTGATAAACAGCCTCAAAAATGCGGCGCATTGCGCCTGTTTAATCAGAAAGCATATTTGTTCTAGCACAGCCGGTAAATTTTTGATTGAAGGCGATTTTTATTGTCCGATAATTACATCTTTGACTGACTGGATTGTACAGCTTAAAATCTATCCGTTATCCCTGTCTGCAAAACTGGAAGAAAAATGAATCATGATGGTGTTGAAATTTCGAAAACAAGAATCAATTTCGGATAATATTTACTTGTCAAACTTCAATGCCAGAGTTTCGCTGGCATAATCAATCAGAATTCGGAGACATCATATAATGTATTTTTTATCAGTTTTACTTTTTTAAAATAGTTTCTACATTCACTCAAGTCCAACTATAAGATTAGCTATTTTATTCATCAAAAAGCTCTAATGCTTGTTCCTGTAATTTCATTCCAATATCCTCAAGCTCTCTCAGCTCTTTTTCACTAAAACCACTATTAAAGCAAAACGCACCAAAAATATCGACCATTGCCATCGCTAATTTTTTAGGTACTAATGACTTTCCTTTGTAATACTCTATTGCAAAGGAAAGTGCTTCTTGCACTTGTCCTAGCATTTCCCTGTCCAATTCTCGAAATGCTCTTAATTTCACTGGAACAGATTCCTCACTTACCAATCCAGTATATATAGTCTCTATAGCCTGCTCTATATCCATAAAAATACTCCTTTAGAAATCTCTATAATCACACTCTTCAATAACTTCAACCATTTTATATACTTATAAAATATAGTAACTCACTCTTCTATTTCTTATAAATTCATAAAACAATTACCTCTTTTTATAAGAATTTAACCATAATCAAATTTCCACATACTCTTCTTTTTTACTTTGTAAACTTCTCTAATATTTCATACTAAAAATACATTCAGTAATATATTTTCAGTTAACCTGGACACGTTATTGTCAACTTATTTGCAGGTACTCTTCCTTCAACTAATGCCTCTTTAGACGAAACAGCATTTGAATATGGTCTTCCTCTCTTCAATCCCGTCTCTTCATCCTCATACTGTCCCTGAAAACGGAATGGAATTAAATTCTTTTCACCTAATGCTTCCTCCGTTTTTACACGCCCATAGATATCCAGATTTCTTTTCCAAACCTTCTTTCCCTCTTCATCATAGGCTTCCACTGGAGTTCCCAGATAGTCACTTATAATACTGTAATTCCCATCCTTGGTGATTTTTCCTCTGGGAATAAAGTCATCCTGAAATACCCATGTAATCAGATTATCCGGTATATTTTCTCCCTGCTCTGCTTCTTTTTTTGCTTTTTCCTCCTCTCGTTTTTCCAGCTTCAAAATATAATCCGCTTTGAAAGCATTTCTTTGCTCACCTCTATTTGTTCACCATCTAATGAATCTAACAAAAAATTATATAGCCAATCATTTATGTTTGATTATTTTCCATTAAGTCAAAAAATGCTTTCATAGAATCACATACCCAAACTGGATTCTCCACATCATCACAATATATCATATATACATTTTCATCTCTTACATCCCAATAAAAATAATCACCACCTTCATTTCTTGCCAATGGATATAGATGCTTATCTATAATTCCATCTTCTCTGTCATTTTTTACTATTTTTTCAAAACTACAGTTTCCATATTTTAATTCAACAATCTTTGCTACCCCAAATTCTTCTTCATCAACTGTAAAAATACATAATCTAATCTTATCACCATTATGTTGTAAATAATATTCTTTAAGCATTGTCGGAAAATTAATATTATACTTATTCTCAATTTCCAATACCTCACAACTTGAAATATGGGTGTTTTCACTTTTTTCTTTTACAAATCCGTACATCTATCTCCTTTTCTTGTTATATGTCGGTTCGTTAACACTATCATACTGTGCACAACCTCCCGAATGTGGTTTCGATGCATTATGTGCTTCATCCATTACTAATTCCATTGTAATTGTATTTTTTTCAACATTATAATCATCCAAATGATGCCACACATAACCATCTGGTGTTTCTAATAAGCCCATTGCTTGATTTGACATTTGCTCTACAACTTTCCGCCAGCATTTTCCACTACCGGCATGCGGTACTCCGTACCGTTCTTTAACATTCCATAAATGATACTGATTAATTGGCCTACAGTCGTCTGTTTCCCTGCTTGGTAGCTACATCCTTCCCCTTACCACTGGAGGATAAATGAAGTGGTGCAATCCCGGCGAACTGTGCCAGTTTATTAGCATTAGCGAAACGTTTGATATCACCGATTTCAGCAAGAATCTTCACTGCTGTGATGACATTTACACCGGGAATGGTTGTAAGTGTGCAGCCAAGCATCTTATACATCTGTTCCAGCATCTTGTCTACCTCTGTCAGTTGGCTGTCATAGTGCTGTAAATCACTGACTATGCTAAGAGTCACCATATCCCTTGCATCTTGATAAGCATTGTTTTTCACCTTATCACTGGCTACCGCATCCAAGATTTTCTCGCAGGTCTTGGTGGAGCATTTATTGTGGCTGACAGGAACAAGTTCCGCTCGCAAATCTTCCACAGACTTACCTTTTAGATACTTTTTGGATGGGTAATGCTCCCAGAAATACAGTGCAGTAGGTCTGCTGATGTCATTAAAAAATGACTTGTAAGACGGATATGCAATACACAGCTGCTCGTGCAACTGATTAACCAGTCTGGTTCTCTGCTTCATGATGTTATCCCTGCGATGCACCAGCTGACCAAGTGACCAGTATGCATCATTAGGGCAGGCATCCGGAAGTTTATCAAGCATATTTAGAGTTGCAAGTGCAATAGCTTCTGCATCGTCGCTATCGCTCTTGCGATACATGGCACCACGGTGCTTTGCCTGACGATGAGAAATAGCAGTATTTACATCCTTAACCAGATACCCCTTGTCAATAAGGTTTTCGGTAATGGGCGTCCTTATGTGGAGACATAATTAAATAAATTTTGATAATTTGTTATTCTCGAAACAATTTCCCCATCCACTACACTCATTAAACGAATATTTCTCAAAAGGCTTAATATCAACTAAATCAACATTATTTTTTTTCATAATATCAACTGCTTGCTCTATTTTTTTTAATGTATTGATACTATAATCACATAATTTAGAATATAGTTCACATGTTCCACATTCGAATATTATTTTTAAAAACAAATGTATTTCTTGATTAGAGTTGCTATACAATCTATGCAGATATTTGAATTCTTCTTCTGTAATATATTCCGCATCCTCCATAGTATCTTCTAATATACTATTAGGCATATATTCCGCAAGTTCGTACATCCAATCATCAATGTATTGAATCTTCGTATATGACCATAATTTTTCTAACAGCCACCTCCATTCTTCTTTATTGCAGTTATAATGCAACAATACGTTTTCAAATGAGCTTATTAAATATGCCATTCTGCCTCTAATTGATATATTTTTTAATTCTTCCATTTACCTCTTCCTTCCAATTAATGAGAAAACACATCTGCAACTCTATCACCAAATATATATATACAATTTTCGCACACCGGTTTTGATACATTGTTTTTAGTATTAATAGTATACAAATATAAATCAGAAGCATTTGCTCCCGAATTCAATGCTTGATTTACAGCATCCACTTCAGCACAATTACCTAATCGATATTGATTCAAAGAACTTTCTGGCAACCATGATTCTAGCGATAAATTAAGCGTATCTCCACTCAACTGTACACCTCTGTTCATTCCATAATAATAATTACCAGTTCTTGCATCTGTTGTTGCGATGGTATAGTTGTTCTACCACTCTCTCCAGCACCACTTTCCCCCACACTTGTTTCTTCCTTGCATGGGGTCTGACGTTTATCCTTGTACCCACTCGGATCATAGTACACCACCGGATTATTCTTACAGTACGCATACAGATTCAGCCCGTCCCCGCGGTACCCATTCTCCTGCACAAACCTTCCCAGCACCGGATTGTAAAATCTCGCCCGCAGAAAATCGTTATGATTATCCTTGCTGGCTTTTACTAATTACTAATTAGTTACAATCTGCAAATTATCTTTAAGACATTCTCAATAATTGAATGAAGGATTTACATTAAAATCAATCCCCAATTCTTGTAATTTTGTAATTACTGGTTTAATCTTAGGTGCCTTAGCTTTTAATATACATGCTTCTCTTTTTTCAAGCATTTGCCTCGCAATAACAAAATTAACATTAGCTGTTTTTGCAACAAATTTTATTTTTTCTGCATCAACTTCTGTTACATTTTTTATATACAGACTGTATTCCGTTTCATCTCTATCTATATCTTCAATGTATGTTGTTATTATATTCCACCCACACATAGGGCATCTCCATCCTTGAGTAGCACCTTCGATACTCCAATTCATTTTTCCTTTACATTTTTCACATATCATTTCCTAATTACCTTCTGGAGAAAATAGTTGAAATGTCTCTCTATTATTCATGTCTGGCAATCTCAAATTATTCATACCTGCCCAGCATATCCACACTGCCGTTCGCACAAAGACTGGATGCCCCTTCTGCCAGTTCTGTTTTTTTCCGAGAAACAAGCAGCTCCCTTCCTTCATATGTTACCCTGTCCCCCAGCGACAGGCTTGTCCTCGTAACAACATCATAACAAATGAAATCTTCTGAAATACCCGGTTACTTTTTTTCTGATCTAAAAGAATTGTTCCTGACCTGACGAAATAGGTTCTATCAGTTCTCCATAGGCACAGACAAAAATACTATTCTTTATAATGAACCATGTCATATGGATAATATTGCGTATCACGCAATTGTGTATCATTTATTTTCAAAATTTTTGCAATTGCGCCTGCCTCAAAACTCCAATATCCATAGTATATATTCTGCTTGCTTTTGTGTGCTTCATAGCAACCACAATCTTCATTATACCAATCATTATTCAAATATTTCTTCAATAGTTCTATTTTATTTTCTTCATATACTACCCTCTGCAAGGTAGTAAAGGTATTAGGAAAAAGCATTTCTTTGCTCACCTCTATTTGTTCACCATCTAGTGAATCTAACAAAAAATTATATAGCCAATCATTTATGTTTGATTTTTTCAACATATTTTTTACTTTTTTTACAAATGCTCTATCTACCTGAAATAAAATACCCAAAGAAATCATCTTTAAATTTTTATTATAATATTCTGGTTCCCAAACTTCCTCCCATTCTGCTAACAAGTCTAAATACTCTTCTTCCAATAAAGTTAACTCATCGCCTTTAGAATATCCAGCTATCATTATTCCAAGTTTTAAGTCATGTACTTTTGATTTCACAGGAATTATTCTATCTTCTTTTACCTCTCCATTTTCTAGTTTATCAGAAAATTTTTTTACTCTTGCCAAATCTTCATTTATAAATGTGTTAAAATATTCTATATCTTTTATTTTATCTCTCATATCAATTCCTTTACTCCTTAATCCAGATTCTGTCAGCGATTTCTTCATTTATTTCATAATATGTTTCAACCAAATTTTCAAGAAACTCAACATTTGTTATTCGTTCATGTTCATACAATTGAGCTTGAATGTTATTATCACATAATTCCTTGTATAACTTAATAATATTTACAATCCCCTCCTCTTTTACATAACTGCATTCAACAACATAATTATTGCTAATAATTGCCTCTTTTATTTCACCAATTGAAAGTTTGCAATATTTTCTCAGGATCTTTATACAACGATTAATTTCATTCCGGGATATCACTTTTATTCCTACAGTATCCATATTATTATTCGCTCCTTCTAATCAAAATCATGAATATCTACAATGGGTTCCCCTGGTAAGCAAGAGCCAGCTGACGTTATCAATACACAGCTGGTTCTAATATCATTTTATCATTACGCTCCTAATTTTTATTTGTGTATATCTCTTTTAACTGAAATTGAGGATTGAATATATTGTTCAAAAAATCTTCTATTGTATCTCCCGCAATCGACAAGCTCATCCAATCACCAAGATATACTTTTTTGCTATCACTTACATAAATAACCCAGTCATAACATTCACCTATTGGAAATAACTCTTCATTGCTTGATTAAATATTTCCATTCTATCATATTCACCACTTGCGGCATTTACGGGATTAAAATGCATTGTTACCCCTAAGTGATTTTTATCACTAGAAACTCTAACTTGTAAATCCCCTAATTCAGATAAAATTGATTTTACATATTCATTAACAATATATCCTTCTTCTGTCAAAATTTGAATCCATTGAGTTATGTCTTGTTTTCTCCCATCACTCCATCCACTATTTTTCAATACATTTAATACATATTCATCTAATAAATTACTAACCATATTAACCTTCCTATATCACAATCATCCTGTAATAGATAGAGGTGTGCGTCACCACTCTTGAGGCACTTGTGACTTCGTTCATTGAGACTGCTCCCTCTGCTTTGCAGGATTTTGTGTATTAGCTGGATGTTAGCAGCATATGTGCTGTACTTCGTATATCTAACCAGATTGTAACCCGCATTGAAGTGAGGATTCTACCTGTTACATACCATTTACACAAAAGGAGTTTTCTTATGTACATTATCGGAATTGATATTGGCAAAAATCATCACGAAGCTTCCATTGTTTCTCCTGAAGGGAAACAAATCGGACATTCGCTTCGTTTTGCAACTACACACAAAGGTGCTGATTCTCTTATGAGTTTTATCTTCAATAATATCGGCAATTCCTCTTGTATCTTCGGCATGGAAGCCACTGGGCATTACTGGTATCCGATTTATTCATTCCTCAAAGCCAGAGGATATACCATCTATGTAATCAATCCCATCCAGTCTGATTCCCTCAGAAAGATGTATATCCGGTAGACAAAAAACGATTCCATCGATTCTTTTCTGATTGCAGAAGTGATACGATTCGGTCAGTTTACCACCACTTCTATGGCAGACGAAAACATTCTTGCTATGCGGCAGTTATGCCGTTACCGTGATTCTGTGATTTCTTCCAGAACCGAAATAAAACTCCGCATCAGCACGATTATGGAGCAGATCTTCCCAGAGTATGAAAAACAGTTTTCTTCTCTTTGGCTGAGCGCATCCATGGGCATTCTTGAAAAATACCTCACCCCTGAGAACATTGAGAATGCACCAATAGATGAGCTCTTTGAAATCATAAAAGATAAGAGCCACAATAAGCTTACCATGAAAAAAGCGTTTTCTATCCGGGAAGCTGCAGCTGATACCTTTGGTATTAAGATAGCACAGGATGCTTTCTCTTTCCAGTTAAAACAGCTCATTGATCGGATGAATTTTCTTGATAAGCAGATTGAAGCTCTTGACTGCCAGATTCTTGAGTACTACGAGAAGTTTGATTGTTATCTTCATACCATTCCAGGGATAGGCATGATTGCTGCTGCAACCATTCTTGCTGAAATCGGTGATATAAACAGATTTAAGAGTTCATCTGCCTTAGTTGCCTTTGCAGGTATTGATCCAACTGTACGACAATCCGGTGAATTTAGCAGCACACATAACCATATGTCAAAACGGGGTTCACCTTACTTAAGACATGCCATTTTTCTCGCTGCAACTACTTGTTCTTTCCATAACAGCCCATTGAATGCCTATTATAAAAAGAAACGTGAGCAGGGAAAGCACCACTTAACTGCCACCGGTGCAGTGGCAAGAAAGCTTACCACCGTAATCTATGCCGTATTACGGGATGGTAAGCCTTATGAACCTAAGAAATTCTGTTAATATATGGTAGTGAGACTACGAATTAAGCCTGCCGGTGGGAGGCTTAGTTTGTGATGCTCATTTTAAATTCTCGAACTTTATCACACCACTCCTCAATTAATTGACGAAGTTCTTTTGTATCAACTTCACACCAATTCCCCATAGCATCCTCTGCTAAATTATCATATATTTTAGTCGTTTTAGGACTTATTTCCGCACAACATACATTTCCATTTACTTCTTCATATTCACTTTCGCCTGATATTACTCTATCAAAATCTGATTTTATCCATTCTTCAAAAGGTGACACATCTGATTCCAAAAAAGTAGATAATATTTGATATTTATTTTCCTTAAACTCAATTAATAATCTTCGTTTTTTTCCAATTAGTATTGTTTTATAAAATCTCAATATCATAATTTTCTACAACCTTTCCTCCATGTTAGTATACAGGATATGCCGAAATGATTTTTCCATTTTTGTCCAAAAACATTTCAATTTCCATTCCACTACTTGTTAAACCTGAATATGTATTTCCACGAATATATACGCGATTCCGATAAGCTTCATTTATACTACCAATAACTTCTTGTGGGCTCATGCTTTTTGGATAAAACGATGAAAATCCTCCATTTGCAGTCTTTGGAATACCATTCACTTCAACTTTTGCTTTATATATTCCAAAGTTATTAGTAGATGATTCCGTCTCTGGTATTACATTACCAGAGGTGCCTTCTATTCCTTTATAATGATATCCAACTGCTTTACCTCTTGCATTTACCTGCCCTTCAAATATATGTTCAATAGCTGAGTCTGTAAAATTTTCTGTATTTTTTAATGAATTAAGTGTTGACTTCCCATAGCTGGTCTCAATACCACTTCCCCCTCCCAGCAAAGCCTGCTGTGCCAAGCCCTGCGCCGCTACCGGATATTCGGTATACTGCCCCGGCGGTCAGCGCTCCGGCTGATGCTTCAAGTTGTGCGGTAGTAATACCCAGCCCCCTCTCTCGCAACCCCTAAAGTTTCATATGTTTTGCAAAATTATAAACACTACATGCCCACCGAGAATTAAAAACATTCTCGTTTAACATTTCTATTTGTTTTCGGGCTACCCTTAATATCATCATATCATCATCTGCAGGCTCATATCCCAAAATAACTTCCTTGACCACACCTTTTTGATAGATTCCAAGTAATAAAGCTAACAATTTCTGTACTTTTTTATCAATAGTATGATTGCTCTCTTTCATCAACTCGCTATGACCGGGACTCCTGTTTCCACGGAAAGCCCGCTGCCGGACACATTACCTGGCACACCCCGTTCTCCACAAACGTGTGCACACTCTGGATAATCCCCCGGAACAATACCTGCTCACGGTTGTCACCGTCCTCCTGTACCGTAATCCTGACCGCTTCCTCCTGCAGCCTTCTGATGTCCGGCATTCCCGCCAGATACCCCCGGAGCGTCACCTTTCCGTGCTCTCCCGGCTTTATTTCCATAAAAAAATCTGCAACTGCGGTAATATTTAAATAGTTGCAAGTCGGCAGGCTCTATAGACATAAAAAGCTTGCTATTTCTTAAAAGTCACATTTTTGAAAACCTTTAAGGAGCTCGTCTATTTTTTCAATCTCTGGATGCTCCGTGTTACTAATTGTAATAAACTCTACATATTCTCCTAACTTTTCAATTATCTCAGTTTTTAGTTGACTGTAACGAATCACTTGTTTTTCCCATTCTCCTGCAATAGGCTCTTTCAGGTTGAACTCAATATCATGAGAACCTTCTTCCTTCTCTGCCTTTACAATGCTTACCATTACTTCTTCATTTGTTTTTCTAAATTCAATCCATGTATTATATGATTCAACATCACTAAGCGCAACATAATCTTTTAATGACAAATATTTAATAACCCTTGCCAACCTTTCAAACCAATCATATAGTGAAACTTTATCCATAACTGTTTCCAGCTCTTTAGGATATATTTCTCCATATTTACACTCATTACACTTAATTTGAAAAAAACCATTTTGCCCTACAAAATCATCATACTCACTATGAACTACTCTGTAATATAATTCAAACATATGTATCTCCTATCTAAAATCGTCTACCGTATACTGATATACACCATACGCAGTATCAAATGTTCCGTCATCCTTTATAAAAACATTTATAATTTCTCCATTTATCTCTACTGAATGTATACCAGTTTTAGCTTGACTTCGTAATGTATTGTATGCCTCTTGTGTATACTTTACAACTTCATCCTGAGACCAGTTTTTATTAAAAAATGGTGTATTAGCTAATTTGTCGGCTAACTGTTCGTCAGTTAAATACTTTGCTTGTTCTGACATTCCCTCAAATGTATGCTTCTTAATATGTTGAATACTATTTTTAGATAATTGTATTACATCTGCAGCATTTCTCCCTCCCGGCAAAGCCTGCTGTGCCCATCCCTGCACCGCTGCCGGATATTCAGTATACTGCCCCGGAAGGTATGGCTGCTTCAAGGCTGCGCTTTCCCGTCTGCTCCGTCAATGTCCAGTTTCAGGTACACCGATTCCTTCTCCCGCTTTTCTACTGTTCCACGCAGGGAAACTCCAGCCACAATACCTGTTACGAATACTTTTTCAAATATCTAAAGAAAGAGGAAACCAACCGTAAATGCTATCATTCTCTACAGGAGTTACAACTGTCCATATTTGAATACATAGAAGGATACTATAATTCAAAACGACCACACTCCATATACTTACTCCAAACGAAGCAGAAGCTTTCTATCAGGAGCAGAATATGTAAGGCTGTTCCTGATTATTTTTTCACTTTTTTGTCTACTTCCTTGACTGTACTTTAGAGTTTAACCAAACTATTTTTCATTCTCACCATATTCTAAAAACTCTTCATATTTACAACGCATATTCATTTTATTATCAATAGCCGCATAAGTCCTTCTAAGCTTCTCTAAAAAATCTTTACTGATAGCAACCTTGTTCTTTGTCAAATCAATAATTATTTCATCTAATAGTATTTTCCCTATTTCTTCTTTTCTTTTATCTATTACATCTATCATGTCCTTTTGATTGTCAAAAAAGAAAACATTCCAAACTGTTGCTTGTAGATAATCATCCCCTTTATTATTTTTAATAATATCTTTTCCAAGTTCTAAGGCTTTCTGTGAATCCTTTTCTTCAAGAATCATAAGTGCCTTTGTTGTTTCCTCAAAATCAAGCATTTGATCAATAATCTTAGCAAGTTCCTCACTATTTAAATTCTCTAAATATTCATATTCTTCCATCTTGTTTCCCTTCTACTTCATAGGCTTTAATATGACGGTCGCTAAATACGGTGTTCCATCAGGTAGTATTTTCCACCTACTAACTACTTGTACTTTACCATTCACCCCCTCAATGTAACTTATAATTTCTGTATTTCCATCTGTGACCTCTTTTGCCGCATCCAAAAGATTTTCAACAATCATTTGATTGTTTTCAATAGAATCTTCTATTCCAGCCTCATTGAGGGTATTGTTCATTTCTTGAGAACGCTGATAATTATGTAACCTATTCTCACATTCTTGTAATTCTTTTTTCATTTCTTTTGTAAAGCTTTCGGGATTTAATTTTCTTATGTCTTTCAATTCATCAATCCTAGTTATTGTTGCTTCAACATCCCGGCAAAGCCTGCTGTGCCCATCCCTGCACTGCTGCCGGATATTCGGTATACTGCCCCGGAAGGTATGGTGGATTCAAGGCTGGCGCTGTCCCGTTTGGCACCACTGCCACCCTCGTTCCACCCGGCACGGTTAAGGCGGGCTCATTCGGTAACGGCGTGATCTTTGGTCTCTGGTAAGTGTACGGATTCGTATGTACCTAATGTAATTGTCTGTATCAAGTTACTCTCACAATCTCCCAGCACAACATACTTTAAGCCTCGCATCTTCATCTGATCATTTCCCGGAAAATCTCCCTCCAAACCTCCGTGCAGAAAGTCTGCATTCCTAGCAATAGCTGACTGCCACGCATCCGCAAAATTTTTCTTATACTGCTCTCCGGCATCTTTACAGGCCTCCACCCAGCACCAGTTTGTTCTGTTCTGAATATACTTCATTGATTTCAGACATCGTTCCCAGAAAATCACATGCACCTATCTTCTCTCCAATGAGTAGAATGCGCCCTCCATCAGCAGCAGTACCTGTCCATCCGCAGATACGATCACTGTCGCTGGATTGTATCTGTCGCTTTCTCCGTCTTTAAATTTGGCAAACAATTTTATATAGACAACTGGGTATTCCACAAAAAAACTTTCCGACAGTGTCGTTGTATCACTGTAAATGGGATACTCGTCATTTATTCTTTCTGTGCTTAAAATGATAGAAAACGGGCTTTCATAGCCATTGACACGGATTGTGTATCCATCTTCATATTCTTCCACCGGTTGTACTTCAACGCTGATATCCGGTACAGGACTCTCCTCTGCTGCTCGGACCGCCTCGTGATATTCCCCGAAAAACGTTTCCCGTGCTTCCTCGTCCGCATAAGTATCCGGCTCAAACTTGCGCAGATTATACGGGAGAACATAGCCCATATATGTATCCGTCGTCCATGTTCCTTTTAGCGGAGCTATCATGGCATCTGTCTCTTCCAAACTCCACCGGTTGTTAATTCTTTCCGTATCCATCAGCCTGTCTCTGCTAACCGAAATTTCTTTTCCATCCAAAACCCGGAATGTGATATTCTCATTTTCGGAGACATCTTTACGCTCTTCCTCTGTACTTGAAATCCCTCCCCCATATCCGTTTTCCCCAGACCTTTTCATTGTCGAGCTGCAGCCTCCGGTAATCAAAAAAATAAGCACACAAATACCTAAGGCGATATGTTTTTTCATGTCTATTCCCTACCTTTGCACCTTAATCAACTCAAAAATATGATCCATACAGTCCTGCCGGATCTTTTTCAGACATCCGCTTTGCCCAAAAATAATTATTATCTTTTACCAGCACCACAGTCATTTCATCCTTTAAAATCATTTTATCCCAAAAACAATCCTCTGAAAATTCATAGAAAACTACACAAAATTCATTTTCCAGACCCATTGCCTCTACAAGCTTCTCTATTGATTTTTCCCCTATATCCACAAGATAAAAATCACAGATCTCATTATCCTCCATTGTGGAAAAGTTCATTCCGATATATTCTTCTGCGTCGTGTTGCTCTGATTTTAGAACTTCCGTAACCACCCATTCCCCGCTCCAAAGCCCATAGTCTGCTCTAAAGAAATCTTTTCCTTCTACGATATCATCATAATCCACCACCTTCTCCATGCGGTATACTCTTCTCCCCCAAAAGGCTAACATCTCTTTTTCATCTGTCAATATACATGAAGAAAAGGCACTGCGTGATCTGGCATACTCCTCATCAGGCTTTACCTCACCAAACGACAGGTAATACCCCGCCGGTGTCGGCAGCATATTTCCTATATTATATTCAAACCACCGAACAATTGGAGAGGCTTCATACCCACCCAACTCTACGGTATATGACCACGTTTTACTTTTATAGGAACAGCTTTCCGGCAACATTTCATACACAGCGCCTACCAGTTCATCCGTCTCATCCCAAGTATCTCCTTCTCTGATACCTGTAATCTGCCAGACTCCCCATATATACTGCTGTCTTTTCCCCTTGTTTTCCCAACCATCCATGTTTTCCGCGTCCTGTTCCTGATGCACCTTCTCCTCATTCGCTGCTTCCGTTCTCATCAAATCACCATCATTCAGATAATCCTCCATATAGGCATCCAGATACACCCCATACTGATCCCTCTTGGATGTCCGCCTTGCCCACAGGTAGTTTCCATCCTTTACCAGTACTGCTGTCATCTCATCTTTTACAATCATTTTATCCCAGTAAAAATCATCTGAAAATTCATAAAAACCTACAAATGTTTCTTTCTCCAGCCCCATTGCCTTTACCAGTTGTTTTATGGACGGCTCCCTTGTGGAAACAATATAAAAGTTACAAAACTTTTCCTCCAGTATCTCTTGAAACCATGTGGAAAAATCTGCTCCTATATACTGCTCTGCATCATCACCATCCTCTTTCAGAATCTCTGTGACCTCCCACTCTCCATTCCAAATACCGCTAATTGGTATCAGAAAGTCTTTTCCTTCTGGCATATCATTATAGTCGGTTGTTTTTTCCAGACGACACCAGTTTCCATCTTCCCGTCCTATGATTTCATTTTCCCCAATTAAAATCAATACCGTAAATGCACTCTTTATCCCACCATACTTTCTTCCCATCTCCACCTCACTGAACTCCAGACAATAGTTCGTGTCCTGCGGCAGCATTCCGGCTATATCATACTCTCGTGCTGAAATCAACGATGCAGAGTACCCTTCTAATTTTAGTGAGTACGATTCCGTGCTGCTTTTGTAGGAACAGCTCTCCGGTAACAGCTCATACACAGCACCCACCCGTTCATCCGTCTCATCCCAGGTATCCCCCTTTCTGACACCGGTGACTGTCCATTCTCCATAAATATACTGTTTCTTTTCTCCCTGATACTCCCAGCCCTCCGTTCCTATCAGATCAAAATTCTCCGTTGTATCGACTTTTTCTGTTTCTTCTGTTGTACGAGACCCGCATCCTCCATGAAGCAATACTGCACATAACAACATTATAGATATTCGTTTTAGTTTTTTGATTTTTCTCATACTTCTCCCATTCGTCTGCGACAATGGTGCTCCCAAGTCCACCAGCCACTTCATAATTCCCGTCAAAATAAATATCCAACTCTGTATCTATCCTATCTTTATATTTGCCACGATTTTCCATATACTCATCATTTAACACTATAAATTAATATCCAAGCATTTTCCTTCAATATTTTCAGTGAAAATATTTGCTTCCTCTGCTATTACTTTTTTCAATTTAAAGAGCTGAACTTTTGACAATGGTACTTTAAATTCAATTTCTCCGCTTTGATATTCTCCTGTTAATATTGAATCATATAATCTTTTTATAAAAGAATACCATTGTGGTAAATTAGCATTATCAGTTTTGTCTTCTAAATAACTTAATCCATCAGCCCTATAAAAAATAAATAATGCTATACTTAAATCACATTTTTTATTATCTAAAACCGTTTGTGGAATATCAAAACCATTATCCCAATTATAATTATAAGCATAGACATATAAAATTTCTTGATCTTCCGTTTGAGAAATAATTCTTTTTACTTCATCGGTATCAGCATCGTACAATAATGCTTTTACATTTACAATTTTATTTTCGTCCATTTATTGAATCCTCTCTAAGCTACGTTGCCACAAATCTACAGTTGCACCTTGACTAGGATATAATGGCAATCCACGCAATCCACGCTGCTGTAAATATTTTAGATTTTGTTGCAAATCATACCATAGCACTTATATCATCTGCAGGAGTTCTTAAAAACAGTCCATTGGAAGCATCATCTAAATCCATTCCATTTCTTTGTAATACTGGATGGTCTGCCATTTCTACGGGAATAATATGCTGCGCCTGATGTCCTGTCCAATTAGTTCCTCTAGGCAATCCCATGGATTCCATCATTTTTTTCCCTAATTTTGTAGAATCTCCACCAGTAACGACACCTTCCATTCCTGGTATTAATCTTTCTCCTGTACCACTCTGCTCTCAAGCAAATCACCTGCATTCCTTAAATCCCATACATCCTCATATCCAACTTTCTGGGATACCAGCAATGCATCTGCCTTTTCCACTCCTACCAGTTCGGCACTTGTCAATCCTTCTCTGCTTCCATTCTCCAGAAAATCCAAATATCTTTTCGCATCCTCCGGTGACATCATATCGGCAAATGATTCATATATTGTCCCACTTTCCTTTAACAGCTTTTCTCCGGATGTCACTGCTTCGGCTGTCTCATCTGAATACCTGAACACTTTTACTCCGTGCAGCTATGCTCCTGCCTCATCTGCATGCTTTGCCAGCACACCGGCACCATCTGTACTTCTCGTCACCACACTGACTTTATCTGCACTTTTGAACAGTGTTCCTATTTCGTCCGAGTATTTTAATGCACCGATCACCGGTATTACCCCGATAAGATCAAGTGCAAGCATGGCGATCATATCCAATTTTATATCATCTGCTTTGGCAAGATTCCTTACATCCGCAATGATATCCCGGATATCACATGGCAGATCCAGATCTAAAAAGCCCATTCCAAACCAATCTAAACTGTGAATGGTTTGTTACTATTGCAGGAACAATCTTTACTTCTACCAGTACAAAGCATGAGTTATGGAATTATTAATACAACACATAACTTATTGGGATTGCTGAATGCCCTTGTAACATGGGTGTTTGGAATCGTCAAAAGAAATGTCCTGAATTATTACATCTTTGAAATTTCTATTGTTGGTTCCCATTCAGTTACAATATCAATATTGTAATTCTGAGTAATCACTACATAATGTTTTAAATTTAAAGCCTCTCCATAACCATCAGAAATTTGATTTATTTGTTCTGAAAATTCACCATCTTGTACTTCATAAATTATATTCTGAAAATCATTATCCTTATATTTCCGTATTTCATTTTCAGAATAAAGGTTACTTTGCACAATTCCTTCATCTAGCATACGTACTGCTTGAACCATACCGAAATTAATCATTATGCATGTTTGACTACTTGACAGTTTTATAGTTAGTCCTTGTTTCTCACCATTTATTAGTTGCACTTGGTAAACTGCTTTTGGAATTATACCAACAAATACTTCTTTCCATTTTTCCATATCTTTTATCTCTCCTAATATCGAATTTTGTACACTTTCCTATTGGACACCCTTATTTCAAGAGTCGCTCCTCCTGTTGTACTACCTGGACGAGCAACAACTGTTGTTCCATCACTCAACTTACCGACTTTTCCTGGTCCATATTTTGTTTGAATTTCTTTCACGTCGATAGTTGGTCTCTGGTAAGTGTACGGATTCGTATGTACCTAATGTAATTGTCTGTATCAAGTTACTCTCACAATCTCCCAGCACAACATACTTTAAGCCTCGCATCCACAAAATATATTCCATTTCTTCTTTTTACAATATCTGTACGCAGTCCATCCAGATTGCTGACCGCTACCTCCGTCTCCGGACTTTCCAGTGTAAACGCAAATTCCGTAAAATTTTTCTTATACTGCTCTCCGACAACTTTACAGGCAGCCACCCAGCACCAGTTTGTTCTGTTCTGAATATACTTCATTGATTTTTCTCCATCGAAACAACCCGACTATAAGCCCCGCTCATTTTTTATTGCTCTGTATATCTCCGTTTCCTTCTCCCACGCAGTCCTATCCTGCTCTACGCCGTCCTTTAAATAAAGATCTTCCACCCCAATCTCTCCATCCTCGTCACTGTCGTAGCATTGATAAGTAGGTCCTTTCACCATTGTTCCATCTTTTTCAAATCTTGTAAAATAGTAAGCCTCATTATATGGTGCCCCTCCCTCCCTATAATACAGAATGCCGGACATCGCTTCTACCGGCTCATCGTAAGTAGCAGTACCCTCATATAGAATCGTCAGTTTCCCCTTTTTTTCTTTTAAAATATAATAAATGCCATTCCGGATATGCAGCTCCTTCACTCCATCTCCGTCAATATCAGATAAAAAAGTTTCAACATCACTTACATCTTCCCCGAACAAGTCTTCCAGAAAATAAGTTTTTCCATTCTCTTTCATAGCAGGCACTTCCCCATCTAAAAAACGTTGGTACTCTTCCTCTGTGATTTTCTCTGCCACTTTTCTATCTGCAAGAAACACTGCCACTATACCGCCCACGATAAGGAGCATTGCCATGCAGATTTTTTTAGCTCTCATCCCCATCATATACAATCATCTCCTTTATTTTATCGTTTGCCCTCTCTCTCAGATTACCATTCTCCTAATGTTTCCTCCCTCGTCATATCCAGGCTTTTTATCGTCACCAGATTTTCCCCATCCCCATTGTTATAGCTCCATACAACCATATAATCTCCATACCATTCAAAATGAACATCCTTATGTTCTCCATCTTCCTCATACCAGAGCATGCTTTCTTGACCCAAATCATACATTTCCCTCTGCTCTCCAGTTTTCAACACGTTTTTGTATACAATATGATCTTTCAGCAGATAAACATTTCCCTCCCGGTATCCGACGATTCTTGTCCTATTATTTCGCGTATCGTATAACATACGGCTCGTGTCCGTCTCAAGATCGATTTCGACCAGCAGTTCTCTCTCTAAATGCTTCTGTGATTTCTCAAGCACCTTCGTCCTTCCTATCTCAACTGACAGATAAAGCTTCTCCCCTTCCTTCACAATGCGCTTTGGGAGAAAATTTACCTCCCTAATTCCAAGTTTAAACCATAATATGTTACCAAAATACTCTGGACAAATATCATGCCATTCGTCTTCGCCCGCTCTCCTATATTGAAAATAGTCATCCCGAAACTCAATACTCTCTCCATCTTTATAATACCAGTGTTTATCTACACGCACATCAATCGACAAAACATTACTTATGGCAACGCTATGATCATCCTGATCTGTCACCGCTATAATATCTCCATCATACGAATAGATGTTCCAGCCATGATAACCAGCAATATCCAATTCGTATCTTCCTGAATCTCCATCGTTTTCTGCCAACTGTTCTGCCAGATTGATCCTCTCCCCAAAATCCCCTTCCACCGGCATCAACCACACCTTGTCTTTCCCAAACGCAAGGAATAAATAATTTTCATGAATGTTCAGTCTCGCATCACTCGACATATCCCCCAAAAACTCACACTCATTCGTCGCCTTATTACATCGCCACAACTTATAGCTGCTGTCCATCCCCCCGTTTTTCTGCTCTGTTGTGAAAAATATATAGGTATCCCCCACCGTCCAGCTGATTGGCATTTCACCATTCCCGTACTTTGTAAACATCTGATCTGTCACAGAGTAAACCCACAAATAACCACAGGAGGAAAACTGCTTACTGCCCGATGCATTATCGTTTAGTTTAATCGTATAGGTATACTCATCTTCTTTTTCTTTTCTGCCACAAGCTATCAGCCCGCCCAGAACACACAGTAACAGTATAATAGCCAGCGTTCTCTTTTTTCCCATACTCACCGCTCCTCCGCCTTTCCATTAATACCTATTACACTAATCGGCTTTGCATCTCCACCTGAGAAACACTGCCACTATACCGCCCACGGCATGATTAAATATACTCTTCTACCAAATCGATATCTTTTGTCATGTCCAAATTAGGAAATTTATCATCCAACTTCCTTAAACATTCAATATATTCTTTACTTTGCAACTGTTCAGACACATCTTCAAAAACTTCACTAATAAAATAAATATCTTCTTCAGAACAATTTTCTAAATATGCAACTGTTTCATTAATATCTTTAGATAAAATATCTATCATTTTATTCCAACAGTTCTGAATACCATAATCATCTTCAATATTTTTACTCTTTCTTTCTGAAATTATATCATCCATTATATCTTTAATCATTATATGCATCCTTATATTTTATGGTTGCGACGTAGCATCGGGAAATATTGTACTAATACGTCCATTTGTACGAATTACACCAATTCTGACACCATTATCATATACTTTTACAATATTGTATTCAAGTCCATTAGCTTCTAAAAACTCAATATTGGCTTGTCCATGTCCTCCGCCCTTCATTTTAGATACAGCACCTGTCTTGGGATTATATGTAAAATCCCCTACAGATGAATGAGTTATTGTTGTATTATCAATAGACTTTAAACCACTCTCTGTAATTTTTTTGATTTCACTGCCTGCCTTAAGGTCATTCCTTAAATTATTCAGCCAGTAGTTATGCTCCTTTGACAGCTTTGGGACTATGACAAGCTGTATTGGGATGGCATCCCCGATGAGGTAGTATATGCCGCTGTCTTCCTGTTCCACTGCCATCTTCCGGTGATTTGTACTCTATGATATTGTACTGCCGGAAGACCCTCCTGATATTCTTTTTGAACTTTACATGTTTTTCATTTTTGACCAGCACATCGATCTGCATTGGCTTTTTTGAGATGAGATGCTCCCTGCATTGAATTGTTCATCAAAATGGAATCTCCTGCCGAACCCAATATAGACACTCATCCCATAACCGTGAGTTCCATAACGTAAATGGCAGATCCTGTGGTGCAATTCACAGTGTAAATTGGGCAAATATAAGCGTCCTCTCACAAGTCATTCACAGCGTAAATGAAAGAAAAACGGTACAGACAAATATGATTTCCTTCGTGAGCCATGGAGCTGGGATTCTAAAAATTTCGTGAAGCTCTGCTTCACAAAATTTTTGCTCAGAAGCCCAGCGGAATGCCCGGCGAACAGGAACATCATATTTCGTCTGTACCGTTTTTCTTTTCATAAACCGATAAAATCACGACTTGCGAGAGGACGCTTATATCTGCCCCCTCACAGCCTATAAAAGCACCACAAAATCTGCTGCTCTATGGTAAGTTAAACTCCGGTTTACATCTTCTTAATGCGCTCCAGCGCAGCCAGTGTATTCTCATAACTTCCAAATGCAGTCAGTCTGAAGTATCCCTCACCGCTTGGTCCAAATCCGGAACCCGGAGTACCAACAACATTTGCATTCTCTAACAGATAATCAAAGAACTCCCAGGATGTCATCTCACCCGGTGTCTTTAACCAGATATATGGTGCATTAACACCGCCGAATACGGTATAACCGGCATCTTTTAACCCCTGTTTGATGGTCTTTGCATTATTCATATAATAAGCAACCTGCTCTTTTAACTGTGCTTTTCCGGCTTCTGAATAAACTGCCTCTCCAGCACGCTGCTGGATATATGGTGCACCGTTGAACTTCGTTCCATGACGTCTTGCCCACATTGCATTCAAGGAAACGTCACCACATTTCAATTCCTTTGGAACAACCGTATAGCCCAAACGTACTCCGGTAAATCCAGCGTTTTTCGAAAAGCTCTTCAACTCGATCGCACATGTTTTGGCGCCCTCACACTCATAAATCGTGTGCGCTACATTGTCCTCTGAAATATATGCTTCATATGCTGCATCATAAATGATCACAGCTCCATTTTTGTTTGCATAATCTACCCACACCTGAAGCTCGTCTTTTGTGATGGTGGTTCCGGTCGGGTTGTTTGGCAGACAGAGATAAATAATGTCTGGTGTCTCCTTTGGAAGTTCCGGCACAAAATTATTTTCCATTGTGCAAGGCATATAAATGACATTGCTCCATGTCTCTGTCTTTGCATCGTATTCGCCTGTTCTTCCTGCCATAACATTAGAGTCCACATAGACCGGATATACAGGATCACACACCGCAATGCGGTTATCCACAGAAAAAATCTCCTGAATATTTCCGGAATCACTCTTTGCTCCATCGGAAACAAAAATCTCATCCGTAGAGATATCGCATCCTCTTGCCTGATAATCATTTTTTGCAATCGCACTTCTCAGGAACTCATATCCAAGATCCGGTGCATATCCGTGAAAAGTAGCAGCATTTCCCATTTCATCTACTGCCTTGTGCATTGCATCGATAATCGCTGGTGCGATTGGCTGTGTCACGTCACCAATTCCAAGACGGATAATATTTTTATCTGGGTTTGCCTGGCTGAATGCACTTACTTTCTTTGCAATCGTGCTGAACAGATAGCTTCCCGGAAGCTTCTGATAATTGTCATTTACTTTGAACATAATCTCTTCCTCCATCATAATAGCTGCTGTTTTTCTTTTTGCAGCATAACAATTTTCCTTTAAACTTTGCTTTAGTATAGCATTGATGTATGACAGTTGCAAGTATTTTTGTTTACCAGGAATCAATTATTTTTCTCAAAAATACCGTTTTTTTCAGCTATACTTAAAATTTTTTCACAGCGTTTTTTCAGACAACAAAACCCCCGGCAAAGATTTTATCTTATGTCAGGGGTATTCTGTTTCATTGGATAAAAAGTTTATGCGAGCAGCAAACTTAGAATCATCTGAGCTGTTTCTGTCAGACCGGTTCCATTATCCATGCTCCGCTTTTGAATATAGCGATGTGCTTCCTCTTCTGTCATATTATTTCGCTCCATCAAAAGTGCCTTTGCCTCAGCGATCATTTCCTGTTCATCTTTTGAGCGCTGCTTTGGTTTTTCCCTCTGCTTTTTCCGACGTCTCGTGATTGTGTAATCCATCATTTCAACAGTCTGCAGTAATTCGTGAACCTTCAGCGGTGTCGACAGACAGACAATATTTTCCAGATCACGCTCCCCGCAATTTGCAGGCGACGCAACTAACAGCATTTCAAATTGATCCGGCAGATACTCATGCAGTTCTGTGTACATCATATCCACAAATCGGTAGCCACAAATGACAATGCCCCCACCCAATTCATTGGCACTCTGCAGTGCCTGGGAACCTGTAGAGCAGACTGCATCCACATGAAATCCATTCTGCAGCAAAATTTTCTTCAGGTTTTGGGCTGTCTCCTGTTTGGGAAATGCAACAATAATATTGTTCAAAATCTAATCCGGCTTCAGCTTAAATTTTATAAAGATATTTTTCGATTTCCCATTCGGTTACCTGCGCACGATAATCTGCCCATTCTGCTTTCTTTGCTTCCAGATATTTTTCTGTGATATGCCCGCCTAAAACATTCTTGATATAATCATCTTTTTCCAATTCTTCCACTGCCTGTTCGAGATCACCCGGCAGAGATTCGATTCCAAGCTTTGCTCTCTGTGGCAGCTGCATCTCAAATACATTTTCTGTCACGGCATCCGGTGGTGTGATCTGATTGCGGATTCCGTCGAGTCCGGCCTCCAGACACACTGCTAAAACCAGATATGGATTGGCTGCCGGATCAGGACAACGAAGTTCCACTCTTGTCCCGGCTCCTCTGGTAACCGGAATACGGATCAGCGGACTACGGTTCGTTGCTGACCACGCAACGTAAATTGGTGCTTCATACCCAGGAACAAGTCTCTTGTAGGAATTGACCAGCGGATTAGTGATCACTGTCATCCCCTTCATATGTTTCATGATTCCACCGATAAACCAGAATGCCTCTTTGCTGAGTCCCATCTCTCCCTCCGGGTCGGCAAAAATATTTTTACCATCCTTAGCCAATGACATATTGACATGCATGCCGGAGCCATTGATCCCATATTTTGGTTTTGGCATAAAACTTGCAAACATTCCATGCCTCTTTGCGATCGTCTTTACCGCAAGTTTAAATGTCATAATGTTATCTGCTGTTTTCAATGCCTCATCATAACGAAAATCAATTTCATGCTGTGCCGGTGACATTTCATGATGCGAAGCTTCAATCTCAAATCCCATATCTTCCAGCGTAAGCACCATGTCTCGTCTGGCATTTTCCCCAAGATCGACCGGTCCCAGATCAAAATACCCTGCGCGCTCATTACTTTCTGTTGTCGGCTGACCCTCATTATTCTGATCAAACAGGAAAAATTCGCACTCAGGTCCGACATCAAACTGGTATCCCATCTGTGCTGCATCTGCAATCGCTTTCTTTAAAACATATCTCGGATCACCGGAAAAAGGCTGTCTGTCTGCCGTATAAATATCACAGATAATTCTGGCTACCTTTCCCTGCTGTGGTCTCCATGGAAAAATGCAGAATGTATCAAGATCCGGATACAGATACATATCAGACTCCTCAATTCTCACAAATCCCTCAATGGAAGATCCATCAAACATACATTCGTTATTCAATGCCTTCTCTAACTGGCTTGAGGTGACCGCCACATTTTTTAATGTGCCAAACATGTCCGTAAACTGCAGACGGATAAATTCTACATCCTCATCTTCTACCATCTGGATAATATCCTGCTTTGTGTACTTGCTCATAATCCAATCCTCCAACATTTATATTTATTTACTTTGTCATTCCCGGCAGAATTCTTTTACCTTTTCATAGGACATTGTCCCGCCAAAAAGATCCAATGCGCTGCCAATCGTAACATTTAACATGTTTTTGCCCAGTTTTTTCAGTCTGGCAAGATCTTCAAAATCTCCAACGCCTCCGGCATAAGTCACAGGAATTTTTCCCCAGTTTCCTAACAAACAGACAAGTTCCTCTTCAATACCACTTGCCTTTCCCTCCACATCAACTGCATGTATTAAAAATTCATCACAGTAACCTGCAAGCTGCTCTAACAAATCTTCTGTGATCATCTGCTCTGTGAACCTCTGCCAGCGGTCTGTCACAATATAATACTTTCCATCTTTTTTCCTGCAGCTTAAATCTAAGACCAGATGCTCTTTTCCAACTGTATCCCGAAGCTTTTTTAATCGGTCCATCTGGATCTGTCCATCACAGAATACATAAGATGTGACAATGACATGGCTTGCTCCTGCTGCAAGAAATTCTTCTGCATTTTCAGCCGTGATGCCGCCGCCAACCTGCAGACCTCCCGGATACGCCTGTAACGCACTCACCGCCTGTTTCTTTGTCGCCTCGTAATATTCGCTGTCTCTTGCATTTAACAAAATAATATGACCTCCGCAGAAGCCTTCTTTTTTATAAAGCTCTGCATAAAACGCCGCATCCTGTCCAGAAACAAAATTTTCGTCTGCCATATTCCCTTCATCTTTTAAGCTGCCACCGACAATCTGCTTTACCTTTCCGTTATGAATGTCAATGCATGGTCGAAATTCCATTTTCTCACTCCAATTTTTACCTTATTATAAGTGTGTGTTTTTCTTCTGACAAACACACCTTTTGCATAAAATAGAACAAAGTTTCCTAATTTACATAAAAAAGGCAGCGTGACCCCTTTTGTAGCCCCGTTGCCTTTTTCATCATATCACACCGAAAATCATTTGTGAATACCTTTATCATGATTCTTCCTATTAGCCTTTGTTTTCTGTTTTATAAGTTTTACTAATTTGTTTATTTATTTTATAAATCTATACTTATATATTATTGACATTATGTATTTTTTTTGCTATGATACAGAACAATTACCTTAATATATAATTATTTTAAAATAACACATCAAGATGAAGAAAGAGAGGATCTAAAAAATGGGTACAATTATCGGTGATGGAATTACTTTTGATGACGTATTATTAGTTCCGCAGTATTCAGAAGTAACACCTAATATGATCGAATTAACAACACATCTTACAAAAAAAATCGTTTTAAATATTCCAATGATGAGTGCAGCAATGGATACTGTAACAGAGCACCGCATGGCGATCGCCATGGCTCGACAGGGCGGTATCGGTATCATCCACAAGAACATGTCCATTCAGGCACAGGCAGAGGAAGTTGACAAAGTAAAACGTTCAGAGAATGGTGTTATCACAGATCCATTTTTCCTTTCTCCGGAACACACTTTACAGGATGCTGAAGATCTCATGAGAAAGTTCCGTATCTCCGGCGTTCCGATCTGTGAAGGTGGCAAATTAGTTGGTATTATCACAAACCGTGACTTAAAATTCGAGACAGATTTCACAAAAAAAATCAGTGAGAGCATGACCTCTGAAGGTCTTATCACAGCTCCGGAAGGAATCACTTTAGACGAAGCAAAGAAAATTCTTGCAAAAGCCAGAAAAGAAAAACTTCCGATCGTAGACAAGGACTTCCATTTAAAAGGACTTATCACCATTAAGGATATTGAGAAACAGATCAAATACCCACTCTCAGCCAAAGATGATCTCGGCCGTCTTCTCTGTGGCGCCGGCGTTGGTATCACCGGAAATATGATGGAACGTGTCGATGCTTTGGTAAAAGCCCACGTTGATGTGATCGTGGTTGACTCTGCACATGGTCATTCCCGCAATATCTTAGAGGCAGTCAAGAAAATCAAAGCTGCCTACCCTGACTTACAGGTGATCGCAGGAAACGTTGCCACCGGTGCTGCTACCCGTGACCTGATCAAGGCCGGAGCTGACGCAGTCAAAGTTGGTATCGGACCTGGTTCTATCTGTACCACACGAGTTGTTGCCGGTATTGGTGTTCCTCAGATCACAGCTATCATGGACTGCTACGCTGCTGCAAAAGAGTACGGTATCCCGGTTATCGCCGATGGCGGTATCAAATACTCCGGTGATATGACGAAAGCTCTTGCTGCCGGTGCTAACGTATGTATGATGGGAAGCCTCTTTGCAGGATGTGATGAAGCTCCTGGTACTTTTGAATTATATCAGGGAAGAAAATACAAAGTATACCGTGGTATGGGATCTCTCGCCGCTATGGAGAACGGCAGCAAAGACCGTTACTTCCAGGAGGGTGCTAAAAAATTAGTACCAGAGGGTGTCGAAGGACGTGTTGCTTACAAGGGAACACTTGAGGACACTGTTTTCCAGATGATCGGTGGTATCCGTTCCGGTATGGGCTACTGCGGCTGCCCAACGATCGAAGACCTGAAAGAAAAAGGTCAGTTTGTCAAGATCTCTGCTGCAGCATTACGTGAAAGTCATCCACATGACATTCACATTACAAAGGAAGCGCCAAACTACAGTATCGAAGAATAGTTTCCGCTTTTTAATCATAGTTTATTAGATGAGGTGAATATTTTTGGACTCGGGTTCCATATTTCAGATTATTATTTTGATCATTCTACTTTTACTTTCCGCATTTTTTTCTTCTGCGGAGACTGCACTTACGACCGTAAACCGGATCCGTATGCGCTCTCTCGCAGAAGACGGGAATTCCCGTGCGGCTTGCGTACTTAAAGTTACAGATGACTCCGGTAAAATGTTAAGTGCAATCTTAATTGGAAACAATATTGTCAATCTTTCTGCATCTTCCATTGCAACTTCTCTTGCTCTGGATTTGTGGGGAAGTGTTGGTGCCGGAATCGCAACTGGTATTCTGACACTGTTGATTTTGATTTTCGGGGAAATTTCTCCAAAAACAATTGCAGCCATTAATGCAGAAAAAATATCTCTTTCCTATTGCAACATCATTTACTGGCTGATGAAACTTCTCACTCCGGTCATTTTTATTTTAAATAAACTTTCCATTGCATTCTTATTCCTTCTGCGTGTTGATCCGAATGCAAAAGACAAAGCCATGACCGAAGAAGAACTGCGAACCATTGTTGATGTCGGAAAAGAAACCGGCGTTATTGAATCAGAGGAACATGAGATGATCAATAACGTATTCGATTTCGGTGATGCCCAGGCAAAAGAAGTCATGGTACCTCGAATTGATATGACATTTGCAAATATCGACTGCACTTACGATGAACTGATTGAAATATTCAAAGAAGACAAATTTACACGTCTTCCGGTTTACAAAGACACTACCGATAATGTCATCGGTATCATCAACATGAAAGATCTGCTGCTTTATAAAGACCGGGAACATTTCTCTATTCAGGACATTATGCGGGAACCATATTTTACATATGAGCATAAAAATACCGCAGAGCTTTTTATGGAAATGCGTAAATCTTCCATTTCCCTTGCCATCGTCCTTGATGAGTACGGTGCTACTGCCGGGCTTATCACTCTCGAAGATCTCTTAGAAGAGATCGTGGGTGAAATCCGTGATGAGTACGATACCGATGAGGAAGATCCGATCGTAAAATTAAGCGACCGGGAATATCTTGTCCTCGGTTCTACAAATCTGGAAGATTTGTGTGAAAAGCTTGATCTTGATTTTGAATCCGACGATTATGACACTATCGGCGGTTATCTGATCGGCTTATTAGATCATCTTCCGGAAAAAAATGAGATCATTATTACAGATGATGATGTACTGCTCCGTGTGGAACAGATGGATAAAAACCGTATTGAAAAAATATACATCAAAAAACCTGAACCAAAGGAAGAGGCTTAGTCCTCTTCCTTTTTTACAAGTTCTGTGCCACTAAGCGCATAACGTATCTCATCGAGATCAAACATTTTCGTCCATGGATACCGCTCGGTATCCGGCATTTCCAGAAAAGTGTAAAATCCATGATTTTTCAGATTCTGTGCCCATTCCTCATGTTCCGCTTCCGGGAATAGCATCAGATATGCCATATCGGTAAGCTTTGACCTTTGATTTGTGATGTCCTCCATCTGCGTCTGAATCCTCCTGCTCTCCTCCACAGATAAACTTTTCCCCTTCTCATTTACCAGTTTTCGCAAAAGAACAAGTTCCTTTAAGTTTTCCTTTTCTGTCTCTCCTGTCAGATCCAGCACATAGGCAGTCTGCTCAAAAAATCGGTTCTGTACTTTCTCCTCATCTATTTTCAGGCTGCCATCCCAGTACTCCTCCTGCAGCTGATCAGTCAGCGCATCATCTGCTGCCCGGTCAAAAATCCGGTTGTACTCCTCCATGGTATACTGTGCCTCCATCGTGTAGCGGAACCGCAGATCTGTATACAATATCATGCCACAGAAAAGTACCGAAAATAAGATACACCAGTTAGAAATCTTCATACCGTACTGTGCCTCCATATAAAACATTGACCGAAGAATCCCTGTTTCCCACGAAATCCATCCATCCCTTCTTCTTTATGATCGCCACTTTCAGATAATCCCCACGTTCAAATTCATACACACGATTTTTCTCCAGTTCGGCTAACATATCTTTTTCATCAAAGAAAATACTCTCATAGGAATAGTCTCCCTGCTCCAGTACAATGTCTTTCTGCTCCCGATACATATGCACCTCATAAATACCGGAAGCGGCAGATATTTCTTTATAAAACTGCTGATACATTTCCATCGTCAAAAAACCGGTATTGCAAATGCTGTCCACAAACTCTGTATTGACCGTCAAAAGATACATCTGTTCTGCTGATTTTGCCCTCTCACTCATGTACAAAAGCGGCATCCCCATAAACACCGCTGCTGCAAATAAAATCGCAGTCACTCTTCCAAATATTTCATCCATCCAAACACATCACTCTCTTTTTCTGAAATTCTCTGTACCGTAATCGTTCTCTGCTCCATCATCCGCTCTTCCACCGTCTGTTCCAACGCTTCACTGCTGTCCACCGCCTGCAAGGCTGACTCCATTGCGATCAGAAACATCACAAGCACAGCTCCCATCAACAACCCCTGCAATCCTTCTTCCATTGCTGACCTCCTGTCTTTTTGTACTCTCCGGATACACTGCGTACTATACCTGTGCGAACACGATCCCGATGATCGTGCCATTCACATCCTTTACGATACTGCCCTGAAAGCGTGCAGTCGGATTGATATACTTGTCACTTGCCACATCCTGCGCATTTTTGTAGCTGTTATCTAACGCTTTTCCCAGTTCTCCCTTATCTATATCAAAATTATAATTGTAGTACGTTTTGTTTTTATTCGTCTGTACAAGAATTCCCATTGTCTCATCACTGAATTTCCGAATGACATTCAGCACTTCGCTTCCTGACACTTCCGTGCCGTCATACATTGTTTTGGACGCGTCCGTAAACTCCGCCTGCAGCTGATTGATCTGCCCTGTTCCCTCGGAGGCAGTATCTCTCGCCTCCCTTGCAATATAAAATCCGAGACTGATAATAATGCAGGTAATGATAATTCCTGCTGCAAGCATTAATCCTTTTAAACTATTTTCCATGATTGATACCTTCCTTTTTCATTTTAATTTCATTTATTTTCGTATAACACTTTTCCCTAAAAAAATCCCGTCATGCTCTGGCTGTATGCATGAAGTTCGCTTAATCCCTCCGCCACAAACGGCACGACCAGCTTTAATATAATGAGTAAAAACATCGGCAGATACGCTGCCATTTTTGCCAGTGCAATGCATTCTCCCTGATAATTCTTCCGCTCTTCCATATTCTTCTTCAAAAAATATTCGCGTTCGTCTTCAAGGTTTAAAAACGCTTCCTCCACAGGCAGTTCCTCGCAAAACTCCAGTGCATCACAGATTCTCTGTACCGGTTCATCCGGGATCTCCTGTTTTAATTTTTGAAGTGATCTGATCCGGTCATAAGAAAAATGATCCACTGCTTCTGCCATCTGGCTTTGAAAGAGAACTGCAAAATTCTCCATCTGGGATAAAATTTCTTCCACCGTTGTCTTCTCATAATGAATGAGCAAAAGTACTACCGTCTGCAGTCTCAGACATTCACTCATCCTTTTTTCTCTTGATTTCCACTGATCTGCCACCAGAAAAATTTCCGGGATCTGAAACGCCAGAATTGATACCACAGCGATAAATAAAATGTGATACCAGACAATCCGGATCTCATAATATGCCCGCACCTGTAAAAAAAGTGCCTCCGCAATTTCTTCCGTCCCCTGCGTATTATCTGTTAAAGAAAGTTCCTGTTTTAACTCCTCCCAGACTGCAGACTGTTCCAGATGCTCCTGAAATGCCTCCTGATCCATTTTCAAACCCTCAGTTGCCATTTGTGCTGCCAGCTCCTGATATTGTCTCTTTACCTGCTCCCTGGCTCTCTCCGGCATCATCATAAGCTGATAAGACGGAATTTTTATCTGTGTCAGGATCTGGGAACGCTCTGCATTCTGATACACCATGAGAAACAATACGCTCCCAAGCAATGCCGCTGCAAAAAAGCAGACTTTTTTCATCAGAAAAGCCCGGACATTTCCAAATCCCTGCAACTGTTTGATCTGCTCATTTTTTTTCAGACATTTTGTATAATGCCGGCTGACATAGACATCCAGTAAATATGCCATCCACGGAAACTGTAACAGCCACTTTTCCAGCCGGTACCGGTCTTTTTGTTCCTCATCCGGCAGAAACAGCCATAGGATAAGACCATAAATCCCAATCGTTGCCGCAAACAAAAGCACTGTTGTCAACATTCCATAGCTGCCATAATAATAAGCCGACAGCCCCTCTGAAACCCGGATTGCCCAGAGCCTCACCAGTGGTAGAAAGCAGACCGGAAGGACTGATAGAACATCAAGCCCTGTAAACCCATGCATTTTCGACTTGCAGAGCAGGAGATTTTCGCGGATTTCCTCTTTCAGATACTTCAGATTTCTCTGAAATACGGAATATCCATCTGCCAGTATATCGCCATCCTCCCGGATGATCGCGCACATTGCACCATAGATACGTGCATAGGAATGTTCTGTGGGGAGTGTGACCGTATGTGACTCCTCCACTTCTGCCACTGCCTCCTCAATATTTTTCTGTTTTCCGTAAGCGGCCGATAACTCCGACAGATAATGTTCGAACTTCTCCTCCTGTGAGACCGTCTTTATCCAATGCCGCTTTTTTCGGTCATACCGGATAAATACAAGCAGAAGAATGACATACAAAATGCCCTCAAATATCCACATTGAAAAATGCCTCCTTCTCTTCCTTCGTCAGCCATTTCACCATTTCTGCCCGTGTTGTCTCGCTGATAGTATGCAGCTTCACATACCGTTCCCCGTCAAACCGTACCAGTTCCACGATCCGGTATCCCTCCGGACTTTCCGTGTCAGGCACGATCTCGCTGATCCTCTCGATATAGCGCTGCCCCTCTCTGCTCATGTGCAGATGCACATCAAAACGTACCACTTCCGTCACCTGTTCTAATGCAACTCTCTCTGACTGAAAACTGCCCTCCTTCAACAGACTGTTCCGAAGCGACAACAGAAGACTTCTCGTACTTTTTGCATGGTGTGTAAAAATCGTAAACAGAGAACCTGTCTGTCCGCTCTCGATCATCCATGACGCCACTTTTGCACTGACAACCTCTCCGATAATGCTCACGGCTCCGTCTGTTTTTTTCTGTACTTCTAGAGCCTCCTGTCCGCCAATTCCACCGTGTTCCATCATCCCCGCCGTTTCGCGGAACGTCACAATATTTCTGTTTTGATAGCGCTCCCTCAAATGCAGCTCAAATGCCAGTTCTAACACACGGATGGTATATTCCTCCGGGATCTCTCCGACCATCGCAGTGAGCAATGTTGTCTTACCACAACCCTGCATTCCGGTGACCGCCGTCACCTGACAGCCCTTCATGAGCCATTTTAAAAGTTCAACCGGGATTTCTGCATGTCCGCCTGTCACAAGCTGCTGTAACGAGACTTCCGGGATATTGTCGAGTTTACGGATAAAAAACATCCAGTTCTCTGCAAAATCCGGTCTGGCAACTACAACTCTGGCATGATCTGCCATCTCATGAACGAGATATCCTTTCTTTCGTGAAATTTCCCCCGGCTGATGATATCTGCAAAGATTTCTGGAAATCCGCTCCAACTCTTCCTCCCGCTCAAAATCCAGAAACGGCAGCCAGACACTTCTGCCATGATAAAAAATCCATGCACTGTGATACGTCCCCTCTTTTCCGGACACACCGCCGGAAACACCGTCGATCTTCATGTCGCGTATCTCATCGATTGCACCAAGCCCTTTATAGTAAGCATAAATCTTCCTGCTCAAAAGCTCGATCTGCTCAATGAACTTCAATTTTCTTCCGCAGACTCCATAAACATGCTCAATCTGCTCCTCCGTAATCACATTTTCCGTTCCTGACAATAAGCCGTGTTCCTCGATCAGTTTTTCCATTGCTCCGCTGCCATACTGTCCCTTATACAGAAACAGCAGAATATCAAATCTGACCGCCGCCTGCCTGCTGCCTTTTTCCGAAAAGAAAAATGTATGCTTTATCATCTCTTCATCCATCTTCATTCCGTTTAACAGAAATTCCTGAATAAAAGAAATCAAATACTCTTTTACCTGTAAATTTCCGGTTCCGGCTTCTTTTAAATATCTGCGGAGTTCTTCCTTCTGCCTTAAAAGCCGGAAGGTCTGTTTTTCGTCCAGTTTTAATTCATAAAGATTTCTCCGCAGGATACGGTTCACATGTTCACTCACCCGCTCCACAAGTTCCTGTCTTGTGATCTCCTGCTGTTTTCCTTCAAACAATTCCAGACTGCCTGTCTCTTCCACTGACATCCTGCCCGCCTCCCCTCTTATCAGACCGCTCCAGGATCATCTGCACGGTACGCTCTAACTCTGTAAAAAAATTTTCCCGCATATCCGTTGGCAGTAACAGTCTCCTGCCACGGATATACCTGTCTAATTTTCCCTCCCGGCATGCTGCCTCAAACTCAGGATTATAAGGAATCACGCCAAGCTTCCCCGGTGCGATCCGATAGATCCTGTGAATATTTTTCTTATTATAGACAGCATCTTTCTGATAACTTCCGATCAGATACACCACCCTGTCCGAAACGTCTGCATGCGTTGAAAAGAAATGATCTAATCCCTGTGATGTCTGGCTGAAATTGACCACAATAAGATCTGCCTGTTTCATCTGCTCTTTCGTCCAGTCATCCTTTTCACTTCCACAGTCAATAAAAGAAAAATCCATGCTTTCATCCAGCAGACGGATCACCTGGTTTAAAACATTTCTTGTCTCCTTCGGATAAAAATCACAGAGCATACGCTTCCCCTGCGGAAGGCAGAAAAGTTTTCCATCCACAACCGGCTGTAAAGCCTCCTCCAAATGATGTTCCGTAAGACTGCCGTATTTCCCTGCCATCAACAGATAGTCCAATCCTTCTAATACATAATACGAACATTCTTCATTCACAGTCGCAGAGTCCGGTCTGGCAAAATTTCCGACAAGATCATGCACATTCTTTTCCGCTGACAGCATTGCTATGCGGCAGTTATGCTTCGCAGCGATCATACTTGCTGTTGCGATCATATTCGATGTTGTTCCACACGCCGCCTCTTCACTCCAGAATACGATTTTCAAAAGCATTCCCCCCTTTTTGCACGGCGGACACCCATCAAAACCTCTTTATAATCCTGCTCTGAAATATTCCTGCACAAATGGAATAATACCTTTTCAAACTCCTTTGATAAATTTGCAAAATTCCGGTATCCATCAAACTGCATCATCAGCCTGCTGCACTCATCAGCCTCAGAAAATGGCAAAAACAACTGTTCTAATACAAAACAGTTTTCATCCACAAAAAGTTTTCTGATTCCTCCTGCACTCATATAACTTTTGCAAAAATCCCGGAATAAAACACTGACCGGATGTTCAATATGTAAAATAAATTCCCGGTACTTTTCAATCTCGCACTTCTCACAATTCAGCGCACAGATCAATTCATCACAATCCGTGACACTTTTCTCGTCCGGCCAACTGCCTAAATTTACAATGACATAGTCATAACCTTCTGTTTTCCACAGACTGCGCTCACAAAGCGCTGTGTAATCCACATTTTTATAAGTGATCATATTCATTTTTTCATTTGGTCTTGGGATGCAAAATCGCATTTTCTGCTCAAATGAATTGTCAATGACGAGAACACTATTCTTCATATTCTCTAAGATGCTGGCCAGATAGATACATAAATCCGTCTGTTCACAGCCAAAAATGCCAATTATCTTCTGCTTGCTCAAAATTCCTGCCTCCTAAAAATCTGCAGGGATATTCCTCGATAACTAACACTTATTTGATAAAAAAGATGTGATTATCATACTTTCTTTTTTTCAAAAAGTAAACTATCTTTTGGAAATTTATAAATATTTTAGAATTTGCATGATTTTCTTTTCTTTCTCCATAGAATCTTATATAATGGTATCAGATAATCGCAAAACAAGGAGGCTTTATGAACGGCTTTATGAAAGACTTTATTATAACAACAGACACCACGACGGATCTTCCTGCAAGTTATGTCAACGAACATCATCTCGGCATGATGTCTCTTCCATATACGATTGAAAACCAGACTTACACCTGGGAACATTCCCTTCCGGAAAAAGAATTCTATGCCATGATGCGCAATGGTTCTCTTCCAACGACCTCACAGGCAAATCCTGAGGAAGCGGAAAATCTTTTTGAAAATATTATCCGAACACAGGACGTTGACATCCTGCACATTTCATTTTCTTCCGGTCTGAGTGGTACCTATAATAGCTGCCGTCTGGCTGCCATGAACCTTGCTGAGAAATATCCCGACAATAAAATCATCGTGATCGACTCTCTCTGTGCCAGCATGGGCGAAGGACTTTTTGTTCACAAGGCAGTCATGATGAAAGAAGAGGGAAAAAGTATTGACGAGATTGCTGCATGGTTAGAGGAAAATAAACTGCATGTCGTGCATAACTTTACTGTAGATGACCTTTTCCATCTTTACCGTGGCGGACGTGTATCCAAAACCGCTGCTGTAGTCGGAAGCATGATCAACCTGAAACCGATCCTCCATGTGGATAACGAAGGACACCTCATCCCGCTTTCCAAAGTCCGCGGCCGGAAAAAATCACTGATTGCCCTCGTTGACAGTATGGAAAAACAGATCGGTGCATGGCGTGACAAAAACGACATCGTGTTCATTTCGCACGGAGATTCCTTAGAGGATGCCCAGTTTGTCGCAGAACTTATTAAAAAGAGACTTGGCATTGAAAACTTTTTGATCAATCATATCGGACCAACCATCGGTGCACATTCTGGTCCCGGTACCATTGCATTATTCTACATGGGCGACTACCGCTAAGACACCAGAGCGATCCTGTCTGAAATAAAACAAAGGGCATATCAATATCCATGCTGTTTTCCTGAAGCTGATACTGATATGCCCTTTCAAATTTTATTGTTTTTCTTCCCAGAATTTTTCCAGATATGATTCAACGCTGTCAACGGTACACACCAGACGTTTCTCCCACTCTTTCGGGAACAGATTCCGGTAATCACTCTGTAAAAAACGTTCATCCAAAAGTTCGATCACACCCACATCATCTATCGTCCGGATCACGCGCCCTGCAGCCTGCAATACCTTATTCATACCCGGATAACGATAGGCATAATCGAAGCCTTCGCCCATTCTTTTTTCATAATAATCCATCAGTATTTCCCGCTCGTTACTAATCTGCGGAAGTCCCGTTCCGACAATGATGGCACCGATCAGCTGCTCCTTTTTCAGATCGATCCCCTCACCAAAAATTCCACCCATCACACAAAATGCAATCAATGTTTTTTCCCGCTCTGCCAAAAATTCAGCCAGAAATTCCTCTCTTTTTTCCTCATTCATTCCCGGCTCCTGAATGATGCCATCCACGGTACCTCCATCCAGCTCCTGAAACACCTCATAGACCTGCTGCATCATTTTATAAGATGGGAAGAAAACCATATAATTTCCTTTTTTTGCAAGTCCGGTCTTTTGGATATATTGTGCGATCCGTTCAAACTCACTTTGGTTTCTCCTTGTATACCGGCTGCTGACGTCGCTTCCCATAAGTAACAGACTCTGCTCCTCCGAAAAGGCTGTCTCCGCATAAACCGCATAGTTATCTTTCTTCGTGGATAACAGATTTTTATAATATTGGATCGGCAAAAAAGTAGCCGAAAAAAAGATGGCCGAATTGCCTCTGTCGATGCACTCCTGCAGATTCAGCGATGGATCAACGCAATACAGCTTCATCTTAAAACGCTCATCTTCCATATGCTCTGTATAAATCACATAATGCTCATCCACGCGCTCATACATATTAATAAAATTGCGCAGTCCAAAATAAAATTCACTCACTTCTTTCCGCTCCGGGAACTCTGTACTGCGCTGTAAAAACTCATCCAGTTCTGACGCAAGCTTCATGAGATAAAACATCAGATTTCCAATGTTGTCATAAACCTTATACTTTTCGCATTCCCTCTTATATTCCAGTAAAATGCGGTTACAGTGGTTAAACTGCTGCTCCAGCCCCGGCCGATAACGCTTCACGATCTTCTTTACTGCCAGAAAATCTTCCTTGTAAATCTCTGCACTGTACATCTCCCTGCTGCGTTCCACCAGATTATGAGCCTCATCCACAAGGAATATATAATCTCCCCGGATCCCCTCTGCAAAAAAACGTTTCAGGTACACATTCGGGTCAAACACATAATTATAATCACAGATAATATCATCCACCCAGGATGCCACATCCAGACTCATCTCAAACGGACAGACCTGATACTTTCCTGCCTGCTCTAACAACACTTCCCGGGAAAAGACATCTTCCTGCAAAAGCAGCTGAAAAACAGCATCGTTTACCCTGTCATAATGTCCTTTTGCATATGGACAGTGTACCGGATTACACTCCATCTCATCACACATACAGAGTTTTTCTTTTGCCGTGATCTGGATAATCTTTGCCTGATATCCGCCCTTGCGCAATAATTCAAACGCTTCCCTTGCCACCGTTCCCGTGATTGTCTTTGCCGTCAGATAAAAAATACGGTCTCCAAGATTTTCTCCCACCGCTTTCACCGCCGGAAAAACAGTGGAAATCGTCTTTCCAACTCCGGTCGGCGCCTGGATAAACAGATTCTTTTTCCGTTTTATCGTGCGGTACACTCCGGCAGCGAGCTCCTTCTGCCCTTTCCGGTAAGGAAATGGGAACTGCAGTTTCTGTATGGATTCCTGCCGCAGGATCCGCCATGCATACTGAAAATCTGACCATTTCTTATAAGCCCTGATCAGATCATCAAACCATTCTTCTAAAGCTGCAAATGTAAAATCCTCATGAAAATATTTGATCTCCTCTGTATCAAGGTTTACATAAGTCATCTGAATACCAATCCGCTCTATGTCGTGCTGCAATGCAAAAATATACGCATAACACATTGCCTGTGCCTTATGGACCCTGACCGGTTCTGCCAACTGCTCTAGCTTCAGATAGACACCCTTAATCTCATCAATGACAACCTTCATATCCTCCTCAATTGTCATGGAATTGAAATTACTTGAATAATCAATCTCACGTTCTGATTCCGAAGTGATCTGGATTCCATCCGCTCTTCCCTCTAATACAAGGTCATAATTTTCTTCCCCGATCACTAATTTCAGCGGCACTTCTGCATGATAATCGCTGCCCATCCGCTTCTGGATCCTGCGGTGCATTCTGCTCCCTGCTAACATTGCTTCCGGTGAAACAGACTGTCCATGCCGGTTGTCAATGTCTCCTTCCCGGAAAATAAATTCTACAAGATTGCGTACTGAGATCTTGATCTGGCTTCTTTTTTCTTCTATTTGATTTTCTGTCTCTTTCCCTTTTTTCTCTTTACTCATACTGTCCATTATAACTGATTTTCTGATAGAAAAAAAGAAAAAGACCATGCAGACAAATATTTCAAATATACCTTTGCCCACATAGTCCTTTTCTTATGCCGGAACACATCACTTATGAGTGAAATTAATAACAGCGGAAGTTATGCAACCGCATATTTGTTCATTATATGTTCAAAACATTCATCCTGTTCGCCATATTTTACAACAAGATCTTTGCAGATTCCCAGATACAGCATGCCAAGTAACGACTTTGCATCAATTACTGCTCTATTATAACAGACGTCAATATCAAAATCACATTTTCCGGCAGCTCTTACAAAATCCTTAACCTCTTCTGTGTCAGTCAATCTGATTTTTCTTTCAATCATTTTAAACATCCTTTCTTATCAAAAACACTTACTTCCTATTTCAGAAACGCATTATGACATCATTTTCTTCATTTGTCAATTTTCCGTCATCGCTTCAAATTCCGCCATTTTCCGTCATTTTTCATCATTTTTTTTGTAAAATTCCGGAGATAAAGAACTAATTTTTCCGGTTTCACGTCTCTTAAAAAACTACACTATCTATTTTTACTACTATTATTTTCCATTATCGATTTTTTTATTCAATTTGCACATATTTTAAAGAAACTAATTTTGTTCATTTAGTTTCCCGATGTATAAAATCACATACAATTTTGCCTTAAATATCCATTCATGTTATATTATGATATGAGGGTCAAGAGATATTTTGCCCCTCATTTATGATGAATCAGAGTACTACTTATAATTTGTCTATCGTTTTTTATATTTTGGAGATCATATGTTCATTTTAAAAGGAATTAAAAATTTTTTATCCGATCTATACCATAATCGCATTGCAATCCTTTGTATTATTATATACATGAGCGTTACTCAATATCTCTTTCACTCTGTCTGTCCAATTGCTATTTTATTTGGCTTTCCATGTCCTGCCTGTGGTCTCACGCGGGCTGGGATCAGTTTTCTCACAGCCCATTTTTCAACTGCTTTTCAGATGAACCCCTGCATCTTTCTTCTGATTCCATACTTTCTTTATCTTTGGTTTTATAAATATATATTCGAAAAAAAGCCGCCTTATCTGACGTTCATCACTTGTCTGCTCGGTATCGTTGTCTTTGGCATTTATATTTTACGCCTGTTCACACATACGCTCCCTGAACTTCCAACAAACGGCATAATAATAAATCCCTGACAATCTGACGTTCTGCCAGACTATCAGGGATTTATTATTTTTCTAACCCTTATGCAAGGCTATTCAATTCATTCTGCATTAATGCTTCTGCAACAATTCCTAATCCAACAAAGCATAAAATTAAATATATAACTCCGCTATTGCTTGATGGGATGCCTCTGTCAGTTTTTGCCTTGTCGATCTTCTCTCCCTGCTTGTAAGCCCAGTATAAACCGTAAATGTTACAAGTAATCAGGCTTAAAACAAAAGCAACTCCTCCGGATGTGGCATTCTCCGCATTGGATACTGTATTGGTATCATTAGAAAGAACGATAAACCAATAAATACCATAAATACCACATGTAACGATGGATAAAATAATACATACTGCAATGTTTCTCTGTTGAATCATAACTCTAAACTCTCCTTTGTTTTATTATTCTATTTTATTGTAGATATTTTGTATAATAATGTCAATTCATATGAGAGATTTTTATTAAAAAATCTAAATTATATAAATAATTTCTAAATAGTTTTCACGGATTACACAAAAAAATATGATACATAAAAAATGAAGCCTTGAAAAATCAAGGCTTCATCAGCAGGGGATGAGAGAATCGAACTCCCACCAAAAGTTTTGGAGACTCCTATCATACCATTTGACCAATCCCCTATATATTATAGTTTTATTTCAAACCATTAATATCATAACTTATCTTATCCATTTTTGCAAGTGTACATTCAAAACTTCATACAAAGTCCAAGAATCAAACGTTTTTGAAAGCCGGTCATCTCGATTCCGCTTCGCTTCATCTCGATGATTTTGCTACGCAAAACTCCGTCTGTATCAAGTGACATATCCGCAGACAAGTCTGCTCCATGCCACTTCCTACATCCTGCCGTCTTTCTCCGCTTTGGTCAAGCCCTCGATCGATTAGTAACAGTCAGCTCCATGTGTTGCCACACT
>OOAK01000120.1_pt1 | contig 83054 bp, 74 predicted proteins | sample 1671811 | NCBI WGS metagenome assembly OOAK01 (sample SAMN06348195, study PRJEB24527) | human gut metagenome | biome: human gut; feature: ankylosing spondylitis patient; material: feces | host: Homo sapiens | place: China | collected 2015-10 | reverse complement strand
ATTATTATCTAAACTCATTATGTACACTCACTTATTGCTTATTTCGACCGTCCAAATTTCAAGAGCATATTGTTCTTTTTTCTATTATAATATATTTATTGTATCAGAACAAGTGTTTTTGTGATTTTTTATGAATTTGAGCAGACATGCTCGAATGTGCAATTCATCCCATCACCTATAGAGGTAAGGGAATTCTTGCTACGGTTGTTAAAAATGAAACCGGAGGTGCCCTATGGCTATCAGTTCCAATAATGTTCAGGTCTATACTACCCTGTATCAGCTCCGTCTTCACTTCTATCAGCATTCCAAAATCCATAGCAATCCTCGTAAATAATGCATTTAAGACAGTTCAGCAGAGTGCGAAAGATGCGGTCATAAAAACCATTCCATCTTCTCCCTCACATCCGCATGCTTCAGATAAATAACATTAAATTCTCTGACTATGGGCTCACCCTTCAGTGTAAAGATTCCAAGCTCCGGGTCGCTTTTGGCAAGTACTTCATATACAAATGAGATTCCATACCCGGACTTGATCAGGTCAATGATCATCTTAAAGCTGGAAATACATATATGCCGGTGAAAACGCTCCAAAGATTCATTATGCTCCAGAAGCTTTTCCTTCAAGATAGCCAGCGTTCCAGAACCTTTTTCGCGATGGATCAGAGTTTCTTTCCGGATCTCCTCTACAGATACTTCACGGCCTGCAAAGGGATGATCCTTCGGACAGATTCCCACAAAAGGTTCCCGGCGATATAACTGGCTTCCGAATCTGTTTTTGTCAAAAAATCCTTCTATGATGGCATAATCCAGAGTATTTTGTTCCAATAGATGCAAAAGATGCTTTGTATTATCCACGATCAGAGTCAGTGCCGTATCCGGCTGATTTAAAAAATCATGAATCCTGTCTGTGATCACATAGTCACCAATGGTCTTGGTTGCACCGATACGCAGTTCCCGGAGACCATTATTTTTTATCTTTTCCCTGAGAAAATTTTCACGCTGCTGAACCGATCGCAGGTAATCCTCCAGCATCTGCGCTGCAGGGGTCTTGATCAGTTTTCTGTTTTCATAAAGAAAAAGACGGCAGCCATATTCCTTTTCCAAAAACTGGATATGCTGGGTAACTGCCGGCTGGGTAATATGTAACAGTTCTGCCGCCTCCCTGTAATTCATAACATTGCATACTGCCATAAAGGTTTCCGTTCTGTGATCTAACATAATCTTTTTGAACTCTCCCATTCTATTGATATAAGAATTTCATAAGTATTACTTATCTTATAATAAAAACTCATAAATTGATTTTATCATTCATAAAGCCTATAATCAACAAAAGAAACGCCGTATACATCAGAGAACAATAACGGCAGCATAAAGGAGATACTGAATCATGAATGAGGAAAAGCCAGTAACATCTGACAACAAAAAACTGAGTCCCGAGGAAATCAAGCGGGTAAAGGGTCTGGGATGTCTTCAGGACAAACGATATGATGACATCTTTAATATTCGGGTCATCACAGGAAATGGACATATTACCACAGATGAACATCGTGCCATTGCAGATGCAGCAGACAAATTTGGAAACGGCCAGATCACTATGACAACCCGTTTGAGTATGGAAATCCAGGGAGTTCCTTATGATAATATTGAGAAAACCATTGCTTTCCTTGGAGAACACGGCCTGATGACAGGCGGAACCGGAGCCAAAGTGCGTCCTGTTGTCTCATGCAAGGGAACAACCTGCCAGTATGGTCTGATTGATACCTTTGCACTCAGCAGGAAGATTCATGAGCGTTTTTATGTGGGTTATCACGATGTAGTGCTCCCGCACAAATTCAAGATTGCAGTTGGCGGATGTCCTAATAACTGTGTAAAACCTAATCTGAATGATATGGGAATTATAGGTCAGAGAATCCCAAAACCGGATGCAGAGAAATGCCGGGGATGTAAGAAATGTCAGATTGAAAAGAGCTGTCCTGTCCATGTCCCGAAATTAGTTGACGGTAAACTTTACATTGATCCTGAAGAATGTATCCATTGCGGACGCTGCAAAGGAAAATGTCCTTTCGGCGCAGTACCGGAATATCAGAATGGTTATAAGATCTATATCGGAGGCCGCTGGGGTAAAAGAATCTCACACGGTCAGGCTCTTACAAGAATTTTCACAGAGGAAGAAGAGGTAATGGCCGTCATAGAAAAAGCAATCCTTCTCTTCAAAGATGAAGGCATTGCAGGAGAACGATTTGCTGATACTGTGAAACGTCTCGGATTTGAGTATGTAAATGAGAAATTGATTGGCTGAGTATCAACAGATCTGCCTTGTCCTTTCTCCGTCCTCTGTGTATAATAGAAATATTATTATCCTCTGAAATATCTATAATAATCAAGATTCAGGAGTACACTATGAAAAAAATTCTACTTATCGCTACCGGCGGTACAATTGCTTCAAAATATACCCAGGAAGGACTTTCCCCGCAGATTTCCGCTGAAGAACTGCTGAAATATATCCCTGCTGCCAGAGAGTTCTGCACGATCGACACAGTGCAGCCTTTTTCTCTGGACAGTACCAATGTGCGTGCTGCCCACTGGCTACAGCTGGCACAGCTCATTGAAAAAAAATACGAATTCTACGACGGGTTCGTGATCTGTCACGGCACTGATACCATGGCTTACACCGCAGCTGCCCTATCATATCTGATCCAGAATAACCGCCGTCCTATAGTGATCACTGGAGCCCAGAAGCCAATTGATCTGGCTATCACAGATGCTCGCTCCAATCTGCTGGACAGTCTGCGTTTTGCCTCCCACGACAGAGCTCACGGTGTTTCCATTGTATTTGGCGGCAAAGTAATCGCCGGTACCAGAGCCAAAAAGGAATTCTCAAAAAGCTACAATGCTTTCTCCAGCATTAATTATCCTGATATTGCCTCAATTCACGATAACAAGATCATCTTTTATATTGATGACAAGGATCACAACACGCATCCACTGGTATTCTATCATCAGATGAATACCAACATCTTTCTTATGAAACTGATTCCCGGAACAGATGGCCGGATTCTGGACACTCTGGCTGCTTCCTATGACGGGCTGATCATTGAGTCCTTCGGAGTAGGCGGTCTTCCAAACTATGGAAATGACAGTTTTCTGAATGCACTTTCTGACTGGATCAGTGCCGGTAAGCTTGTATGTATGGCTACTCAGGTAACTCACGAGGGCAGCGACATGGAGGTCTATCAGGTAGGAAAAGTGATTAAGGAGAAGTTCCCGGTTCTGGAATCCTATGATATGACTCTTGAGGCTTCCGTCACCAAAATGATGTGGGTTCTTGGACAGACACAGGACATCGAAGAATGCAGAAAATTATTTTACAAGACTATCAACCACGATATGCTGTTTGTATAATATGATTTCTCAAACACACGCTGGCTACCTCTGACTTAATATCTCAGAAAAAGAAATTTTACAGAGATTTTTCATTAGCGCGCATGTGTATTTTACAAACTGTTTCTATAATAAAAACCAAAGAATAGAAATAGAAAAGAGGAATCATTATGTATAAGACATTATGGAATTCTATTAATAAACAGGTAAAAGACTCACATGCTTCCGCAGCTTTTCTGGCTGTTTCACTTATGGGCTGGACAACGATCGGTCTTCTGGCAGGATTTTTAATCTGCATGATTGGCGGTATGTCCTTTGTTACAAAGGTAACTGTTGTCCTTTGCAGTGGCGGATATACAGGACTGATTTTGGGGTTCTTTGGCGGCATTTTATATCTGTACAGATCAGAATCCCGCCATTTGACTGACTCTACCACCTCACAGTTTTCCACTACTGTTTCTAAAATATCTCTCAACGCCAAGACAGCTGCCCGGTGATAAATCGGACAGCTGTTTTTTTATCCAAGAGCTACATCCAGAATCATCATTAGAGAGAATCCTACAGCGAAGAAAATAGTTCCAATGTTGGAGTGTTCTCCGGCAGACATTTCGGGTATGAGTTCTTCCACTACTACATAGAGCATAGCTCCGGCAGCGAAGCTTAAAAGATATGGAAGTGCCGGGACAATGAGGCCGGCAGCCAGGATTGTGAGGACTGCACCGACAGGTTCTACAATCCCGGACAGGACTCCGCCTGCAAAGGCTTTGGTCTTTCCCATTCCTTCCGAACGCAGGGGCATAGAGATAATGGCTCCCTCGGGAAAGTTCTGAATGGCAATCCCGATGGAAAGGGCCATGGCTCCCATTATAGTGATCTGGGCGTGACCTGTTAAATAGCCTGCGTATACGACTCCTACTGCCATTCCCTCCGGAATATTATGCAGAGTTACTGCAAGAACCAGCATGGTAGTTCTCTGAAGTCTGCTCTTCGGACCTTCTGCCTTGTCACTGTTCTGGTGAAGATGCGGGATCATGTGATCCAGCAAGAGCAAAAAAAGCACCCCTATCCAAAATCCCACTGCTGCCGGTACAAATGAAAGCTTCCCCAGTCCGGAAGACTGTTCAATTGCCGGGAGCAGCAGACTCCATATGGAAGCCGCAACCATAACTCCTGCTGCAAAGCCGGTAAGTGCTCTCTGAATCTGTTCATTCAGATTCTTCTTCATGAAAAATACACAGGCAGCTCCTGCAGAGGTTCCAAGAAAAGGAATCAGAATTCCATAGAATACATTTATATCCATTAATTTATTCCTCCTGTTTTTATTTGTATGCAAATAAAAGAAATGGGTTCTTGTTATTTGTTTAATTTAGTTAGCTTATTCTAACTTTAATCAGTATATCAGATTTTTTGACAAATAAAAAGAGAATACAAAATTTTTTGTTATTTTGTATTCTCTACATTAGAGGTGTTTGAAAAAGCTTTCTGCAAAATATACTGCAAAGTGGGGCGTGCAGATTGCGGAAATGTTTTTCAAAACACGTTACATAGTGCAACAGAAATAAATATTCTCATGTAAACTGCATTTTGGATTAAATCCTGCGTGGCAGTAAGGGCAACTGCCTTTTTTGTATTCCTGAAGTGTAAGTTTCCTGCCGCAGTTTCCGCATAAAACAGGATAAGCTTCTTCCGGTGTTGTTGCCACAAATGAATGATCTTCCAGTTCATCGTGGCAGGAATAACATGCGTAATATTTCCTGCACTTCGCGCAGAGCAATGCAGCTATATCAAGCTGTGTGTGATAGTGTGTACACCGTCCTGCTTTGTCAAGTCCGATTCCGTGGATCTTTATGTTTTCCTGCTTTCCCCGAGTATCTTTCGGCAGGCTATTCTTTATCCTGTTACTGTTATCAACGGTTTCCTGCATTGTTGATTCCTTTTCTGATGGGAATTGCGATCAGAACTGCAAGAACTGTGATTACAATGTCCTTTGGAATAAATGCTGTTAAGGAGTATACTGCGATTGCCGGGATGCTCATGGAGCCTCCTACAAAGTGCCACTGCAGACCACCGATTGTCTCAACGATCAGAAGTCCGATCAGTGCGAATCCGATTGAGATTGCAAGATTCTTTGTCTTGTTCTCTGTTTTCGGACGGATTCCGCAGAGCCAGGTCATGATTGGCCATGCCCAGATGTATCCTCCTGTAACTCCTACGATGCTACTGATTCCGCCTGAGAAGTTAGCAAAGATTGGAAGACCGATGGCTCCTAACAGAACGTAAACCAGTGTTGCTGTAGTTCCAAGCCTGGAACCAAGTACTGCGCCTACAAGTGCTACACCAAATACCTGAATGGTGATCGGTACACCGGTAGGCATTGGCAGTGAAATCTGTGATATTACTGCAAGAACTGCTGCAAACATACCAACCAGTACCATTTCTCTGGTTGTAAATTTTCTCTCTGCAGCAGGGCTTTTTGCATATGACTGACTCATAATAAGACTCTCCTCTTTCCCTGTTGATGATTGATTTTGACTTTCTTTTTATATCATAAACGGGGAGGATTGTCAACTCAATTTCTTGCGTTTGGTTTACATTTGTTTCCGATAAGTATCGGGTGACACGTCTGTATAGCGTTTAAACACTCTGGAGAAATAAGTGCTGTTTTCGAATCCAAGAAGTTCTGAGACTTCATAGACCATTTTTCCATCCTGAAGCATTTGTCTGGCCAGTTCTATTTTTCGGAGATTTACATATTCTATAAAATTATAACCCATTTCTTTTTTAAACATGGTGCTAAGATAGGCTGAAGAAACTCCTGTTTCAGCAGCTGCATCTGATAGATGGATTGGTTCCATGATATGCACTTCTATATATTTTACTACTTTCTGCAGAATTTCTGACCTGCTGCATTTGTAGGCAATCCAGAATTTTTCCATAAAAATATCATTAAATTTCAGGAACCATTTCTCTATTTCCCTAAGACTTTCCATCATCATGATTTTCTGATAATGACAATTATCTCCGTCCAATTCTATTTCTTCCAACGCACCATTCAATGACTGTGCAACCATAGAATAAATCCCCAGAATATCCATAAAATTTCTTCTCAGCACATTGATACTGATATAAGACTCCTGTCGGATCAGTCCAAAAATTCCATGCAGCTCCTGTTCAGTTTTTTCTCTGTCAAAACTTCTGATCTTCTCTTTTAGGGAATCCAGATATCCATGCATTCCTCGTGGACTATGACCTTCTGTTTCAATCTTCTTTTGAAAAAACACCAGCTTCTCTTCTTTATCATAATAACTGAAAAGTTGTATCTGTTCAGCCATCGCAGCAGCCCGAACAATATCCGCAGTTTTTTCCATACAACCTTCAAAGATTCCCATGTACAGTTCTCTGCCTGTTTTCCGCTCTGCCCTTTTCTTCAATTCCATATAAACAGATTTTTCCGGTTTTTCTTCCAACAGGAAATATCCATACTGATTTCCCTTCTGAATCTGCAGACCTTCCCTGAGTTCGGTTTCAGCCCATTTATGGATCATTTCCGTAACCCTGGACAACTCCTCTGTATCTTTCGCTAGTATACAGATTAATGTCTGATAATTACAGGCACCTGCCAAAATATCTCTGCTGTCTCTCACAATCTCTTCATAACGGATTTCACGTATTCCCTGCATATGAACCGTATTTCTTTCTTCTGTTTCTCCCAGACACTTTTCCAGAATATTTTCCAGTTCATCAGAACTCAGATTTAGTTTTCGCAGATAATCATACGCACCAAGTTTCATTGCCTTTTTTACAACATCGAATTCTTCCTGGCAGCTTACTACGATTACTTTGGTTGGCATTTCTTCTTTTTTCAGAAATTCCAGAATTTCAAGCCCGCTAACTTTGGGTATGTTCAGATCGAGAAGAATGATATCCGGACAACTGTTCCGGATCATTTTCAGTGCCTCTTCTCCATCTGTTGCATCCGGCAACAGCTCCAATTCCAGTTTTCTCCAGTCTACAAGCTGACGCAGTCCAAGCCTCGCTAAAATTTCATCCTCTACGATCAGTACTTTTTTCATAGAATATTCTTCCCTTCATCCAGATAATAATTACTGTCTTTTTATCTTATTTTATCACCTTTCTTCTGATTCTGTGATTTTTTTTGGAAGACGTATCCATATTTCAAATCCATTTCTGACCTTTTCATTATAAATCAGTCCATAAGATTCCCCATACAAGAGCTTCAATCTAGAATTCACATTATAAAGTCCGATTCCTGTTACAGCTCTCTGGTTCTTCTCTTCTTTCAGAAGATCTTCAATCTTCTTTTTATCCGCAGAATTTCCATTATTGAATACAGATATGACAAAATCATTCTCATATTCTATTGCAGAAACGATGATCTGCCCTGCTGTCACACCTTTTACTCCATGCAGAATCGCATTTTCCACAATCGGCTGCATGGTAAATGCAGGAATTTCATAATAGAACAGTTCCGTTGGAATTACATTATAATACTGAAACGAACTTCCAAACCGCATCTGCATGATATCTACATATGACTTCAGAAGTGCCGTCTCCTGCCCCACAGTAGTCATGCCATTTCTATTACTGTACACTGCATGCAGAATATCTCCCAGTGCCTCCAGTGCTTTTTCCGTGTTTTCATTTCCGCCTACCCGGTCCTGTCCTTCTTTTACGGCCATAATCCTTATGGAATTAACCGTATTAAAGATAAAATGAGGGGAAATCTGCGACATAAGCATCTCATAATGAGCTTTTTCTTTTAATCTGCTCTCTCTTTCCACATTACCCAGAAGCTCTTCTATCTTTTTCCCAGCCTGATTATAGCTGGATACAAATTTACACATCTCCTGAAAGGAGCCTTGAGGTTCTTCCAGAACTGTCATTCCATTGGGAGCTTTTTCCAGAGTCTGTGCCACTTCAACCAGAGGTCTGGCGATTCTTTTGGAAAAATATAACATGGTACAAACGGTAAATCCAATTACCAAAAGTAACATTTCCAGAATTCTCTGAAGAATCTTTCTGTTTTCTTTCAGGAAAATTTCCTGGGGAATAAGGTAGACCAGTTTATTGGAAGCATTCTCCAGTTCGCCTTTCATATAATAAAAATCATTTTTCAGATTACCGGTCGTAATTTCATCCTCAGAAATCTCCTTTACAGTTTCCTGTTCTCTCAATTCTTTCAGCTGTTTCTGATATTTCTCATTATACCCCATCAGTATATCATTGTTTCTGTCCAGGATATAAAGGGCACCGCCTTCCTCTGTCACCATACTTGCTGCCAGTTTTCCCCAGATTTTTTTCTCGGAAAGACGAATCAGCATGACTCCCAGATTTTTCCCGGAATAATCCAGTATTTCCCGTCCCATATAAAAATATTTCTGTACATTGTCATATATTGTCATTTCCTGGAATATGGTTCCTATACCTGTACTGCAAGTTATCTTTCTTCCATTCTCCAAAATCTCCTGATACCACTGTTCTTTCTCATAATTCGTTTCTGTTCTGCTTAATGTGTAAGAACCGATCATATATCCTTTTTTCGTAAGTATAGCTACTTTTCCGCCAACGGCATTTAAGACGGAGCTCTCTACATCCGAAATATCATTAGAAAGTTCTCTTTTCGCCTGATAGATCTCGTAGGAATCCCCGTCTTGCTCTAAAATTCGCAGGTTCTTCAGTGTATTTTTATTTGTCATCAACATGCTTGTAGCATAATTGGTCACTTCAATCATCTGATCTGTGTTATCCCTGATCTGGGATAGCAAATCTGTCTCATTGTTAATCTTATTTTCCGTGGTAACTTTCTGAAGATAGAAATTCAGAAGCATCAAAGCCAGGCACAACGGCAGCACCACAAAAAGTCCCATATAAAATGTGAGCTGCCTTCTTATGCTCTGGTTACCCGGATTTTTACGTTTGAAACTCATACGCAAATTTCCTCTTTCTACATCTGACCTGTATTTATCCTTTCACTGCACCGGCCGAAAGTCCCTGTACCAGATTCTTCTGCACCAATGCAAAGAAAATCAGAATTGGTATCAGACTAATCACCACTGCTGACATCAGCAGTCCCCAATCTACAGAATACTGTCCTACAAAGTCCTGCATACCAACCTGAATGGTTTTCTTTAAAGTTGTATTAATAAAAATAGAAGCATACATATATTCATCCCAGGATGTCATAAAACAGAACAAGGCTGTAACAAAAAGTCCCGGCTTAGCCACATGAATAATCACATGGAAAAAAGATTTCAACCTGCTACAGCCATCAATCCTGGCAGCTTCCTCCAACTCCCATGGGATGGAAATAAAAAATGCACAGGTATTCCATATGGCAAAAGGCAGGGTAAAAGAGCAGTACATCAGAATCAGTCCTATATAACTGTCAATCAGGTTCAACTGTTTCATAATAATATAGTAAGGAATACACAACAGGATTCCCGGAAACATTCTTGTCATAAGAACCGCCATCTTAATTTTCCCGGCACCTACGATTCTATATCTGGTAAGTCCATATGCTGCCATTACTGATAATATCATACAAATCAGTGTTGTGACCAGTGTAATGAAAATACTGTTCATAAAATATCTTACGAAATTCGACTGAAACAGTACCTGTCTGAAATTGTCAAATGTGATATGAGTCGGTATGATCTGAGATAGATCATATATCTGTTCCTTTGTTTTCAGGGCAGTCAATACCACATAGATAAACGGGGTCACTGCAAGAAAAACCATGACTATTGTGAATATATAGGCTACCACATGCCTTATAGCTTCATTTCGTTGTTTTGTATGCATATAGTTTCCTCCTCCCTATTCTTTCTCACTTACCATCTTCAGGTAAACTCCAGAGAAAACAGCCATAAATATAAACAATACCACGGATGCAGCTGCTGCAGTTCCAAAATTATGGTCAATAAATGCTCTTCTGTATGCATAGGTATAAATAATCTCTGTGCTGTACAGCGGGCCACCTTTGGTCATCAGCCAGATGGTGTTAAAACAGGACACAATACCGATCAGATTCAGAATGGTTGAAATAGCCAGAGGCTCTTTGATAATCGGAAGTGTGATTTTCCAAAAACACTGCCAACGACTGGCACCATCTATTTCCGCACTCTCATACACATCCCCGGAAATTCCCTGCAGTGCTGCCAGAATAAAGATCATCTGAAAAGGAATTCCCTTCCATATTGCTACCAGAACCACACACCAGAACGCTGATCCCACATTTCCAAGCCAGGATACAGATTCTGTAATCATTCCCAGCTTCACTGCCAGTATATTAATGATACCTACATTTGCATTGAATAAAAAAGTAAAGGTCATAGCTGCTATGGCATGGGGAACTGCCCATGGAACCAGAATCAGCGTTCTATATACAGATCTTCCTTTCAGTTTCTGGTTCAGTGCAAGTGCAAGAAGCATGGCTGCCACAAGCTGTACCACAAGATTCACCACCGTCCACTTCACTGTATTTCCAATAGACTGTAGGAACACTTTGTCTTTAAAAATATCAATATAATTCTGTAAACCTGCAAAGGTATTAAATGTAGGATCATTTGAGCGTACAAGGTTATAATTTAAGAAACTCAGATAAATACCTCTGAAAAGAGGATACACAGAAAGTGCCAGTACCGCAATTACTGCTGGTGCCATCAAAAGATATCCTGGAAGATTTTTTTTCAGTTCCAGGCCTTCTTTTCTACGTATTTTGGACATGATCTTCCTCCCTTCTCAATGAAGAAGCGCTGCCGCCATTTCACGCCAGCGCCTCTGTTATTATTTCATGTTTGTTTCCCGGATATTTTTACTGATAATTAGATGCAATGTTTTCATTGAGCTTCTGGGTAAGAGAAGTCAGCGCATCTTCAGCTGATGACTGTCCGTAGTCTACTTCCAGGATGGCATTGGTGATCAGTTCATCGATGGATTTCTCATTGATAACAGCAGGTCTTGCTTCTGTATACGGAAATTCTTCTGTAAAGACTTTCAGTTTGTCATTTCCTTCCAGTGCTTTGTCATAGTCGAAGTCTTTACGTGCTGAAATCTTTCCTTCTACGCCAAGAAGAGCATCTCCTTTTTCTGAATTCAGATACTGAATCAGGTCATAAGCAAGTTCCGGATCTTTGCAGTTGGTATTAATATTCCAGGTCCATCCTCCCAGTACAGTTGCTTCTGTTTTTCCTTTTACCATCGGAGCAATGCCGTAATCCAAATCCGGATTAATATTTTCTACTTCGCTGGAGCACCAGTCTCCGCCCAACAGGAAGGTTGCTTCTCCATTTGCAAAACTTTCATATACTTTGTCCCATGTAGTTGCTTCTTTAAAAGACTCTACCAAACCGCCTTTGGAGATCAGATCACAAATATAATTCCATGCCTCTTTTCCCTCCTCATTGTCGATCACTACCTGCGGGATATCTCCACTTGTATCAATGACTGGGCATTCATTCTGATAGAAAAATGAATAAAAAGCATATGCACTCTGATAAGTAATAATACCGCCATATCCGGCTTCTTTTGCTTTATCTACTGCATCAGAAAGTTCTTCCCATGTTGTAGGAACATCGATTCCCAGTTCCTCCAGACGTTCTTTATTATAATAGAGACCCGTACAGTCCATATACCATGGCACGGAATAATATTTACCCTCAAATTTGCCGGAATTGAGTGGTCCTTCCTGATACTGCGCAGTAAGCTCATCGGCTGTGGTAATATCTTCCAGTGGATACAGAAGTCCCATTGCTGCAAGGTCAATGGCATGTCCGGAATTGTCCATCACTACAATGTCTGCTCCGCCTCCTGCCAGAGCTGCTGTCTGGAAAGATTCCTTAATATCCTGCTGGGAAGCTCCCTGCAATGTGATCTCCACCCCTGGATTCTCTTCTTCATATTGTTTGATCACTTTCGCAAGCTCTTTCCCTTTTGCTTCTGTCTCATCGATCCAGTTATTTAACATCAGAAGTGTCAGTTCTCCTTCTTTCTGATCTGAAGTATCGGATGCAGCCCACACACCTGTCTGTGCGCCCAAAGTCAAAGCCCCTGCCAACATAACAGCTAATGCTCTTTTCTTCATTATATAGTTCCTCCTTCTCATCTTCTCTCTTAATCTCTATGTTACTGATCTGCTTTCCAATCGATTGTTCTGCTATGCACTTATTAAAACATGAAATCCCTGATTTTTGAATAACGATATTATTCTTTCTTTTTCCATCTTTTCTAAAAAAAGTAGAGCTTTCCGGAACTGGTATTATTTTTATCTTTTTGGGGTCAAACATCTAAATTATCTTTATTCTCATTTCTCTTCTCATCACGTATAATCACAAGCATAAAAGACAGATGCAGGATTCCTGACATCCTGTGGATTTTATTCCTAACTAACTTTTTACTATTTTTTCTACTATTTTTAAGGAGGGTTTTCCATCATGAAAAAACTGAATGTTGCTTTAGTAGGCTTAAGCTTCGGGCTTGAATTCGTTGCTATCTACTGTAAACATCCTGATATTGATAAGGTGTATATCGTAGATAAAAATGAGAAACTTCTGAATATTGCAAAAGAACGATACAGCATTCCTGATGAACGCTGTTTCACAGATCTGCAGGATGTACTGGATATTCCTGAAATTGATGCAGTTCATCTTGTAACACCGCCAGCAACACATGCTCCGTTTTCTGTACGCGTCTTAAATGCAGGTAAACATTGTGGCTGTACAATTCCTATGGGAATGAGCATCCAGGAATTAAATGACATCATTGCAGCCCGCAAGGCCTCCGGCAAAAATTATATGTTTATGGAAACAACGATTTTCCAGAGAGAGTTCCTCTATATCCAAGAACTTTATAAGAAGGGTGAACTTGGACGTCTCCAGTACATGACCTGTGCACATTATCAGGATATGGAAGGATGGCCGGAATACTGGGAAGGCTTCCCGCCACTGATGCATCCGACACATGCAGTTGCTCCTTGTCTGATGCTCGCAGGCCATCTTCCAGACAAGGTTTACGCAAGAGGTTCCGGAAAAATCCGCAAAGAACTGGCTGACAAATACGGCTGCCCGTTTGCATTCGAATCCGCATTTATTTCTCTTCAGGATAGCGATGTAACTATTGAAATGGAACGTTTCCTCTACGGTGTAGCCAGAAGCTATTCCGAATGCTTCCGAGTATACGGTGAAAACGAGAGCTTCGAATGGCAGCAGCTTGCTGATGAAGATCCTGTTCTCTTTACCCGTACAGGAGAACTGGAGAAAGTGGACATTCTGGATGAAGACAGCGAAAAATCCAGTCGTGGATCAGAGATTGTGGAAAAAAGAATCCAGATCCCGGATTATGCACACCTTCTTCCGAAGGAAATCGCATCCTTCACCACCAACACAGTATATAACAATGAGAACACCCATCTCTCCTTTACCCAGGGTGGGGGTCACGGTGGTTCCCATCCACACCTTGTACATGAATTCATTCGTTCCATTCTGGAAGAACGTAAACCTGCTATTGACGACATCATGGGTGCTTACTGGACAGGTACAGGAATCTGTGCGCACGAATCCGCTATGAAGGGTGGAGAAGTTATTACAATTCCTCGTTTCGAATAACCTATATCATTTAACTTTATATCATAAATACATCAGAGAGTGTGTAGAAATTTTCCAATCTACACACTCTCTGATATTTTTCATCTATTTACAGCAAATCATATATAATGTTATTATTTCACTATCTTCTCAATGATGCACTGATGCTCTTTATCCTTTTTGGAATAGTTAATCCCTGCCAAAAGAATATTTCCTGCATATTTCTCCAGACTTTTACAATATTGCTTCTGTTTAATCTGAGAAATAGCTCCTTTGGCACTTTTATCCCATTTTAATTCCACTACCAGAGCAGGTTTATCAGGAAATTTTTTTCTCGGAATAAAGACCATATCCGCAAATCCCTTTCCTGTTGGCAGTTCACGATATACGCTATAATAGTTTCTAGCCGCATACAGAGCCAGTGAAATAGTATAACTTAATGCATTTTCATCATTATACTGAAGATGCGAGGTCTCAAAGTGTGCTCTTTGCATTCCCTGTGCAACCATCTGCTCATTCTGATTCCAGATTGCATTCAGGACATCTGCCGAATTTTTTAAAGCTTTTGACACTTCACCCCAGTCTGATACAGAAACAGCATTTGCATACTCATTCCGGATTTCATTATTAGGAATATACACACAATGTTCTGTAGAATCATATGTCAGATATCCCAGATGGATCAATAAGGTCAAAACATCATTCTCATCCCGGAATGTCGTCATATCATTTGTAAAATTTCCGGTATTAACAGGAATATGCTCTCCTGCCAGCATACAGAGAATATCATCCTTTAACCCCTCAAAATTCATATCTATATAAGTCTGCAGTGCTTCAAAAGATTCTGTCATATTCCAGTAGTTTCTGATAGAACCAAAGAGCATGCCGTTTACCACAGACCTTGGATTACAAACCGGCTCACAGTTTTCAAACCTGTACCCGTCATACCATTCTCTGATTTCCCTCATATCCATATGATATTTCTCACATAATTCTCTGACTTCTGTCTCTGTAAAACCCACAAACTTCGCCAGAGGTCCTGCATAAATCATAGAAAATTCATCAAACATATTCAGGGCAGAATGTGTTCCATATTTCTTTACCGGCAGGATTCCTGTCATATAAGCAAGATGAATATAAGATTTATCCTTAAGAAAATCCCGCAGAAAATCAAGATACTGCTCCTGTGCTTCTTTATCTGACTTGTATTCTCTGAAAATACAATCCCACTCATCTATAATAATCACAAACGGACATCCTGTCTGCTGATATACATCCTGCATACTTTCAGCAAGATCTTCTTCATCAAAATAGTCCACATCAGGATATTCCTGTTTCAGGTCACGCATCAGAATCCGGTTTAATCGCAGGACCATTTTCTCTACTGTCTTACTGCGGCTTAGGAATTCCTGCATATTTATAAAGAAAACATTGTATTTGTTCAGATATTTTGAAAAAGATGAATCTTCTTTTATCTTAAGTCCGTCAAATAATTTTTCAGACTGACATCCTCTGCTGTAATATGCAGCCAGCATATTTGCAGTCACAGACTTTCCGAAACGTCTTGGTCTGCTTACACAGACATTTTGCTGCATGGTGTTAAAAACACGATTGGTATATTGTATCAGTTCTGTTTTGTCCACATAAATCTCAGAATTGATTGCTTTATAAAATTTATCATTGCCGGGATTTAAATACACACCCATTTCACACACCTGCTTTCCTGACAGATATTTTACGTTTACCCTAACTATAAAAGTTCCAGTGCAGTAAAATCTTTTATGTTCTACAGCACATAATAATGCGGAATAATATCTTCATAATGTCCATCCGGCATTCTGAATCCCTGGGGAATCACGCCAAGTCTGGTAAAACCGATTCTTTCATATAAATGTAATGCATGGGTGTTACCATGAACAATCAGTTTTCTGTTTCTTTACACACATCCACCCATCCGTTTGCCTCCGCTACCTGTTCCAGTTCCGGGATTGTGAGCTTTACCTGTGTCCCAGTTCCCAGAATGCCACTGCACTTGCCGCAGCTACATTCAACGAATCTACTCCGTGGGACATTGGTATCTTTACTGTATAATCGCAATCTGCAATGGTCTGTGATGCAAGGCCGTCACCTTCTGTTCCGAGAATGACTGCCAGTTTTTCTTCTGAACGGAGTGCTTTGTCATCAATTCCTACGGAATCGTCACGCAGAGCCATTGCAGCTGTTTTAAATCCCAGATTTTGCAGAATCTGCATTCCATCCTGCGGCCATACAGTTTTTTTATCAAAGTATGTCCAGGGAATCTGGAATACAGTTCCCATGCTGACTCTGGCTGCACGTCGGTAAAGCGGATCACTGCATCCGCCGGTCAGAAGTACTGCATCCATATGGAGAGCTGCAGCTGAGCGAAAAATAGCTCCGATATTTGTAGGGTTTACAACATTCTCAAGAACTGCTATGCGGCTGGCATTTCTGCAGATTTCCTCTACAAATGGCAGTGGATTTCTGCGCATTGCGCAGAGCATTCCGCGAGTAAGAGCAAATCCGGTCAGCTTGACCAACAGTTCATATTCCGCAGTATAAACCGGCACATCCGGATATTGTTTCAGAATTTCCCGCGCCTCTCCTTCCAGATCTTTATGCTCCACTAGAAAAGAGATTGGCTGATATCCTACCTTCAGGGCTCGATCAATTACTTTCGGACTCTCCGCAATAAAAATTCCTGGTTCCGGTTCATAGTATCTTAAAAGCTGCACTTCAGATGTTCTGGCATATATATCCAGTTCCGGCGCAGCGAAATCTTTTATTTCATTCCACATAATAAAACCTCCAAACTGAGTAATCTTATCTTACATCATATTTGGGGTTTGCACAAGAATTCCTTTCTCACTCGAAGCAGATGACTTCCCTGATTTTTAGCAATGTTCATTGCTTTTGGCATAAGAAAATTTTATAATGAATTGTAACTATAGCAATTCCATAAAAAGCTATAGCAATCCTCGTAAATAATGCATTTAAGACAGTTCGGCAGAGTGCGAAAGACAAGGAAGATATCTGCAGGCGTGCTGACGCACGGCAAAGATATCTGACGCAGGATTTCACACTCTGATGGGCTGGATTAAGATGCATTATTTTAAAGGATTGCTATAAGTACTCTTTACTGTCATTTATTTTTCTATGAGGGTGAGTATTATGATTTACAGAACTTATTATCTGTCTCCACTTGGAAGAATGCTGCTGGCAGCTGATGATATGGGGCTTGTGGGAGCCTGGTTTGAGGGACAGAAGTATTTTGGAGAATTTCCAGGACACAGGGATTTTGTTTTTGAGGAAAAAGAAAACTGTATTTTGAAAGATGCTCTGCGTTGGCTGGATATTTATTTCAGCGGGCAAAAGCCAGATTTCCTGCCGAAGCTTCATCTGATCGGAACAGATTTTCAGAGAGAAGTGTGGGATATTTTACTGGAGATCCCTTATGGTCAGACAGTTACTTACGGCGAGATTGCCCGCAAAATAGCTGATAAACGTGGACTGAAAACCATGTCTGCCCAGGCAGTTGGCGGTGCAGTTGGACATAACCGGGTTTCTGTGATCGTCCCCTGCCACAGAGTTATTGGTTCAGATGGAAGTCTTACCGGTTATGCCGGAGGGATTGAGCGGAAAATCAGACTACTTGATATTGAACAGCCTGATTTTATCCGGACAATTCCTAAATTTTAACCAAATCCCGCTCTCTGCTTTACTTGTTATAAGTTCAGACAACTGCCATCCTTTTTCTTCTGTCTTTATATGCCAGAAACAGAATCGTCAGAAACGTAACTGTCTCCGCTGCAAGAAGAGAGATCCAGATTCCATTTAATCCAAATAATTTCGCAAGTATAACTGCGCAGATAACAATGGCAACAATTCCTCTCAGTAATGAACCGACAATTGCGATTTTCGGTTCATCTACTGCTGAGAAATATGCCACCAGTACAATATTGATTCCTGCCACTATAAATCCAAGGAAATACAGACGCAGTCCTGTGTGTGCATAATTCAATAACTGAACATTATTTTCACTGTTGAAAATGCTGATCAGCGTGTCGGTTGAAGTCCAGATGATCAATTGGGTCAGTGCTTCTACAGCAAGACATACGAGCAGGCTCCATTTCAGAAGTTTTCTTACCTGAGTGGGCTGGCCTTTTCCGTAGCTTTCACTGATCAGGGGCTGTGCTCCCTGGGCCAGACCGTTAAAAATTGCAAATGCCACGATAGAAAGGTTTGCCACAACTCCATAGGCTGCTACCCCCATATTTCCCGCGATTCCCAGGATCAGAAAGTTAAATACAATGGCGATCACACCGGAAGACAGTTCACCGACGAATGCGGAAACTCCTAGCTGACAGCAGGAAATCAGATGTCTGAATGACGGTTTTTTCCAATAGAATCCTACATGGTTTCTGCTGCTTCTGTAGTGTATGGTACAGACGCTCATTGTTACGATCGGACAGATTGCAGTAGCCAGTCCGGCTCCGGAAAATCCCAGACCGACCGGGAACATGAATATATAATCAAATATAATGTTAAAGATACTTCCACTGATGGAACCGATCATTGCAATAGAAGGCGCTCCATCGTTTCTGGCAAATGCAGTAAATGTATAATTTGACATGAAGAATGGTGTTGCGATCAGAATAATTCTCACATAGTTTCGTCCAAGTCCGATCAGTCCGGCATCTGCACCCAACAAAGCCAATGCTTTGTCCGGAATAAAGATTCCGATCAGCATAAATGGAACTGCAGCCAGTATGCTCCAGGTTACTGACTGTACGAAATAATGTTCTGTATTTTTTCCTTTTGCCCTGCTTATGGCATACCTGGTAGCGGAACCAATCCCGATCATAGCCCCAATCGCATAGATCAGTCCATAAACCGGCAGGATCAAATTGAGAACTGCCAGTCCGTCAGCACCGGAATATACAGATATAAAGAAAGTATCTGCCAGAACATAAACTGAAATCCCGATCATTCCGGCAACACTCTGGGTTACATATCTGGTGAATCTTTTCAGCATAATACTTCGCTCCTTCGTTATATTGTCAGCATTGTCTTCCTTTCATCTGCAGACTTATCTCACCATTATACCCATATAAAACAAAAATGCAACCACAAAAACTCCAGACATAAAAATCTCCTTAAGCAGGTTTTTTAATGCTGCTCAAGGAGACTCTGTTGATATTCGCAATTCACTTCACGACACTCTTTATTTTACCCGTTTTTTTTTCAGATCTTCTACAATTTCATTGTAACGTTTTTTATTCAGGCGATAGAAAAACAGTACAATTGCTGTCACTATCCATAAAATTCCCGGAATTGTAGTAAAGGAATGTCTCATAATACTGAGGACAGCCGGATTCTGTACCTGATTTGCCACATATCCATATTTTCCAAGAAGTGCTGCAAGAAGCGCAGTTCCTATTGCCATGCCAATTTTATTTCCCAGTGACACAAATGCATATTGAAAACCATCATTTCTTAATCCCGTTTTCCACTCTCCGTATTCTACGCAGTCAGGAATGATCGCATAAATTGCAGTGTTAAATCCAGAGAAAAAGAACTGTGTAATTCCTGCAAGTGTATAGAACGCTGCAGGTGTTTCTTTTACATTAAAGAAGAACATACAGAGCATGGAAATTCCAGTAAAAAGGGCAAAAATGGATGCAGTTCTTCCTTTATTATTCAATTTTCGGAATACAGGCTGGAAACATGCAGCACCGATAATGGATGGAATGATAATGCACATGGAATATGTAGTATAGTAGGATGCATTTCCCTCTACATAAGTGAAATAGTATAAAACATCTGCATTTCTTCCATAAAGTGTAAATCCGAATAACACCTGTCCGATTAATGCCAGAATATATGGGCGGTTCTGCATCACTGCTCTTAACTGCACTTTTATGGATATTTTTTCTTTTTCCGGCATAATCACCTGCTCTTTTGTTTTTGCAAAACAGAAGAAATGACAGGCTGCAAAAATACATCCGTATATGATTGCTACCAGTAGGTATCCGATTTTAGCACTTTGACTGCCAAGTTTTCCAATCAGTGGAACTGTAATGATATTGATAATTCCAATTGCAACCATTGCAGATACTGAACGTGATGTATTAATCTTTGCACGTTCATCGATATCCTGTGTCATTGCTCCACAAAGGGTGCCATACGGGATATTTACACAAGTATATCCAAGTACCAGCAGACAGTATGTAATTACCATATAGATAACCTTTGATCTGTCCGGCCAGTCCGGATGTGCCCAGAATGTCATAATCAGAAGCACGGCCGTGATCGGAGCTGCAATGAGAAGCCATGGACGATAACGTCCCCATTTTGTTTTGGTTTTATCTGTCAGTCCACCCACGATCGGATCATTGATCGCATCCCAAAATCTCGAAAACAGCATCAGGGCAGAGACTGCTGCCATACTGATTCCGAATACGTCTGTGTAAAAAATCATGAGAAAATTACTGACGAACATCCAGCTGAAATTACATCCTACATCGCCAAATCCATATGCGATTTTACTGATCAACGGAACTTTTACATTTTCGTTTTTACTCTCCATAATTCCTCCTGCCTGCTGCCCTCCTCCGTCTTTCCGTTTACTCATGTCTTCTTTACAGCAGTCTTTTTTATTATATCTTTGTCTTACATAATGCTTATGATCAGCAGGGTATTTTATTTTTCCTGCACATTGATAATCACTTTCATTGTAGTCTCACGGTTATCGTCAATGTACTGGTATGCTTTCAGATAATCTTTAAATGCAAACGTCTTAGAGATCAGCGGTCTTAAATGCACTTTTCCTTCATTCACCAGTCTGATTCCGTCTACATAATCATCATGTCTGTACATCATTGTGCTCTTGATATCAAGCTCATGATCATTTGCAACTGCCAGATCGATCTCAGCCATTCCTGCAAAAACTGCAACCAGCACAATCACGCTTCCTTTTCTTGCATATTTGATCGCCTGTCCCATTGTAATGTTATTTCCTGCACAATCATAGATAACATCTGCCTTATCCGGTCCAAAGGCTTCTACCATTGCTTCCCCGAAATTTTTATTTCTTGTGTTGACACATACGTCAATTCCACACTCTTTTGCTTTTTCCAGACGAAGATCACTGACATCTGTGATCATAACTTTAGCTGCTCCCATCCCTTTTGCAGACTGCGCTACCAGATTTCCGATCGGACCGGCTCCTATCACCACAATATTCATTCCTGTTACATCGCCCATCTGTTTAACACCATGAACAGCTACTGCCAGAGGCTCAATCATTGCGCCCTCTTCATAAGACATATCTTCCGGTATCGGTGTTACTTTTGATGCATCAACTGCAAAATACTCGGATGCAGTTCCTGTTGTCTGGAATCCCATTACTTTCAGCTCTTCACAGAGATTGTATTTTCCGTGACGGCATGGATAACAATGTCCACAATATACCTGTGGCTCAATTGTTACTTTCTGTCCCACATGAAATTCTGTTACTGCATCACCTGTTTTTACCACTTCTCCTGATACTTCATGTCCCTGGGTTACCGGATATTTTGTAAAAGGATGTTTTCCGTGATATACATGGATATCAGAACCACAGATACCAATATTCATAATCTTAACCAAAACCTGGTTGTCTTTAATCTCTGGTACGGGAACCTCTCTGAAAATAATTTCTCCTGGATTTGTCATAACCTGCTGTAACATAATATTTTCCTCCTTATTTGTTGAATGTACTTTGAACCTCTAGTTGTTTATTAACTTTTATTAAATGTTTTATTAAAGTAATTACATTATTATTCAAATCGCTAAATTTGTCAATAAACATTTAAAAATATTTCTCATTTCTACCAATTGCACAAAGTAAAGATTTTATTTTTATGCAGATGTTACTATAACACTCCTCATAATTATCTGCTGAATTCCCGCACAATAACAAAATACCCTGATCACAACCTTTCTTTGTTGTAATCAGGGTATTTTTTATATTCAGATATTTGTTTAATATGGTATATCAGCAGATCATCAGTGATTCAAGAATGCCATCGGCTATATCTTTCCGATAAAATCCTGCAAGAAATGCTTTGCTGCACCTACAGCTGAGGCTTCTTTCTTATAAGAACAGTTTTTCAGATATCTCAGATCATGATCAAATCCATTATACTTCATTACTTTTTCCCCAAGAGGTATCATATAATCTGAGAGATATCCACCCATTTCACCTCCAAGAATGATATCCATATCATATGCCATGCGCAGATTTGAAATCAGAACTGCAAGATAATCAAGATACTCTTCCCATTTTTTCTCTGCCTTTTCATCATTGTTTTGAAGCAGCTGCATAAACTGTTCCACAGAATCCTTTGACTCACCAACAAGTGCGCCTGCAGCGCAATAAGCATCTGCACAACCAGATTTTCCACAATAACACTTGCGGCCCTGAGGTACAAGTATCATATGTCCAAATTCTCCGGCCTTCTGATTTTCTCCGGAAAACAAATTTCCCCCTATGCAAAATGCACCGCCAAGAGTCTGATTCAACGAAAGGTAAATTGCATTCTGATAGATGTTCATATCTTCTGCCATCATTGCCGCATTGGCATCATTTGAAAAATAAACCGGGACAGAAAATGCCTGTTCCAGGAAACTGAGACTATAGTTTTCAAGTTTCAGTGCGTGGGATTTTATCACCAGTTTCTGCTCCTGATTAATGATTCCCGGAATAGAGATTCCAACACCCAGAAGCTTTTCTTTCTGTTCTGCATCATTCATATGATCCAGAAATTTCGTCGCAAAATCTGCCACCTGACTGCAATATGACATATCAGGTACAAATTTCAGACGGATCCGCTCTGATTTTACAATCTCATACTTCAGATTTACCAGCACCATTCCCAGATGATTTGCAGTGATCACAATTCCCATTGCATAACGATAGGATGGATTGATTCCAATACTTTTAGCCTTTCTTCCTCCTGTGGATTCATATTCTCCATTTTCTATTATGATACCTTTTTCCAATAAATCTTTTACATTAGACAGAACTGTTGGCATACTCAGATTCAGTTCTTTGGATATTTCCACTTTTGATGTGGATTCTCTATTTATAATATAATTTACGATTTTTGATTTCGTAGCAAATTTCTTTTCCAGTCCGCTCATTCTGTTTCTACCTTCTTTTATTAATGTATTTATAAAAGAATGATACCTGTTATCGTCATATTTGTAAATAGCCATTGTCTCTGCAGAGTATGTTGCTTTTTGCAATTGAAGCAGGGGGACTTACAATAACAGATAAATTTATATCATCCTGATGAAATATTATATTTCATTTTTCATGTTAATGATATAAAATTATCGTAACTGTTCAGTACCTTCACAGTTACGAGCCAAAATGCATTAAAAATCACCTGCGGTGATGGCATTTTGGCTTGTATGTCTCGGGATTTTGGTACTTACGTGCCAAAACACCTCGCGGGATAGCAGACTACTGAATAGTTACAAATTATTAATGTAAATATCAGGGCATATTCGAATAATCATTTCTAAACTTTTTCAAATATGCTCAGGAAAGGAACTTTTATACTAATGAAAACCAAGATTCAGGATATGACCTCCGGTTCACCGGGACGGTTGATCATTCTTTTTGCAATTCCCCTGATGCTGGGAAATATCTGTCAGCAGCTTTATACAATGGTGGATACCATGGTTGTTGGCCAGGTTGCAGGTGTGGAGGCTCTTGCCGCACTGGGTGCTGTTGACTTTCTGATGTGGGTTGTCACAGGAATATCCACAGGACTCACTCAGGGATTTTCTATTCAACTCTCCCAGTATTATGGGGCAAAGGATTTCGAAAATCTGCGTAAATCTCTGGCTCACAGTTACCGGCTGACCGCATTCATCGCAGCCGGAGTATTGATTCTCAGCCAGTTATTTGCTTCGCTGGTATTAACAGGGCTGCATACACCTTCCAATATTATCGGAATGTCTCTGTTATATCTGCGCATCATTTTCTGTGGAATCCCCGCCACAGCAGCCTATAATATGTTTGCCTCTGCCCTAAGGGCTATGGGAAACAGTAAAACACCGCTGACTGCAATGATCATCGCATCTGTGCTGAATGTCTCACTGGACATCCTTTTTGTGGCAGGCTTCGGATGGGGTGTGGCAGGAGCAGCAATCGCAACTGTGATCGCACAGAGCTTCTCCGCTGTTTACTGTTTCCTGATTTTACGCAGAATTGATATCGTTCATCTGACCAGAGCAGATTTTATGCCTGCCTCCGGCATGAATGTCCGCCTGATGAAACTTGGTATTCCTGTTGTATTCCAGAATATCATCATCGGTGTGGGCGGTCTGGTAGTCCAGTATGTGATCAATGGCTACGGTTTCCTTTTTGTGGCAGGATTTACAGCTACAAATAAGCTTTATGGTCTGCTGGAAATGGCTGCTATTTCCTATGGATATGCCATCGTTACCTATGTGGGTCAGAATCTGGGAGCCAGAAAGATTGACAGGATCAGAAAAGGCGTCCGCAGCAGTATGCTGCTTTCCCTGCTTACCTCACTGATCATTTCTGCTGCCATGTTTTTATTTGGAAAAAATATTCTCTCACTTTTCATCTCAGGTGAACCGCAGCAGACACAGCAGGTACTGGCAATTGCTTTTAAATACCTTTCTATTATGGCTGCCATGCTCTGGGTTTTGTACTTTCTGTACGTGTACAGATCTGCACTTCAGGGGCTGGGAGATACCTTAATGCCTATGGTAAGTGGTATGGCTGAATTCGTCATGCGTATCAGTGCTGCACTGATTCTTCCCCATTTTATCGGACAGGACGGTATTTTCTTTGCAGAGATTGCAGCATGGAGCGGAGCCACTGTGATCTTATGCATCAGCTATTATGTACGGATGCATAAATATCATTAAAACAAAACAGGCACATAGTCCCGGATATCCGGTATATGTGCCTGTGAAACGTGTAAAATTATGTAAGATTCTTAATCCATTTATATTTCTTATAATGTTTATAGACCACCGGCAGTTTAATGATCTCGTCCAGATTGAGTACAAAGTAGACAATCATAACCGGCAGTTTCAAGATAAATGCGCAGATGCATCCCAGAGGAACAATGATACACCACAAAGTTACGGAATCACACAGCATTCCAAATTTGGAGTCTCCGCCTGCTGCGAAGATTCCGCCTATTGTCATACAGTTTACTGATTTTCCTGCGATGTAATAGGAAGAGATCAGCAACATTTTTTGCAGATATCCGCGGGCTGTCGGGGTGAGATCTACCATTTTTGTGATAAATGGGGATAAGGCGATCAGGACAAGGCCTGATACAATTCCTGCAATAATCGCAGTTTTGGTAAGTGTCTCGCCTACCTCTTTTGCTTCCTGCAGGCGGTCTGCACCAAGACGGTTTCCCACTATGATACTGCCTGCATTTCCAAGTCCGAGGCAGAAGCATACAACAAGATTTTTGGAAATATTCGCTATTCCATTGGCGGCAACGGCATCCGTTCCCAGATGTCCCATGATCACAGAATACATGGAAAACCCTATTCCCCATGCAAGATTATTGATCAGTAACGGAACGGCTTTCTGCCAGAAACGGCCAAATAACTTTTTTTCACAGCTTCTGAGACTGAATTTTACAGCTCTGATCCTGCACAATACATAACCAACACTCCACAGGAACTGCACAACTGTTGCAAGTACGGTTGCCAGTGCAGCACCTTTAATTCCCATTTTCGGGAAGCCGGACAGTCCAAAAATTAAAACAGCATTCAATACGATATTGAGAATTACCATAACCCCATTGATCAGGGTACTCATATTTACTGCACCACAGTTCTTCATGATTGCCAGAAAAGTCTGTGCAATTCCCGAAAACACATAGGAAATGCCAATCACCCTTAAATACTCACTTCCCAGAACGATCAGAGTTTCCTCATTTGTCAGGATTCTCATGATCTGTTCCGGAAAGAAAAGGGCTCCTGCCAGAAATACCACTGCAATACATCCGCAAATCTTTGTTACAAGGCTGAACACCTGGGAAATACCTTTGTAGTCCCCTTTTCCATAATATTGTGCCACAAACATATTCTCGCCTGCCATAAATGCAAACATAAACAGATTAAATACAAAAGTAACCTGTGTGGCCAGTGATACAGCTGACATGGCATCCTGGCTTAACTTTCCCAGCATGATCGCATCACATGCTCCGACCAGGGCTGTCATGAACTGCTGAAGTGCAATCGGAAATGCCAGCCTGACTATTTCTTTTCGTAAACTTCGTTTACGCTCATCCATTATCTTTTTTGCTCCTGTATAAAATATTAATGATACTCATCAGTCAATTTTCAGAATCATATTCAGGATTCTTCTTGCGCTGAGACGGATTTCTGCTTGTTAAAGTTCTTCCGTTAAAAACGCAAAAGGTTCTTCATCCTGCAGGAAATGCATAAGCTGATATGCACACATGATCGCTACGTTTTCCTCTTTCAGGATTCTCTTTACTTCTTCTCTGTCAGCAAGCACAACTTCGATTTCTTCGGAATCCTCCTGTGCCGCTTTACTGATCTCGCCTTCTGCGTAACCGTAAACAGTTGCGCAGGATTCATCTGTCATTCCTACCGTTGTGAAATAAGGTTTCTCAAATGCAGGATCTACTTTCAGAGGTGTGAATTTCAGTCCTGTTTCCTCATACATTTCTCTTACTGCACCCTCATGGAATTCTTCGTTCGGTTCTACCAGACCTGCCGGGAATTCATAGACGTATCCGCCGATTGCATATCTGTACTGACGTACCAATACAACCCTGTCTTTTTTCTCTCCGTAAAGACTGTAAATAATTACACCATCCGGAGTATTTTTACCTGTTTTTATCTTTAATTCGCTAATACTCTTCGCACGGGATGCCACGAAATATGACACAGAAGTGTTGTGAATGCTTGTTGCATTTAAATGGTACAAATTTAAAAATTTACAGTCTGTCAGTTTCTCAATATTGTGTATCTGTCCCATAATGGATACTTCCTTTCGCTTTCTATACCTCTGTTGATTATCACAGCCAGTTTTGTTCTATCTCTGTTTTTAATTCACAAAACATCTGATAAAACTCTTCTTTTGCATCAGCTATAATTCCTGACGCAATTTTCCGGTTGTAAGAATATGTAACATTATTTCTTGCCTGCAATGCACGAAGCCACTGCTCCTCATCTCTTATCATCCCGGCTTTATAAGCAGTCTTCAGAATGATTTTCGGTGAACCTGTTGCTCCCTCCGCATATCCATGAATCTCCAGTATTTCTTTCATCATTTTCCAGGACTGCTCAAAACAAATTTCATATAATCCTACAAGTCCGGTAATAACTACATTATCATATGGTTCTTCATAATTATAAATATCTTTCATATTAGATAATGCATTGCAGAAATTTTCATACTTTCTCATACAAAACCCTCCCCTCTTTCTCTATAGATTCTCTTAACTCTTCCTGCATGTCACGATCAAGATTTACAATATCATACTCCAGGAGAGTACTTGTCTCTTCATCCACATCTAACGCAAACCTTGAAAAATCTCCTCCTGTGACTGCAATATCTATATCACTTGTTCTTCTGAAATCCCCTCTTGCTCTTGAACCAAAAAGAATCACTTTTTCAATATCATATTTTTGCGCAAGTTTTCGGATTTCTTCTATAACTTCCGGTCTGATTCCTGTATCATTCATTTTATAAACCTCACATTCAGGTGTTTATATTGTCTGCTTTATCTTACCATATTATCTTATCTTTTTTAAGTCTGTCTGACAATTTCCGTAATTATTTTTTGCGCATCAAAAAAAGAACAGCCGCAGACTTTTCATCATACGGCCGTTCTTCTTTTTTATTTATTGAGAATGTCAGTTTCCTCTGTATCTGTCAAATATAAGATCAATCTCCCTTAAGAACTACACGGATTCTCTTATAGATCAGGAATACGATCAGGGATGTCAGAGCATATTTGAATATGTTGAATGGGAAAATAATCATTGCTGCAAATGTAAGAAGATTATTTACAGAGCTGTGTACTGCACTTCCCATTTCGATAAATGCTTCTACCGGCATTCCAAAAGCCTTTCCGTATGCCGGAAGTAACACGAATGCATTGATAAAGCATGCAACTACTGCTGTAAGTACGGTTCCAGTTGCCATTCCGATCACTGCATGTTTTCTGCTCTTAACAGATTTGTAACGGTAGATCAGACCTGCCGGAACTGCAAATGTACATCCAAAGATGAAGTTTGCCACATCGCCTACACCTGCTGTCATAGATCCCTTTGTTACCAGATGCACAAGAATCTTTACCAGCTCGATCAGTACACCTGCGATCGGTCCCATTGCGAATGAGCCAACCAGTACCGGGATTTCTGAAAAGTCCAGCTGATAAAAACTCGGTGCCAGGAAAGGAAGCGGAAACTCCAGATTCATTAAAATTCCTGCGATAGCACCAAGCATGGCTATCTGTGTGATGGTTCTCGTCTTACTCCTTGCCATCACATTTCCATTTCTTAATACCTGTTCACTCATACTGTTTCTCTCCTTTGAAATTATTCTTTATGGATCTGTCTCATATCCTGTTAAAAGAAAATTCCACAAGCTTTTTATATAATGAAGATTTTCTTCAACATATAAAAAACCCCGGATTATATGTCCGGGGTAATGAGCACGTATGGTAAATATCGCGTGTTCTTCTCTCATCCAGACTATACTGTCGGTCCTGGAATTCCACCAGATCAGCCGCCTGAGCGGGTCGCGGACTATAACCGCCGGTAGGGAATCTCAGCTGATGCTGATCACCACAACCCCGAAGAATTTTCTTTTATCTGCGTCTGATTATACTACATACAGATATCTATTGTCAATACAACTATTCCATTACGCTTCTCTATTGACTTTGCTTTTCCAGGCTATTATAATAAATCCAGAAAACGAAAGGAGGTTTTCAATATGAAAACATGGACAAAGAAGTTCCAGAAAATGTTAACACTGATACTTGCCATCTGCCTCGTTACCGGCTGCATGGAATTCTCAAATGTGCAGGCAGCTACCGGAAAGTCAGGTACAACCTACTATAATACCTGCATAAATGGAAAAAAAGGCGGAACAATAACAACCAATGGCACAAAATACTATATGTCAGGCACAAGAAAGGCTATATGTAAAGGGAACACTCTGACAATGTATGCGTCATTTAATACTTCCAAAAACAGAGTATTAAACAGCCAAAACAAAAAAGCATATATAAAATACGGAAAACATACATTTAAACTTACTTCCAAGACCAAATACTATTTTTCCGGAGGTGAAGCTCCCAACCAATATTGCTCAAAATCCGCTTTCATGTCTACCATGAGAAGCATGAATGGATTAGGTCTGTGCATTAAGGTAACCAATGGAAAAGTCGTTGAGATGTCTTTCAATTCATGATACCACAAAAGCCGCAAAGCTGGAAATTCCCACTTTACGGCTCTTGTTTAACTTGTCATTATTTTTTCCGAAACCATTCTTTTTTCTCTGTTCTCGCAACCCCCTCCCTGAGAAGCTTTTCATCTCATCAGGCACTTTTCATAAGTCAGGCGAATATTTGTAATATTAAAGCAGGAGACTCACTTCATTGATAAAATTTTACTCTGCCTGATCAATATTATCAACCCTACAGCCCGCTAATACAACCATTCCAGGATTAGAAAAACAGGAAATCACTGCCAGACAAATGAAAAATATATAATATCCCGGTATTTTGTAGTTCATAAGTATTGCTGCCATAGTTTTCACCTCGCTTATGTACAATCTTCAGTAATTCATTTAGAGGATTGTTATAATTCACTCATCCTTTATTACACTCATTATACCCTTTTCTCATCAGCTTTTCATTCACTGGCAGTATATGTTTTATGCCACAGCAACAATAGTTTTCCCACTTATAGCCGAACATTAGCTTTGGTCTTTACAGTCAGCTATCAAATATAAAATTTACAATCTTCTTTGATAATTGACGAACTACTGAGAATATGCTTTAATGGATTTAGCATAAATACTTTAGGAGAACAAACATAGTTCTCAACTATGCTTCTACACCAACGATACATGTATCATATCTCACAGAAAGAAATGGGGGAACACAAATGGGACTTATAGCTATCAGCAGCATGGTATTCTTAGGTGGTATGTATCTGATGATTGCATTTGCGTGGTGGATTTTGCAGATCATTGCCAACTGGAGGATCTTTATCAAAGCAGGGGAAGACGGATGGAAAAGTATTATTCCAATATATGGCGATTATATTTCTTATAAAATCGCATGGCAGCCTGCATATTTCTGGCTGACATTGGTTCTTGGAATCGTATCTTCCTGCTTACAGGGAACTCTTGAAACAAACGACAGTTTAATGATCTCAATGATCATTGTACTGATCAAAATCATACTTGCCATAATCAGCATTATGTACAGTGTTAAGCTTGCAAGAGCCTTCGGCAGGGGCACAGGATTCGCCATTGGACTTATCTTCTTACAGCCAATCTTCATGCTGATCCTTGGCTTCGGCGATGACAGATATTATGGGGCAAATAAATAGACAACCGCTTAAAGAAGTAAAATAAGCACTATAAAATAGTCTGAAATAAAATACCCTTTCGTCATGTCATACGACGAAAGGGTATTTTATTTCAGACTATTTTATTTTTTGTAAAGCACAAACGCCTCATATGGATTCAGGATGATTTTCCTGTCAAATACTTTTCTTCCCATGTTCGTAATCAGGCACTGAGCTCCTTCTGTGAATGTTTCCGGAAGTTCCATTTCCGCTTCCTGTGCACTGAAATTACATACTGTGAGCAGCTTCTCTGATTCAAGCTTTCTTATGTAAGCAAAGATCTGGTCATGATCACGGTACAGAGCCTCAAATTCTCCGTATACGATGATATCCATTTCTTTACGCAGACGGATCAGTTTCTGATAATAATGGAAAACAGAGTCCGGATCTTTTAACTGATCTGCCGCATTGATCTGCCGGTAATTTGGATTTACCTTGATCCATGGTTCCCCTGTAGTGAAACCTGCACCTGCGGAAGTATCCCACTGCATTGGTGTTCTGGCATTATCGCGGCTTCTGAGCATCAAACATTTCATCATATACTCCGGTGTCAGTCTGCCTGTCTCTGTCAGCTCAGTGAAATAATGAAGGCTCTCGATATCACGGTAGTCCTCCAGCTTATCAAAATAAACATTAGTCATTCCAAGCTCTTCACCCTGATAAACATAAGGGGTTCCCTGCATCATATGAAGGCAGGTCGCCAGCATCTTGGCTGAAATATCGCGGTAAGCAGGATTGTCATTTCCGAATCTGGATACACTTCTTGGCTGATCATGGTTTCCAAGGAAAAGGCTGTTCCATGCTTTTCCTGCCAGTTCTTCCTGCCATTTGATCATGATCTTCTTGAACTCTTTGAAATCATACCGTTCTGTGGTCCATTTGCCATAATCACCACCACCGATTTCTATATGCTCAAACTGGAATACCATATTCAGTTCTTCTCTGTCATCACCTGCGTATTTCTGTGCTTCCTCAATGGTAACTCCTGAGGTTTCCCCCACAGTCATCACATCATATTTGGAAAGTACTTCCTGATTCATTTCATGCAGAAATTCGTGGATTCTTGGACCATGAACACTATACGGACCGAAATCACCATACAATCCGTTATTCACCTCTCCGTCAGGAAATTCCTGATCTTTGGAAATCATGCTGATAACGTCCATACGGAAACCATCGATTCCCTTTTCACACCAGAAGTTCATCATATCATAAACTTCCCGGCGAACCTTCTCGTTCTCCCAGTTCAGATCCGGCTGTTTCTTGGAGAACAGATGAAGATAGTACATATCTGTCTGTGCGTCATATTCCCAGGCTGAACCTCCGAATACTCCGCCCCAGTTATTTGGTTCCTTACCATTCACCGGATTTCTCCAGATATAATAGTCACGGTAAGGATTATCTTTGGATTTACGACTCTCGACGAACCAGGAATGCTCATCGGAAGTATGGTTTACAACCAGATCCATGAGAATCTTGATTCCTCTTTTGTGCGCTTCTGCAAGGAGAGTTTCATAATCCTCCATAGTTCCGTAATCTTTGTATATCTTTCTGTAATCAGAAATATCATAGCCGTTATCATCCTGAGGAGACTCCAGCATAGGAGAAATCCAGAGAACATTCACACCTAACTCTTTCAAATAGTCAAGCTTCTCAATAATTCCTCTGATATCCCCGATTCCGTCTCCATTACTGTCTTTAAAGCTTTTGGGGTAGATCTGGTAAACAACACTTTCTTTCCACCAGGTTTTCTTCATAAACGTAAGCCTCCTGTTTGCATTTCTCAAGTTTATTGATGTGTTATTTTACTGCACCGGCAACAACACCGTTCATGATCCACTTCTGGCAGAAGATATATACGATCAGTACAGGTGCCAGTACAAGCAGATAAGAGGCAAATGCCAGATTATAGTCTACAGAGAACTGGCTCTTGAATACATACTGTGCAAGCTGTAAGGTCTGCTGGCTCTCATCACTTAAGAGTACCAGTGGCATACTGAAGTCGTTCCATGTCCACATAAAGGAAAGGATTGCTACTGTTGCTGTAGTTGGTTTTAATACCGGGAAAATGACCCGGCTGAAAATCTGGATGGGATTGGCACCATCGATCATTGCTGCTTCATCCAGTGCTTCCGGTATCGCCTTGATCGCACCTGTATAAAGGAAGGTATTCATGGGCAGACCAAAGATAACATACAGAAAAGTAATACCGTAAATATTATCCAGATGGAACGCATTTGCCTGTACAACCAATGGAAGCATGATTACCTGGAACGGGATAAACATAGCACTGATAAAGTAGTAATACATAACGGAAAAGAATTTGCTCTTTTTCCTGTTTCTGGTTATTGCATACGCTGCAAAGGAGTTTGTGATCAATGTAAAGAACAGATTGATCACTGTAATAAATGCAGTGTTAAAAAATTTCCGCGGAAAATCGGTCATCACCCAAGCATCTGCGAAGTTCTGCAGACGCAGCTTTCTGGGCAGTGCCAGTACGTTATTCATGTCAGACGGATCCTTAATTGCGATCATCAGTGCCATATACAGAGGCAAAAGAATGATCAGCACAATTCCTATGATAAGAAGAATCGTTACAGGCCAGTTGTAACGTTCTTTTACCTTCGCTACACCCTGTTTCATCCTAACTTCTCCTCTCTCTTCTCAAGTATACGCAGCTGGAATACAGAAATCAGCACAACTACGATGAAAAGCACAACTGCATTGGCTGACTGGTAGGCGAACTGTCCTCCGCCAAATCCTTTCTTATAAATCAGGACTGCAATGGAAGTAGTTGCTGTTCCAGGTCCACCATCTGTCATGGCCATGATCTGATCGTAAACCATCAGGTAACCTTTGGCAGAGAGCACCATATTAATGGTAAAGGACGGTGCCAGAAGAGGGAAAGTAATCTTGCTGAATCGCTTGAATCCTGTAGCTCCGTCCAGATCAGCAGCTTCATATACATCTGTATCAATAGACTGGAGTCCTGCAATATAGATCAGTGTATTGAATGCACATCCGATCCACAGAGATACTGCAATGATTCCCCACATCGCACTGTTGGTACCCAGGATATTCACACTGAGAGCCTCGATTCCCAGAGTTTTTCCAAGCTCCGGGATCAGGTTTGCAAAAATATAGTTGAAGATGAATCCCACGATCAGGCTTCCCAGCATATACGGCAGGAAATAAAATGCTTTAATCGTATTTTTGAATTTAATCTTTGCATTTAATGCGCATGCGAGCACAAGACTGATCACATTAACCAGGATCGTAGTGATCACAGCAAATTTAAAGGTGAAAATGTAGGCATTTCCTGTATCTGCATCTACAAACATATGCAGGTAATTACGCAGCCCTACGAAATTCCAGTCTCCGTATCCTCTCCAGTCAGTAAAGCTGTAGAACACACCTTTCAGGAAAGGAATTGTATGGAAGATGAAAAATAATACTGCAAGAATGCCAACATAAATATAGTAAATTTTATTGACAGCAGGTCTTTTACGATTCGCTGCTTTCTTCATAGGCTCATCCCCTCACTTAATCTACATTCGCAACATCATATTTTTCGTCACACTGTTTCAGGAACTGTTCGATGTTTTCCTTATCATCCATTCCATTTGCACGATTTAAACTAAGTTCAGTAAGCAGTGCAGACATATCAAATCCTGATGGGTAGTAGTGGTCTTCAAAGTTGGCAACTTTACCATTGCTGATGTCTTCCTGTACACCTGATACTGCTTCATCACTCTGCTCTACATCCTTTAATGCGGAGAATGAGAACTGCTCATCAATATAAGTCTGTACATTTTCTTTTTCCATCATAAAGGAAACGAAATCTTTAGCTGCATCTACATTGGAACTGCTCTTACTTACGCCCAGAAGCACATCCACGCCTGATGTAACCTTATTCTGGGATTCATCATTGGAAGACGGCAGTGCAAACATGTTTATTTTTACATCCGGGTTAGCATTACGGTACTGGCTGATTGCCCAGTTTCCGTTGATGATCATTACAGCGTCACCGTTGGCAAATTTCTTGTTTCCGTCATCATAGCTAAGTCCCATGAAATCATCCTGTGCATAATCAAGAAGTGTCAGATATTTCTCTGTAATCTCCTCATGAGTGCCCACAAATGTTGTCTTGCCTGCTTTGCGGTCATCTGCGAAGCTCTCCGGTGCAAGGTCTGCTGCTATGGAATTCCATGGTGCATTTGCTGTCCATGCATCTTTATAAGTCATCAGTAATGGCTGCTCGCCTGCATCTTTGATTTTCTGCAGAATGTCTATAAACTCATCCCAGGTCTTCGGAACTTCCAGTCCAAGCTCTTCGAATTTCTCTGTATTGTAGATAACACCGGAAGCATTTGTGGCAAAAGGAACACCATATATTGTCTCTTCTTTGTCCTTATTTACATCGTAAACCATGTCAATATAGGCTTCCTGTACATCCTTGATATAATCCTGATCACCCAGGTCAAGCAGCATACCTGCACCCTCAACCTCAGTGTAGTTATTATCTCCACCCATTGCTACGATGTCTGGCATATCATTCTTTGCCATTCTGGTCTTTAATACAGTTCCTGCATCCGGCGGAGCAGTAACCTTTACTGTCACATCGTCATGGCTTTCATTATATTTGTCTACCAGTTTCTGAATCGTATCCTTGTTCTCAGGTTTTGTGGAAAAAAGTTCCAGTTCTGTTTTACCTGAGCTTTTCGCTGAAGATCCTGCGTCAGATGAACCGCCGCATCCTGTTAATGTGCCGGCAAGCAAAGTACCAATTACCAATGTGCTTATTATTTTTTTATACATTTTTTCTCCTCCATAATTTAATTTTCATTAACTACGAAGGCTGCGCAACCTCTGTTTTCCCTTGGTGACTTTATCATAACGCAGTCTGTCTGTAAAAATCAACAGGTTTCTCGGGAAACTTAAATTTCACACAAAATTCATTATCTGTTTTTATGCATATTGTATAATATTTGGTACACTTTTACACTATAAACCCAACCAGATAAGTTCTGTAAATTGCAAAAGAGAGCCTGCTATTCTTTCACAGACTCTCTTTTTATCAGCCGCACCGGGCTCTTGATATTCATTTCTTTTAAAGTTTCTCCCTCTATCATCCGGTGCAGACGGCGCAGGGAGATCACGCCCTTCTGGTGGATATCCTGATGAACTGTAGTCAGCCTGGGACGGACAAACTCCGCATAAATACTGTCATCATAACCTACTATGGAAATCTGATCCGGAACCTTAATCCCATGATCAAAGAAATAGTTCATAGCCTCAATCGCTCCGTAATCCGAAGAAAACGCCAATGCCTTTACTTCAAGGAAACGGGGAAGCAGTTCTTCATACCTGCTAAGGCGCTGTCTCTTCTCCCCCGGAACTACGATCAGACGAGATTTGCTGCAGAAACCGCCCTGCTTTTCCATTGCCTGTTTAAATCCGTTCCATCTGCGGGAATCACTGTCCTTATCTGTCTCTGCGATAAACAATGCCCTGTGATATCCACAGGAATACAGGTATTCTCCAACCTGATATCCACCGGAATAATCGTCAACTCCTACATTCTGGAAGGTGTATTCACCTTTCGGATATGCATCGATCAATATCATCTTTTTGTTCAGTTTTCTGGACAGCTGTCTGTATCGTTCCTCATCATATCCCAGAATGATCAGACCCTCAACATTCCACCTGGAAGCCATGTCTACTACATCTTCAATTTTTTCCCCGCCGATAAGCATGACGAAATAACCTTTCCGTTCTGCTTCTGTCTGTATGGTTCCGATCAGTTCTCCCACAAAGGAATCCTGCAGAGACTGCATTCCATGGGCAGTGGCAAATCCAAGCACTACTCCGATGATTCTGGAGCCATGACCTGACAACATCACAGATCCCATATGTGGAACATAATTCTGTTCTTTCAGAATGCGGGTAATCTTATCTATGGTTTCCTGAGACACTCTCTTGGTATTTCCATTGATCACATTGGAAACCGTAGTCCGGCTCACCCCCGCCATATCTGCAATATCCTGAAGTCTGATCATTTAAACGCCTCCTGTTTTACGATATTTTATAGATTCATACAATAATGTTAAAGATATCCTTGTCTATAAAATGTTTATACCATATATATGTTTTTAAGTAAACTTCCGTTCTTATATTATTATAAAAACGCAGACATAGCGGGCTACGCTGAGGCTTTTATACCTGTGCAATCGGATTCACAGTCTTCCTTGTCTTTCGCACTCTGCTGAACTGTCTTAAATGCATTATTTACGAGGATTGCTATAGATTGAAATAAAATTGCGCGTCTGACTCTCATCATTGGAAAATAACGAGAATGCGACGCGCAGTTATTCAAAGGATGAACTGAATGATACTTTTATTCTTCATCCGCATGATAAATTCCCACATAGCCCTGCGGTTCTACTCTGACAATCTGCTCGACTTCCTCCGTTTTCTCCGGGAAGTCCGCTTCTGTATGAAATCTCACACAGGTTCCGCAGGAGGAACTTAAATCTCTTGGGACCGGCATGACTTCTGCACTCAGATTCATTGCCTGGCAGTTTCTTCGAAACTGGATAGCTCCATAATGGGAATAGAAGGTTGCTATATATGTGATCATTTTTTAAGTTTCAGCAGGATATCATCTCCCTGCTCTGTTGCCTGTACCTGATATCCCTGATGTGTTGCAAATCTGGATACATTCTCTTTTGCAACTACATTATCAACCAGGATCTCATATTCTTTGTCTCCGGATTCCATTGCATTCTTTGCACGGATCACTGGTTCCGGACAGGATAAACCTCTTGCATCTACTTTCTTCATTCGTCTCTCTCCTTTTAGAGTGTGTCTAAAAAAATACTTTCCGCAAAGTGAGCGTATTGATTGCGGAAATGATGTCTGCATTCCGACAATCAGGCTTCTTCTTTTCTCATGGAGTTCACTGCTGCGATTACTGCAACTACAACGATTCCAATAATAACTGCGATTTTTCCATTTGCTGTAGGACCTTCACCGGAAGATGCCAGTCCGAAGTTATGGGCAAAAGCAGCACCTGCCATCAGACCGAGAACAGTCACAGCAGAGTCTGTATTTCCCTCGCCTGCAAGGATCAGCTGACGAAGCGGGCATCCACCGAGGAGAATACATCCAAAGCCTGCCAGATACATGCCAAGTGCGTTCCACAGTCCATCTGTGTGTGCAATCGGCTGTCCCGCAAATCCCGGATTGAAATAGGATGTTCCTGTAACTGCACCGAGGATCAGATTCATTACCAATGCTGTCACAAGAATTGCAACAAAGCCGAACAGTAATTTATATTCTTTGAAAAGTACCGCATCACGGATACCGCCGACCATACACAGACGGGTTCTCTGAGCCAGGATACCAACAATAATTCCTGCTGCCAATGCGATAATGATTGCAGCATGTTTTGCTCCAGGTCCGCCTTCCGGCTCTGTGAAATGGATAAATGTAGGTGCAGCTACCAGTAAAAGAAGCATCACGATCTGGAATGCAGGATAAATACCGCCTTCCAGCTTCGGCATCTTATAAGAACGTTTCAGTGTGTAACCTTTCTTCAGAAAAACAGTTCCTGTAAGAATACCGGCTACAAATCCAACAAGTCCAAACAGAGCATTTCCGTCTCCGCCTGCCAGACGCAGGATCATACGGAATGGACATCCAAGAAACATCAGACATCCGATCATAACAAATGCGCCAAGTGTAAATCTGGTCACAGGTGCAGAGCCTCCTCTTGGACGAAACTCTTTCTTAGCAAGTGAAATGATACATGCTCCAAGCACCAGACCAATGATCTCCGGACGGATATACTGAACTGCTGCCGCTGAATGAAGTCCCAGCGCACCTGTGGTATCTCTCAGGAAGCAGGCAATACAGAAGCCCATATTTGCCGGATTTCCAAAAAACACCAGAATTGCAGCGATCAGACCGATCACGCCTCCTGCCAGAACTATGGTTCCCTTTTCGTTTTTCATTTATTTCTTTCCTCCTTTTACACTGACTTTTTTTGTTGTCAGCACAATTTCTTTGTGTCTATTTTATCATTTTTATGCTGAAATCACTAATTCATTATAGCCGTATTTTATAGTTATTTATAGAAATCATTTATAAGTTGTGCTATACTATAATGATGTTAGGGGCAAAAAGTATTTTGCCCCTAACCTGATATCTACGAATTGTTCCGCAGCAAACTAGCTCCTGCAATTCTCATATCATATAATCTTTAATTATATAAAAATCGGGGGATTTGTTACTGTCAACTACCCATCACCTAAAGGTAATGGGCTTGTAACTGCCCAGTCGTAGTAACGGCTTACGCCTCCGACCTTTTATCCCCAATAGGCATTGCTGCCTAAAGTGGCGTTACATCATTGGGTGGTTGACAGCACCCTTTGTAGCAGAGTTTACTCTGTTACAACTGTATTAGGTACTTGGCTATCAGCAAGATAGTTTATTCCCATACGATACAGATTCATAGCTCCAATACGGTCATCATTAGACGTATAACCGCAGTTTTTGCAAGTAAACAAATGTATTTTCTTATTACGATTAGACTTTTCAGTATGTCCACAAGCAGGACAGCATTGACTGGTATAACGAGGATCCACCTTTATTACAGAAGATTGATTCTGCTTCGCTTTGTAAATCAGCTTCTGCTCAAGGTCATAAAAAGACCATGATACAGAAACATAGCGGTTTTTTGTTTTGACACGTTCTGTAACATTGCGAATACCAGTCAAATCTTCTAATACAAAGAGAGTATGCTTTGGATTACCGGTGGCGAGTGCCTTCGATACCTGATGGTTAATATCCTGCATCCAACGGTTTTCTCGCTGACCGATAGCTTTTAGTCTTCGCCTTGAGGATGGCGTATGTCGCATTTGAAGTTCTTTACGAAGCCTGGAATAATTAGCCCGTTTCTGTTTAATAGCTTTACCACTAACAAATCCAGACTTATGTTTGCTGTCATAAGTTGCAACAACAAAGTTAATACCTCTGTCAATACCTACAACATTACAAATATCAGAAATATTACTTTCTTCAACCTCATAGGTAACTGGTATATGCAGATAGTATTTACCATGTTTATTTACAAGTTTGGCAGTACCAAACTTGTAAATAGAATGGTTAAAATACTTAGACATACCCTCAGCAAAATAAGGAAGTTTCACACGACCATTAAGCGTATTGACGGAAAAGCAGTTTTGAGTTAAAGAATAATCTCTGTTCCAAACCAGGTCGTACTGAGGTTTTTTAAAAGATGGTTTTATCCATTCATTCTGATTTTCAAGAATGGTCTTATATCTTGCGATAACCGTTTTAAAAACAGACTGCGCCATTTGTGATTTGAGACTGAACTTTTCTCTTAGAGTAGAGTACAAAATTTTATTGAGTGAGAACTGCTTTAGGTCATGTGTGCGGAATACATAATCTGAAACATAATTACAGGCATCACAATAAACAGACATTGTTTTATTAAGCAAAACTTTATCTGTATCAGTTGCAACTATCTGAACTTTTGCAGTTATAGTTATCTGTTCCATAAAATTTATTCCTCTCATTGATACTTCACTAACAATAGTGTATACTAATATTTAGTGAACGTCAATAACTATCAGAGGTGATTTATGGATAATAGATATTATCGTCATAACAGACGAAAATACAGTCTGAAAGTACATATAGTTCTTGTAACCAAATACCGCAAACTACTACAAGGCTCTATTGCTGATGATGTGAAACAAAAGATTCTCGATATAGCTAATACTCGTGGCTACGAAATAATTGCTATGGAAACAGACAAAGACCATATACATTTTTTGTTAAGTTATGATGCAACGGATAGAGTATGCGACATTGTTAAAATTGTAAAGCAGGAAACAACATACTACTTATGGCAAAAGTATAATTCGGTCTTATCAAAACAGTATTGGAAGAAAAAAATATTTTGGTCAGATGGTTATTTTGCTTGCAGCATTGGAGAAGTGTCATCAGCAACTATACAAAAATATATTGAGAGTCAAGGATAATAGATAACAATTTACAAGGCTCCTCCCACCGCCTAAAGGCAGTGGGAGGAGCCCATGACAAACGAAAGGATTTATTTATGAATAAAATCTATCTGGATCAGGCCAGTACGTCTTTTCCAAAAGCACCATCTGTGGCACAGGCAGTTTATGATTACCTGGCAGGCTCTGCTGTGAATGTGAATCGGGGAGGATACCGGGCAGCTTATTCTGTGGAGGAGCAGATTTTTGAGACAAGAGAACAGCTTCTGAAGCTCTTTCACTTTACTTCCGGAAAGGGTAAGAATGTTATTTTTACAGAAAATATCACTGCCAGTCTGAATATTCTTCTGAAAGGACTTCTGAAACCCGGCGATCATGTACTTGTAACTGCCATGGAGCATAATGCAGTGATGCGTCCTCTTGTACAGCTGGAAAAACATGGAATTTCTTTTGACAGGATCCCTTGCGCTTCTGACGGCAGTCTTCTGCTTGATAAAGCGGCCGCACTCCTTCGTCCTGAGACTAAGCTTGTGGTCTGTCTTCATGCTTCCAATGTATGCGGAACTGTCATGCCGGCACAGGAAATCGGAGATTTCTGCAAAGAACATGGACTTCTTTTTATTCTGGACACTGCACAGACAGCAGGAACCATTGACATTGATATGGAGAAATATCACATAGACGCACTGGCATTTACAGGTCATAAGGGACTCAGAGGACCACAGGGAACAGGTGGCTTTCTGATCCGCAATGAACTGGCTGCGCAGATTGAGCCTCTTATCAGCGGAGGAACAGGAAGCGCCTCTCATTCTGAGGAAGTACCGATATTTCTTCCGGATCGTTTCGAACCCGGAACTCCCAATATACCTGGAATTCTGGGACTGCATGCCGCACTCTGTGATCTGGAGAAACAATCCATGGAAGAAATCCGCGAACATGAATTAATGCTGACACAATACTTTATTGATGGTATCCTGAATCTGGATCCTGAAGAAAAATTTCTGCGTATTATCGGTAAAAAAAATACTGAAAACCGTTGTGCAGTTGTATCTGTCCAGACTTTACATATGGACATGGCTCAGGCCGCCTTTGAGCTGGACAGTACTTACGGAATTATGACAAGAGTTGGCCTTCACTGTGCACCAAATGCACATAAAACCCTTGGAACATACCCGGAAGGTACTCTCCGGTTTTCTTTCGGACCTGAGAATACAAAACAGGAACTGGATATTGCTTTAGATGCATTATCTGCATTACTATAGCAATCCCCGCAAATGATGCATTTATAGCAATCCTCTTAAATGCATTATTTAAGAGGATTGCTATAAAAGGAGATTTTCACAATGGAATTTAAACAATTAGAAGCATTCGTCGCTGTCGTGGACTACGGCAGCTTCTCAGAGGCGGCCCGCCGCCTCTATCTGACACAGCCTACGATCAGTGCGCATATACGTTCCCTGGAAGATGAACTACATATGAAACTGATCATCCGTACTACAAAGAAAACAACGATCACAACCAAAGGCTACCAGCTTTATGACAGTGCAGTCCGTATGCTGGAAATCAGAAATAACCTGCTTGAAAATTTTACAGGTGCCCACAAACATATGATAGATCTGGCTGCATCTACCATTCCTTCTTCTTATCTTTTGCCGGAACTGCTTGCTGCTTTCGGCAAAACGCACCCGGATGTTTATTTTCACTCCATACAGTCAGACAGTTCAGAATCCATCAGCCGGGTGCTGGACGGAACTGTAGATCTGGCTCTGGTAGGCCAGAATACACGTGATGAGAGCTGCGTATTTATTCCTTTCTGCCATGATGAGCTGGTCATAGCAACTCCTGTAACAGATCACTATCTTGCACTCAAGGACAGAGAAACACCCGCTATTTTTCATGATTTCCTGAAAGATCCTATTATCCTCAGGGAAAAGGGCTCCGGCACAAAAAAAGAAATGGACCTTTTTCTGGAGCGCACAGGCATCACAACAGGCAATCTGAATGTGATCGCCCGCATGAATGACCTGGAAAGCATCAAAAAGTCCATTGTTAATGGTCTGGGAATCTCTATTCTTTCATCACGCTCTGTCAATGACCTGCAGAGGACAAAGCAGATTCTTGTCTTTCCGCTGGAGGAAGCTGCCCATAAGCGCAGTTTCTATATAGTCTACAGCAAAAACAGGATTCTGAAACCCCATGTAAAGCAGTTTGTACAGTTTGTGCGAGACTATTATATGTAACTGTTATCTGCCGGCTGAAAAAAAGAGAAAAATTGATAATCTTCATGTTCTCACAAATACCACTGATACTTCTGAGTAGCAGTCAGGCGAATGTTGGTTATTGCACTTGATTTTGCGAATACATAAATAAGTCAGGGAGGAGCACAAGCTCCTCCCTGTCAGTCAGTTACAGGTTTTTCTTCTTATAAATAAACCATGATGCAGCTACAGTAAACACCAGCAGATAAAGAAGCAGAATCCCAATACCGGTGTAATTCACCGCCTCACCTGATGAAATGCTTCTCATCAGATGGCTGGTCTGGGATAATGGCAAGGCTGATACAAACTTGCCTACAAATCCCGGAAGTTTCTCTGTTGAGAAAAAGGTGTTACACAAATATGCCATAGGCATAATGATATAATTGGAAAACCTCGGCACGTCTGCGTGATTTTTTGCCAGAAAGGAGACCACCACGCCGATGGCTGAGAATACTGCTCCGTTCAGGAACATCACCAGAAAGGACCATCCGTTGAAGATCAGTCCTGTCTCAATAGGTGCTGTAAGAAGCAGTATGATTCCTCCTGCATACAGACCGCGCAGACTTCCCCCGATGATCTGTCCGGCAATAAACTGCCATAATGGTGTGGGGGAGATCATCACCTGATCAAAAGCCTTCTCATACAGTCTCTGTACGTTTAGGTTCTGCGCAATGGCGTTGAAGCTTCCGTTCATAGTTGTCAGTGATACCACACCCGGAATCAGAAAATTCAGGTATGGCTGTCCATGAGAAGTGGTCTGGATTCCCATTCCGAATACGATCAGATACATTAGCGGTGCGATCATTGCCGCCAGTGTGATCTTATAAAAATCCCGGCGGAATTCTACCCACTTCTCCCATAATATTGTTATAATTCCCATACATTTTTCTCCAGATTATTCTAACTTTTTTCGCAATAGATCAGGCGGATAAAATCATCCGTCTCGCAGCTTGCTCATAACCAAATAACTGCTATTTTGAAATCAAATGCTTCCCGGCTCTTTCTACAAAGACGTCCTCCAGTGTCGTCTCGCGAAGAGACGCCTGCCCTGTAAGCTCTTCCAGATACCGGATTGCTTCCTGTCGTGTATGGAAATAGTGATTCTGTGTTCCATCCGCTGTCATTTCGTCCACTGCATAAGCACCAAGACTCTCGATCAGTGCTGACGGAGTACTTACCTCCTCCAGCTTACCATGATCCATCAGTGCCACACGATTACAGAGACTCTGTGCTTCTTCCATATAATGAGTAGTCAGCAGAATCGTCAGGTTTTTCTCATTAAGCTTACGCAGGAGATTCCACATCTGTCTCCTGGAAAGAGCATCCATTCCTGCTGTGGGTTCATCCAGAAGCAGGATCTCCGGATCTGTCAGGAGTGCCCGACAGACCATCAGCTTACGCTTCATTCCACCTGAAAGCTTACGTACTGTACGCTTGCGGAATTTCAGCAGGTCACAGAACTCCAGAAGTTCCTCTGTCCTTTCCTTTATCTGCTTTCTGGGCATAAAATAGAGGCGGCCCTGATATTCCATGATCTCATCCATATTCATATCCTGACGCATGGAATATTCCTGGGTAATCACACTGATTTTTCTTTTCAGATCAGGACGTTGTCTTGTAAGCTGCTGACCGTCTATGAGGATTTCTCCCTTTGTCGGAAGAAGAAGGGTTGAGAGCAGACTGATGGTCGTTGTCTTGCCTGCTCCATTTGGTCCGAGAAGGCCAAAAAACTCACCTTTTTCAATTTTCAGGTTCAGGGAATCCACTGCTGTAAAATTGTCAAAAGTTTTCGTCAGATCTTTTGTCTCTATCATTTCTCTTCGGCTTTCTCTTTGGCAATGATCAGGGAATAATATCCTGCATCATCCGGAATTTCCTCTACGCTGTTGTAAATATGTTCATCCGGCATGCCACAATTCTCTACCATACGAACTTCACGGCCGCTTCTTGCAAGGATTTCCTTCACCTGATTCATCTTTCTTCCTGATTTCATCAGTACATAGGTTCCCGGCTGATCCAGTTCACTGTCAAGGCGGTGAACTGCAGGCTGTACATGAAGAGGCTGGTTCCACTCTGTAAGCGGGATATTCAGGCGTGCTGCTGTTGCACAGAAGGAAGTGATACCGCTTACCAGTCTTGTCTCATATCCATCCTCTTCTACTCTCTTCTGCACATATGAAAATGTTGAATAGATAGTCGGATCTCCAAGTGTCAGAAATACTACATTCTTACCTGTATCAAGTGCTGCTTCCAACGCCTTGGCTCCTTTTTCATGGTTCAGTTCCAGTTCTGCCTTATCGTGTGTCATTGGCATATAGATTGGCAGGAGTTCTTTGTCTGCAAGCTCAGGTACTGCCTGTACTGCGATCTTATATGCAACTGTTTCACGCACCTCTGCACCCGGTACTGCAATAATATCATTCTCTTTGATCAGGCGCACTGCCTTTAATGTCATAAGTTCCGGATCTCCGGGGCCAACTCCTACTCCGTATAAAATTCCTCTCATTACCATATCCTCCTGTGATTTGCATATACATTTTTATGATATCAGAATTGCAGGAGCTGCTTCGCAGCAAAGCAATTCACAGATATTCATTTATTGTGCTCACTGTTCACTACGTTCTCAATGATGTTGCGTGCGGACAGCACCTTTTATTATACTAAAACAGGATAACTTTTTCAACGAAGTATTGACAATTAATTTCAATTGTGGGATGATGAAAATTATCGAATTTAAGTGAGGAAAGAAATATGAGAAAGATTTTTGCAGTTCTGGCAGCTTTGATCTGCTGTCTGTCAGTATGGACTTCTGTTCCTGCTGCACAGGCTTTCACTCTTGATAAAGAAGATGGGGAGTATTCCATCCAGGTAGAGCTGGAAGGCGGAAGCGGCAAAGCCAGTGTTACTTCACCGACTTTGATCACTGTGAAAAACGGCGAAGTAACTGCCGATATCCAGTGGAGCAGTTCTAATTATGACTACATGATCGTTGACGGTAAAAAATATCTCCCTGTCAATGAGGAAGGAACGAATTCTGAATTCCAGATCCCGGTTACCATTATGGATGAGAGCATGCCGGTAATCGCAGACACTACTGCCATGGGTACCCCTCATGAGATCAATTATACCCTGACTTTCTATTCCGATTCCATCGGTTCCAAAAGCCAGATGCCGCAGGAAGCAGCGAAACGTGTTGTTGCTGTTGCACTTGTGATTATCGTAGGCGGTGGGATTCTGAATTATTTCGTAAACAAGAGAAACCGATGCTGAACCAGGCAGACACCTGCATCTCAGTTCGGTTAAGAAATACAAAAAAGCTGCCATACGGCAGCTTTTTTGTATTCTATATCTTTATTCAGCCATCTCTACTTCCAACACATAGTCTACAGGATCCGGCAGTACAGGATCCGGGCCAAGGTCAACAAATGCGATATCCGGATAATCGCTGTGCACCCATAAAGTAGAAATCGGCACTTCATGTCCGTCATCCAGGGCACGTACTTTCACAATCTTATTCTTGTCAAATCCGATCAGCGGCAGTGGTCCTAATGTATTCTCATAAATATGGACATAATACTTGTTTCCATTTCTGGTGATACGTCCGTAATCCGGTTTCGGGATATCTGCTGCCGGAGCGCATCCATAGATACTGTCATGGTTCTTATCCATCCAGCGTCCGATTTCCGCCAGGATCGCGGAGGATTCTTTCGGGAATTTACCTTTCGCATCAGGTCCTACATTCAGGATCATATTTCCACCTTTGGAAACACACTCTACCAGCTTCTTGATCAGCATGGAAGCAGGTTTGTAATAGTGGTCATTTGCGCAGTAGCCCCAGTTATTGTTCATGGTGAAGCATGCTTCCCATACCATCGGATTCCCTTCTTTGTCACAGATTCCTTCCGGCGGGATGATCTGTTCCGGGCTTATAAAATCACCATGATACGGTGTCGGATCGCATTCATACAGAGATCCTCTTCCCTCACCACTGACTTCCAGACGGTTATCAATGATGATTCCCGGCTGTAATCTGCGGACCATATCTATCAGTCTGGTTGCTCCCCATTTCTCGCCTCGCATATCGTCATAGGAAAAGTCAAACCACATAATATCGATTTTTCCATAATTTGTGCAGACCTCTTCCACCTGATTGTACATATACTCTATATAACGAGAAAAATCTCTGTTTTCATTACTGCATTCCGGATGGTTTCTCATAGGATGGATGCGGTCTCCGTAATGAGGATAGTCCGGATGATGCCAGTCAAGTAAGGTGAAATACAGACCGACTTTCAGACCTTCTTCGCGAAGGGCTTCCACATATTCTTTGATCAGATCTCTTCCTGCAGGTGTATTGGTAACTTTATAATCTGTGTATTTACTGTCAAATAAACAGAAACCATCATGGTGTTTCGCAGTCAGAACCACATATTTCATACCTGCTGCCTTTGCCTCTTTTGCCCACTGTTTCGGGTTATAGTCTCTGGCATCAAATTCTTTCATAAACGGAAGGTATTCTTCCTCAGGCATCTCCTCTGTACTGCGTACCCATTCTCCTCTTGCAGGAATAGAATATAATCCCCAGTGGATAAACATTCCGAAACGGGCATCCTGATACCATTTCATACGTTCTTCATATTCTTTTCTGTTAAACTGATACATGATTTTTTATCTCCTTTATGTAAATGCAAATTCAATATCCAATCCTTTACATCTATACAATAATGTAATCCGGCAATACCAGAAGATGCTCACAGGTGTCATCTCCGGGCATCTTATTTATCGCTCTGTTACATTAATCTAAGCAGCATATCCCCGGTTCCTACATTGTAACCGCTGGTCGCATAAATCCCATTCAGACTTCCGTTCGTCACAATGATCAGCGGAAGTTTGTCCGGATCTACATACATGCGTCTTCCCAGAGTATTGATAATCTCTGAGAAATCATCATAATAAATCTGAATATTTTTTAACTTTGCAAGTGCTTTGGACAGTGTCGGTGTCTCCAGTGCTTCTTTACTTCTCACTACAAAAATAATCTGCTCTGCATATCCTGCGAAAGCCTCTTCCTGCTCCATCATTTCATTTAAGATATGCTCAGTAGGCTCTTTTTCTTCTTCCAGAAACATCAGGATATGTTTTCCGTCTGCTGTAAGGTCAGATGCTTTCACCTCTGTACCATCCTCAGTTTTCAGCATAAATTCCGGCATGGAAATATTCTCCAGCATATCCTCCAGATCTGCTTCCCTGAGTACCAGCTCAATCTCCTTTGTCTCTCCGGGCTGAATTTCAAAATGATATTCATTTGCAAACATATTTCCATTTGGAAGTCTGTTTGAAGTAAGAATCCTGTAGTTTCCGGATTCCAACGGCAGATTCAGGATCTGATCTTCAAAATTCTCTGCTCCCAGTTTCAGTGATGTATATCTTCCATTCTCCAGTTTTGCAATACTCCAGTTCTGGAAATATTTCCACTGTACAGTCTCTCCTGCTTTCAGGATCAGAGTACAGTTCTTCTCTGTTCTTGCAAGCACAGGAACGAATCTTCCGTTTTCCATATATTCCATAGAACGATCATGTGGATTCAGTCTTGCCGCTACTCCAAAGGTTCTCGCTATTGCAACAAACAGGATTTTCTTTGACAGGAAGCTTCCTGTACAGGTCCTTATACATCCTGCCGGTGTTGTGAGCACACTGGAACGCTCTTTCTCCGGTCTGGAAACAATTGCCTTCTCGATCAGATTCCAGATTCTGGAAGGGTCATCTCTCAGCTCCTGTTTCTCAGTTCTGGAAAAATGCTTCTTTATCTCTCTTCTGTATTTCTGAAGAACTTCATCATCTACTCTTGGATTTAACACATAAGATACAAAGGTATCCTTTTTCATCATACCATGATATGGAATTGCCAGCTCCAGGTGTTCCTCCAAAACGTCACTGATACAGTCAGTTCTGTCTTTCTCTGTGAGAACCCTCAGGAGATCTTCTCTGTATGAGGCGGCAATGGCTTCTTCTATCCTGTTTACCTTTTTTTCCAGAAAACGTTCACATTCCGGATTTGACCAGTTTCTTACTTTCTGCTCTCTGTGTTCATTGGCTGCTGCCAGACGCTTATTTCCCTTCGCCTTCTGTTCTAAAGTCGGCATGTCTGTGTTTACAGGTGCGTCATGAGGAGCAAATATATCTGCTGCTGTCCACTTTTCTGATTCGCCGTCATTTCTTTTATCCTGCGGTACCAGACAAAGTTCACAGTTATCTTCTTTCTCAGTGTTCATAACTGTTTCCGCATAGAACCACTCGCCGTCAGAACACATTCTTGCAGAAATATGCAGACTCCCAAGTCCTGTTGTCAGTCTGGCGGTTCCCTTACTGTCTGTTTTCTTCTCTGCGATCGGTGCATATTCAGAGTAATTCAGTACTTCAAAAGAAACCTCTGCGCCCTCAGCCGGAGCTCCCTGTTCATCCTTTACGGATACTGTAATCTCCTTTGTAACAGCATATCTCTTCAATTCATTCAGCATAGTAACCATGCCGTCTTTGCCGATCACTTCTCCGTTCGGAATTTTTGTGTCAAATACACGGGAGTGAATCATCATCGCTCTGGAAGAAGCATTCGTAAACCATCCTTTATTCAGGATTTCTTCCGGCTCACATGCTCCAAGGAAATACCATTCACCGTCACACCAGATTTCTACCCATGCATGATTGTCATCACAATGAGACCATTTCGGCGCATACACCTGGCGCGCCGGAACGCCCACACTTCGCAGGGCATTCACTGTAAATACAGACTCCTCACCACATCTTCCATTACCTCTCCGATATACGGAAACCGCAGATAAAGTACGGTCATCTGTACAGTGATAGGTTGCTTCTTCGGCGCACCAGTAGTTCACTTCCAGAGCTGCCTCTTTAAAATCCATTCCCTGCGTTCTGGTTCCAATCTCTGTGCGGAAGAAAGTTCTGCAAGGAGCAATTTCTTCTTCATTTACTCTGTGGAACAGCACATAATTCAGGAAAATCTCTTCCGGGAGAGCCGCCACCTGCGGATTCTCTTTCCAAAGCTGCACACCGTTTTCAGCATAATCCAGGAATACTTCAAATGGATAATTTCCTATATCGCTGTATGGCATAAATGCGTATAAATATTTACATGCAAGCGCCACTTCCTCTGTACATTCCTGCATTTTTTTATCTATAGCCGCAAAAACCCGGGGCAGGCTCTTCGCCTGCTCCAGGTAGCTCTTTTCAATTCGATCCCTGTTCTCTTTCAAAAAAATCTTCGGTTCTGCCATTATAATTCCTCCAGAACTTTCTTTGCGGCGCGGATATTATCTACATCCGTACGCCATATCTCATATTCACTAAGCATCGGGAGTCCCATATTCACTCCGTCTTTTCTGAACTGCATCTCACTGTCGATTACTCTCTTACCAGTCATGTGATATGCTTTTATTCCTGTCAGAGGATAAAGCTGTCGGATCACCGATGCGCCGACACCGCTTCCTGCCTGGATTGTGATACGTCCACGACTCTTTTCCTCGAGTTCCCGCAAAAGATCAGCCCCCTGCAGACATACATTGCGCTGGCCTGAAGTAAGGATCGTATTGATTCCCAGTGAGATTGCCTGTTCCATTGTTTCTATTGGATCCACGCATACATCAAAAGCTCTGTGAAGGGTCACCGACATATCCCCTGCCGCCTCCATCAGTTCTTTCATCTGTTCCATGTTTAATGTGCCATCCGGCTTCAGCACCCCAAATACAACACCTTCGGCACCCATTTTCCTGAAATCTTCTACTGCATGCTTTATCATGGAAAATTCTGCATCTGTATAGCAGAAATCTCCAAAACGCGGACGGATCAGGGCATGAATCCTGATATCCGAACGCTTTCTTATCTCATCAAAAAGCCACGGTCCCGGAGTGGTTCCGCCGATGATCAGATTGCCGCAGAGTTCCAGCCTGTCTGCGCCTCCCTCAACCGCTGCCATAGCAGATTCTACAGAATCTACACAGGCTTCCAAAATATATTCTTTCACGTACTTGCCTCCATCTTTTTTCATTTAAGCCAGACAGATCATCCTTTCTGCTGACTGATTTAACCAGATCAGATAAGTCCCCCGAAGACTTACCTGTATCAGAACAATTTCACCCCTGCTCTCTCCAGTGTACTCACGATCGTATCATCTGGAAATTCATCCGTAACAATTCCACTGATATCATCAAAGTATGCATATTTATAAGAATCGTTGAAATAGAATTTATCCCTTTCCATAACAACATATTTATGTCTGCTGCTGTGCACGGCTGCTTTTTTTGTCAATCCGTCCTCTACCCCCAATGTAGTAATTGCACAATCAGTCATATCCACACCGCAGCTTCCTATAAATGCACGGTCAAAGCTATACTGCTTAATCACTTCTATCGTTGCAGCTCCCATAAATCCGTTTACTGTCTGATACATTGTTCCCCCTGTACCGATTGCAGTAATGGACGGATTTGTGGCAAGGATCTGCAGGATATCTATCATATTGCTCACCACTACCACACGCATATTTGACGTGGCAAGAAGCTTTGCCAGTTCGATATTTGTGGTAGAAATATCAAGGAAAATCGTTTCGTTATTCTTGATCAGTTTAAATGCTTTGGCTGCAATTGTTCTCTTTTTGTCAAGGTTAAACTGGCGTCTGTCTACTACGTCTCTTTTCAGCGGATAATCCTGTGAAAGGATTGCACCGCCGTAGGTTCTCTTTAACTTACCGGCGTTTTCAAGAGTCTTAAGATCTTTTCGGATACAGTCTTCTGTGACCTGAAACATTTCACTCAATTCCTTAACCTTGACTTTTCCGTTTTCACGAAGACAATTCTCTATTGCGCTTTGTCTTTCCTCAGTAAACACTATTTTCATTTTCTCCCGTCTCTCAATCAGTTACCGTCATCTGCTAATGGACAGCTTTTAATCTATTCCTATGCTTTATTGTAACTTTAACAAAACCTAGAGCATGCCACGAAATGTCCTGGTTTGATTTCTTTCAATGGAGGCTGTGCGCTCTTACAACGGTCTGCACAGTACGGACAACGGGAAGCAAATTTGCACTCGTTTCCAAGATTGATTGGACTTGGAAGTGTTCCTTCTAGCATAATTCTCCTTCTGTTTTTTTCAATCTCCGGCTCCGGGATTGGAATCGCAGAAAGCAAGGCCTTGGTATACGGATGAACCGGATTGTTAAAGAGTTCTTCACTGTCTGCCAGTTCTACCAGATATCCCAGATACATTACGCCAATCCTGTCACTAATGTGTTTCACCATAGAAAGATCATGGGCAATGAACAGATATGTCAGCCCTCTTTTTTCCTGAAGTTCTTCCAGCAGGTTTACAACCTGCGCCTGAATCGAAACATCCAGGGCAGAAATCGGTTCGTCACATACGATAAAATCCGGATTTACTGCCAGAGCACGTGCAATTCCCACACGCTGTCTCTGTCCACCCGAAAATTCATGAGGAAAACGGTCTGCATGTTCTGCCTGAAGCCCTACTGTTTCGAGCAGACGTACCACTTGTTCTTCTTTATCCTTACGATTCTTTGCCAGACCATGCGCATCCAGACCTTCACCTACGATATCCATGATCTTTCTTCTTGGATTCAGAGATGCGTATGGATCCTGAAAAATCATCTGCATTCGCCCGGTTAGTTCATGTGCCTGTTTCCTGCTCATACTTTTGTCTACTTTCATGCCGTCAAAGGTAACGGTTCCCGATGTAGGCTCATAAAGGTGGATCACCGTTCTTCCAAAAGTAGATTTTCCACATCCGGACTCTCCCACAAGCCCGAGAGTCTCCCCTTTGAAAATCTGAAGCGTCACATCATCCACTGCTTTTAATGTCTGATTTTTGCCTACTTCAAAATATTTTTTCAGATGCTGCACATCGAGAAGCACCTGTTTTTCTGTTTTGTTGATTCCCATCAGGCTTTTCCTCCCTTCGCCCGCGGATCAAGGAGCCAGCAGGCTGATTTATGGTTTGAACCACAGTCTGAATATTCCGGCATGAACTGCTGGCATACAACCATGGTTTCATTACATCTTGCTGCAAACGGACATCCTTTCGGTGGATCCATCAGATCCGGAGGCGTTCCCGGAATCGCACGGAGACGATTGCCTTTTTCATGTGCTTTTGGAATGGATGCCAGAAGACCTTTAGTATATTCATGGCATGGATTTTTGAAAATTTCGTATACATCACCGGTTTCTACCAGTTTTCCGCCATACATAACCGCCACACGGTCTGCGATATTTGCCACAACACCCAGATTATGTGTAATGATAATAATGGATGTTTTTGTCTTTTTCTGTAAATCACGCATCAGGTCTAGAATCTGTGCCTGGATTGTTACATCCAAAGCTGTGGTCGGTTCATCTGCAATCAGCACTTTTGGATCACATGCCAGAGCAATGGCAATGACAACTCGCTGTCTCATACCACCGGATAACTGATGCGGATACTGTTTATAACGCTGCTCCGGATTAGAAATTCCTACCAGAGAAAGCAGCTCGATTGCTCTTGCTTTCCTCTGCTCTGCTGTCATATCCATTTTATGTGCTTTCAGCATTTCTTCAATCTGTTTCCCGATTCTCATGGTTGGGTTCAGAGAAGTCATCGGATCCTGAAATACCATAGCAATCTCAGATCCACGGATCGTCTGCATTTCTCTTTCTGTGTATTTAGTCAGGTCTTTGCCATTATACATGACAGTTCCCTCAGTAACTTTTCCGTTTTTCGGAAGAATCCCCATAATTCCTTTCATGGTAATAGATTTTCCGGAACCGGACTCTCCTACTACTGCCAGTGTTTCCTGTTCATTCAGATAGAAGTTTACATCGCGGACTGCCTGCACGGTTCCTTTATGTGTTTTGATATGTATTGTCAGATTACTGACTTCTAGTATTTTTCCCATGTTTCTACCTACTTTCTCATCTGCGGATCCAGTGCGTCTCTTAAACCGTCACCAAGAATACTAAAGCATACCATAATCAGCACGATTACGATTGCCGGGCAGACCAATACATGAGGATAATTCTGAAGAACCTGATATCCGCCATTGATCAGAACACCCAGTGATGCCTGCGGTTCTGCAAGACCAATACCGATAAAGCTTAAGAATGCCTCTGTAAAGATCGCACTCGGAATTGTAAACATAACCTGAATTACAATAATACCTACAGTGTTTGGAATCAGGTCTTTCATTATAATATAGAAGTTATTGCTTCCAAGGACATGGGAAGCCATTACAAACTCCTGATTTTTCAGTTTCAGAATTTCTGCACGTACCAGACGTGCCATATTTACCCATCCCGTAATGGAAAGTGCCGCGATGATCGTTCCTACGCCTGCTGGAAACGCCATCAGAAACAGAATTACAATAATCAGACTTGGGATACCAACCAGAATTTCGATAATACGCTGCATGATTGCGTCAACTCTACCGCCAAGTAAAGCAGAAACTGCTCCATAAAGAACACCTACTACAAGGTCAAGCACTGCTGCCACCAGCGCAATCATCAGAGAAATTCGGGTTCCCATCCATACACGGGTCCATAAATCACGGCCAAACTGATCACATCCAAAGATATGCTCTTTTGTTGGCATGGAATATACATTGCTGTAATCTGTAAATGCAAAATCATATTTAGAAAAAATTGGTGCCAGAATCGCCAGTAAGATAATGACGATCAGAATAAATAAAGATACTACTGCCGCTTTGTTTTTTCGCAGTCTCGCCCAGGCGTCTGCGATCATGCTGGAAGCCGGTGCAGCGATATGCTCTTTCTCATCTGCTGCGACCTCTGCTTTTACGAACATGGAGTCCTTGATTATTTCGTTATTCATGCTTTAGTTCTCCTTTCCTCTCGCCAGACGGATACGCGGATCGATCAGAGAGTATATAACGTCAACCAGTAAAACAATCATCATATAAAATGCCGCATAAAAAATAGTGATACCCATAATCACCGGATAGTCATTTGCTTTGATACAGTCTACAAAAAGACTTCCGATTCCCGGAATACTGAAGATGTTCTCTACAGCCAGAGAACCAGTCAGTAAGTTTACCACTATCGGTCCAAGAACTGTAACAACCGGGATAATAGAGTTCTTTACTGCATGTTTCATCAGGACTTTCGCCTGACTGATTCCCTTTGCACGTGCTGTTACGATATAATCCTGATCCAGAACATCCAGCATTTCCGTACGCATAAATCGTGCCACCTGTGCAGTCGCTGAGAACGATAAAGCAATGGACGGCAGAATTGAACAGGACCAGCTTGTCCAGAATGCAATTGGCAGAACTCCCCATTTCAGTCCAATAAAATACTGAAGAAGGGCTGCCGCTACGAAGTTTGGAACCGAGACTCCCAGAACTGCCAGAATCATTGTGAAATAGTCAATTCCACTGTTATGCTTCCATGCCGCCAGAACTCCCAGAATCAAGCCCAGAGCCAGACCGATCAGGACTGCCTGAAGTCCGATCAGTGCCGATGGTCCCAGACGGCTTCCGATTACTTTTGCAACATCCTGATTTACATAGGTAAATGAAGTTCCCAGATCCCCATGGAGCATGTTTCCAATATATTTGACATACTGAACCGGTACCGAATCATTTAAGCCGTACATTTCCAGTACTTTCTCCTGCTGTGCAGGAGTCATGATGCTGAAACGCTCCGCATCAAAAGGTGTTCCGGGAAGATTTTTCATCAGGAAAAATGTACATGTGATAATGATCCATAAAGTTACCAGAATATAACCCAGACGTTTTAATACATATTTTACCATATGTCTGCCTTCCTTTCTTTCGTCAGATTCGTTCTTTTCAGAACTGTGTTTGTGAATACAAAAGGCAGGCAGCGATTCCCGCCGCCTGCCCTGTACATTTCAAGTAGATACTTTCACCTGCCAGTAAACCTAAAATATTCGTAATCTACTTTATTATTTCTTTGATTGATTATTCGAAATAAGCATATTTGAATTCCATCGGAACTCCGATCGGATGTGTGATCAGATTTTTCACATTGGATTTTGTTAATGTTGCAGATCCCTTATGGTAGATTGGAGAAACAACTGCGTCTTCTGCTACCAGTTTCTTTTCTGCCTGAAGCATGTCATCCAGACGTTTTGTATCATCTGTCTGTGTTTTGGCATCAGCAATCAGAGAATTATATTCTTCGTCTACATAATTTCCACGGTATGGTGTTCCGTTTGTCCACAGATCAAGATATGTCATGGCATCATCATAATCTGCACCCCATGCAGTAACACCCATCTGATAGTTATTTGCGTCCATCTGCTCTCCACGTCCCTGCATGGTCTTTGTATCAATTTCCACAGTCAGACCAAGGTTTTTGCTCAGCTCGCTCTGAAGGAAAGTTGCTACAGATTTAGATACACTGTCATCACCAACCAGGACAGTCAGAGATTTTACTTCTCCCAGCTCCTTTAACGCTTCGTCATAATATTTCTTTGCTTCATCTACATCGTATACAGCAATATCACCATTGAGTTCACGGAATGTTTTCTCTCCGTCACCTGACATACCATCTGCTACCAGTCCGTTCCCTGGTACAGAACCATCTGCAAGCACAAATTCTGTCAGAGCGTTTCTGTCAATTGCATGGGAGATTGCCTGACGCATATTTACATTTCCAACTACATCATCTGTCAGATTGAACTGAAGATAAGTGGTACGGAAATCAACGGTCTGAGAAAATTCCGGATTGTCTTTATTTGCCGCAACATTTGTGGAATCCAGTTCTACCTGAGAAAGTTCACCGGACTGGTATGCGTTATATGCTGCGGAAGCATCTTTCATAACACGAACTTTAGCGTTCTCGATTTTTACATTGTCTTTGTCCCAGTAATTGTCATTCTTTGCAAGGGTAACACCAACGGCCGGATCATATTCTGTGATCACATATGGTCCACAGTAAACCATGTTGTCCGGTGTCAGACCGTACTGGTCACCTACACTATTGTAAAATTCTTCATTTACAGGGAAGAACATTGCCATTGTACACAGGTTTGTGAAATATGGTGTCGGATTTTTAAGCTGAACTTCCAGAGTCTGATCATCTACTGCCTTTACACCAACCTCGTCTGCTTCTACTGTTCCTTCGCTATATTCCTGACCATTTACAATGTAGTCATTCATAATAAAACTGTAGCCGTTTGTAGCTTCTGCACTCATCTGCTTCAGCCATGAGAATACGAAATCCCCTGCTTTTACCGGATCTCCGTTGCTCCACTGGATACCATCTCTTAAGTGGAATGTATAAGTAAGTTTGTCATCGCTGACGTCATAAGTATCGCAAAGTGCCGGCTGTGGCTGGTTGTTCTCATCCATACGAAAAAGACCTTCCTGTGCCTGATTGTTTACCAGTGATGCCTGTTCTTCAGATGCAGCCCACTGTACAAGAGTTTTTACTTCTGCGGTTACTGCTACGCTGAGTGTCTGAGATGCATCTGCTGCATATGCACTTACCGGTGCTGCTGCCATAGCCATTGTGAGCATAAGCGCTGCCATTCTTTTCTTCATATTCCTTTTTCTCCTTTCACTTCTGTGAACCTGTGCAGATCGTCACTGTAACCGTACAGCTCATCCTTTGCCCTGTTATCTGTTTACAACTGAATCACTGCCATATAGTTTCTTAAATAACTTTCTGCTTACTTTAGTTGTATGAAGTATATCAGATAGTATTCTTATTGTCAATTGTTTTGTATTGTTTTATTTGATTTTAATTTGTTTTTTTATTGAAATATACCATTACATTTTTTATGTTCTTTATATAGTTTCAATATTTTGCACAAATTCCAAGTTTTTTCGTTCGGGCAAATATTCGTAATTCGTCATGTTTCGCGGATTTGCAACAAATAACTGCTTTACAGTTTGAACACATAATAAAAATACCCAAGTAACAAAAGCTCTTTGCTTTTATCATTTGAGTATTTTTCACCATAAATATGTTATCGTGTTTGGTATTGTTTACAATAATTCTGTCCGGATTTTTAACTTTTTTTTACATGAACCTGTAACTGATTGTACGGAATTTCAATTCCGTTTGCATCAAACGCTTCTTTGATCAGTTCATTAAGCCGCCACCTGGCAGGCCAGTATTTCTCCGTAGCCACCCAGACTCTTAATCCCATGACCACTGCACTCTCTCCAAGCTCATCTACAAACACCACCATTCCCTGGTCGTCTTTCGTATCTTCATCATTATGAAGGATTTCTTCCAGGATTGCTTTTGCTTTCTTAATGTCTGAATCATAAGAAATTCCTACTTTGATCTCCAGCTTACGAAGATCTCTGGCAGTTACATTTGTAATAATGCTGCCGGACAGCGTTCCATTTGGGATTACAATGTTTTTGTTATCTATGGAAATCAGAGTTGTATAACAGATTTCTATTTTGTATACAGTTCCTTCGCACCCATTCTGCTGTGCGATAATGATATAATCCCCCACCTGAAATGGTTTGAAGATCAGAAGCATGATCCCGCCTGCGATATTTGCAAGGCCACCCTGCAATGCAAGACCTACCGTTACACCGGCAGTACCAAGCAGTGCTGCAATAGAGGATTCCTTTACACCAAAATGAGTGGCAATGCTAAATACCAGCAAAATGTAAAATACAATTCTCAACAGCGACCCTGTAAACTGGATCACACCTTTGTCTACAGACGCACGCTCCATGGACTTCTTTATGAAAGAAACAAACCACTGGATCACTTTGCGCCCGCCCACAAATACCAGCAATGCCATTACTACTTTCAGCCCCAGTTTTGTCAAAGCCGGAAGATAGTCTGAAAAATACTGCTTATAGCTGTAATATAAACTTTTTGCCTCCTGAATTTCCTGGTCCAATATTTTTCACCTGCTCTCTTATATTTTTGTCATGTATTATTTTTCTGCCCTTCTTTCATTTAACAGGCAGCTTTTCATATAATATCAGGGTTAAAAGATGTCTTTCCCCTGACTTGATATCTACGAATTACTCCGCTGCTTTGCAGATTCCGCAATTCTCATATAAGAGTAGCATAACATACCTCATTCTCTGTAACAATCAATTTTATCCGCCTATAGCAATGTCATAATCCGGACAAAAAAGAAAGCGGACAATATATCCGCTTTACTGACACAGGATTTCACGCTCTGATGAGCTAAAATCAATATGCATTATTTATGAGAATTGCTATAAGTGCAGAATAATCCCCTCATTTCCCGAAAACAAAAAATAAATAATAAGTTGAATAATCAGTATTACCGGAACTCCTGTCTTAAATTTCGGCTTTCTTGTTTTATGATGAAATACCTTCATACCGGCCAGAGCTCCTACCGAACCTCCGATCACTGCCAGAAATATCAGCTGCGCTTCCGGTATGCGCCACTGTCTGGCTTTTGCCTTGCTTTTATCCAAACCATAGATAAAAAATGTGATTACATTAATGATAATCACATAAATATATAGAATATTTGTAGATGTCATCTGCACCTGCGAATTCCTTTCTTTAATTTTAACATGCCAGACCTGCTATCACTGATTCAAAATCCTCATCATAACCATCATATTTAAGTTCCAGAGGTTCTTCCACATCAAGGCTTAATACTCCGAGAATAGATTTGGCATCAATAAAAATTTTTCCTTTAGATACAATGTCAATATCAAATGGACATCTGACTGCCGCACAGACCAGTTTTTTTGCCGCCTCCACGTCATTGATCTTAATTGTCTTATTCGCTGTTGTCATATTCGGTAATCTCCCTTTCCTTTTGGTCTTCGGTTACTGTTCACTTCGTTCTCAGTAACGGTCTTCGTCCTATTGTCAGGACTTTTATATTGATTTTTTGACCCAGTCGTATTATACTGATTCACACATTGATATACAAACGTTATTTTTCTATATCAGATATTCTATTTTTATATAGCATAAGGAGCCGACTGTATCATGATTCTTGATTATTATCGTATTTTTTACTATGTTGCCCAGTATAAGAGTTTTTCCAAAGCAGCCGACGTTATGGGAAACAATCAGCCTAACATTACCCGGTGTATGAATATTCTGGAGAATGAGCTGGGATGTAAACTTTTTATCCGTTCCAATCGCGGAGTACAGCTGACCATTGAAGGAGAAAGACTTTTTGAACATGTATCAATTGCAATAGAACAGCTTGTATCAGGAGAAAATGAACTTCTCAAAGATAAAGGTCTGGAAAGCGGACTTGTAAATATTGGTGCCAGTGAAATCGCACTGCGTTTATTCCTGCTGAACGAACTGGAAGTCTTTCATCACCGTTATCCACATGTAAAGCTGAGGATTTCTAATCATTCCACACCACAGGCAGTTCAGGCACTGGAAAACGGTCTGGTAGACTTTGCAGTAGTTACCACACCTGTCGCTCTGAAAAAACCACTTCAGAGAATTCCCCTCTATTCTTTCCGCGAGATCCTTATAGGTGGAGAGGAATATGCGGAAACAGCTTCCAACAAACACTGTCTTCAGGATCTGCAGGATATCCCTCTGATCGGGATTGCTCCCGGAAGCAGTACAAGAGAATTATATACACAGTATTTTATGCGCCATAACCTTCCCTTCTCACCTGATATGGAAGTGGCAACTACTGACCAGATCTTCCCTATGGTGCAGCACAACCTGGGAATCGGATTCTTCCCTGAAGAGCTTGCTGCTGAACATATTGCTCAGGGGAAAATCGTCCAGATTCCCATTGAAGAGCCTCTTCCTGAACGAAAGATCTGTCTGATCCGCAATGTAAAAAGGCCACAGAGCATTGCAGCACGCAGCCTTGAAGAACACCTCACATCACACCGGGAAACAGAATAACTGTTACTGCAGACAGCAGTACCCCCAAAAACAGGGATCACTCCTGCAGATATCCGGTCTGCAGTGGTAATCCCTGTTTTATTGATGTTATTTATTTAATCCTTTCATGGATAAGCTGATACGTTTTTTCTTCATATCAACTCCGATTACTCTTACATCTACGATATCCCCTACACTCACCGCTTCCAGAGGATGTTTGATAAATCTCTCTGTCATCTCGGAAATGTGCACCAGACCGTCCTGATGTACACCGATATCTACAAATGCACCGAAATCAATAACATTACGTACAGTTCCCTTCAGCACCATTCCTTCTTTCAGATCTTTCATTTCCAGAACGTCTGAACGAAGGATCGGTTTCGGCATGTCATCACGAGGATCTCTTGCCGGTTTCTCCAGTTCCTTTACAATATCACGAAGTGTGATCTCACCGATTCCCAGTTCTGCTGCCATCTTCTTATAGTCTTTTACCTGCAGGGAAAGTCCAAGGAGATTTCCTGCCACAACATCATTTGGCTTATATCCAAGTTTTGAAAGAAGTGCAGATGCTGCTTCATAGCTCTCAGGATGTACACTTGTTGCATCCAGAGGATTCTTTCCACCGGAAATGCGCATGAAACCTGCACACTGTTCAAATGCCTTCGGTCCTAATTTCGCTACCTTGAGAAGTTCTTTTCTGTCTGTGAACTGCCCATTCTCTTCTCTGTAAGCTACGATATTTTTGGCAATTGCTTTGCTGATACCGGAAATATACTCAAGTAAAGATGCAGATGCTGTATTTAAATCTACACCAACTTTATTTACGCTGTCTTCTACAACGCCGCTTAATGCTTCATCCAGTTTCTTCTGGTTCATATCATGCTGGTACTGACCTACACCGATAGATTTCGGATCAATCTTAACCAGTTCTGCAAGTGGATCCTGTACACGTCTTGCAATGGAAGCTGCACTTCTCTGTCCCACATCAAAGTTCGGAAATTCCTCTGTAGCCAGTTTGCTTGCAGAATACACAGATGCTCCTGCCTCATTTGTGATGACATACTGCACCTTTTTGTCCGGGATTTCTTTGAGCATATCCACGATCACCTGCTCAGATTCACGACATGCAGTACCGTTTCCTACGGAAATAAGGGATACTCCGTATTTCTCGATCATTCCTTCTACAGTATCCTTGGCAGCACGAATCTTTTTCTCAGTAGTCGGAGCTGTGGGATAGACAACTGTGGTATCCAGAACTTTACCTGTTGCATCTACAACTGCCAGCTTACAGCCTGTACGGAACGCAGGGTCCCATCCAAGTACAACTTTGCCTGCAATTGGAGGCTGCATCAAAAGCTGTTCCAGATTCTTGCCGAATACATGAATTGCGCCGTCTTCCGCCTTATCAGTAAGGTCACTGCGGATCTCTCGTTCGATAGCCGGTCCGATCAGACGTTTGTAACTGTCTTCTACAACTGCTTTCAGAATCGGAGTTGTATTCGGGTTGTCTTTTTTGATCACTCTCTTATTTAAATAACGAAGAATGTCTTCCTCCGGTGCATTTACTTTAACAGTGATAAATTTCTCTTTCTCACCACGGTTTAACGCAAGAATACGGTGTCCCGCCAGTTTCCTGATTGGCTCCTCGAATTCATAATACATCTCATATACAGACTGAGTTTCCGCATTCTTTGCTGTGGAAGAAATACTTCCGTTCTTTGTTGTCAGATTACGGATGTAGATACGATAGTCTGCTTCATCGGAAATGCGCTCTGCAATAATATCTTTAGCTCCATTCAATGCTTCTGCAACATTCTTAACACCCTTTTCTTCGGAGACGTATGCCTTGGCTTCCTCTTCTACCGGCTTGTCTGTCATCTGCAGAAGAATGATATCTGCCAGTGGTTCCAGCCCTTTCTCTTTGGCAATTGTCGCACGGGTACGGCGTTTCGGGCGATATGGTCTGTATAAGTCCTCTACTACAACCAGTGTCTGGGCATCCAGAATCTGTTTCTTCAGTTCCTCAGTCAGCTTGCCCTGGTCTTCGATGCTCTTTAATACCTGATTCTTCTTATCTTCCAGATTTCTCAGATACGTCAGTCTCTCAAAGAGTGCACGAAGCTGCTCATCATTAAGGGAACCTGTTGCTTCTTTTCTGTATCGGGAAATGAATGGGATGGTGTTGCCTTCGTCAATTAATTTGACTGCGGCTTCTACCTGCCATTTCTCCACCTTCAATTCCTGTGTAATTACCTGAATAATATCCATTAATTTTTTATCTCCTCTTGTTGCTTTTCAGAATGCAGATGCGTGTAATTGACCCTTGCATCCACATTGTTTTTCTTCTATAGCATAAAAAACGCTCTTGTGATAGGGTATCAATCTGGCGTTCATTTGTCAAGTGTGGGATTGATTCTGCCAATATGATACATACTGCCGGAATAACATTAGCCAAAATATTCATCCAGCTGTCTGATAAACTCTTCCGGCACTTTCCGTTCAAACGGAAAAATTTCGATGTTTCCCAGTCTGTCTGCGATATATCCCAGTAAAATCGCGCTTCTCTCCAACGACCAGTCCGACAGCAGTGCAATGGTATCATGACGTGTATGCATGCCAAATCCATCCCTGTTTAATGTCATAGCCGGAATACCTTTCCATGCAAAGGTGTTAGAATCGCTTCCCCAGATCTGATTCTTTGTAGACATGCCGATTCCTGTCTCATGAGCCATATATGTGATCATATTGCAGATTGACGCATCACCTGTCACTCCTACAACTGTTCCGCCCACAAGCTGTCCCGCGAGGTCTACATTCATATTGAAACGATGAGCCTGCAATTCTGACTCATGTTCTTTAATATAGTTCTGACTTCCAAGCAGACCTTTCTCTTCTGCACCAAACCATACGAATTCCATTGTTCTGCGTGGCCTGTGTTCTTTGAAATATCTGCAAAGTTCCATGATGATCGCAGCACCGGACATGTTATCGTAAGCACCAGGACCCTCCGGTACAGAATCATAGTGTGCAGTAAGAGTCAGAATATCCTCTGCTTTATCTGTTCCTTCAATTCGTGCCACTACATTACGGGATGTACGTGTTACTGTCTCCTGTTCTACGGACAGGCAAGCCTTAGCTGCCCCTCTTGTCACTAATTCGACAGCATCTTTATAATGAATGCTTACACCCGGAATTCTGTTATCGTAATTTGCCGCTTCTATCCCGGCTGCTTTTTTCCCTTCACCTGGCAGATTCTTCGGTAAGCTGTATGCACGCGGTGTCAAATCTACGCCCTCGTCCAATGGGGAACCGGCAATACTGATAAAACCGGCTACACCTGCTTTCACCAGTTTCTGGTACAGTTCCTTTCTTACCGGATCATTTACCATGACGATTTTTCCTCTGGCATTTGCGAGGCTGATCTCATCCGCATTCTCCACATACAAAAAAGATGCATTCCGTCCATTCTCATCTGTATTGGCACATCTTCCATATCCGGTTACGATGTATTCTTTTGCATATGGTTCCGTTATCGTAAGCTTCGCCTTTTTTACCTGAAAAGTTTCAAAACAAAACTCTTCCAGATGATTCTCCACACCAAAACTATTCAATGTTTCCTGAATAATCATTGCTGCTTTTTCCTCTCCTACAGTTCCTGCCTCTCTGATATAATCAAACTCCGCCAGAAACTCCATCTGACGTTTTCCACTGATTTCATTTGTGTTCATAATTGTAAAAGCCTTCCTTAATTAATATTTGTTATACTGGCAACATAAAAAGTTCTATCATTACTGAAAACAAAGTTAACAGTAACGTTCTACCCTCTTAATACTCTGCATTTCTTTTTATAACAGGCTATACCATATTTGTAAATTGTTTCCATTCCATCCTGTTCCAGCTGCGTTTCATATTGTTTCTTCTCTATCTGCTCTACAGCTCTTTTGCATGCAGAATCCAGACTGCCGTTTTCAGCATATTTAACTTCAATCACCAGCCCCGTTTTCTCCTGTGGAATCTCCACCACAATATCTGCATATCCTGTGCCTGATTCCAGATTAGAACGAACCTTCCATTTTCCCTGACCACGTAAAAGTCCCAGCAGCAGCCCATGATAAAAGCTTTCTTTTCTGTTTGAAGGAGCTCCTGTATCACGAATACTTATTGTTTCTACCAGATATTCATTGAACAGTTCCTGAAATTTATCTACCTCTCCTATTTTAACTGCCTGACAGAAATTTAAAAGCCGGTCTGTATTTCCATAAATTACAGTTTCTGACATCCACTCACGTACCTGCATCACAAATATTGCCCGAATTTCTTTATTAGGTATCTCCAGATTATAATGTCTGCCATCTGATGAAGGAGTTTTGGAAGTCAGATATCCGGTCGTATATAAAATACTCCATAAATTTTCTTTCTTAGTATCCGCCTCTCCTTCCCGGGGATCGTCCAGATCTTTATAAGTCATTTCCATATGAATTTCTTTAGTGATACTTTTTCCTTCAATCAGCTGCTCGATTTCATCCCTCATCCCAGAATCTGCTCGTCTGATTAGTTTTTTCACTATTTCATTTCCACTTGTATTGATCCAGTAGAGCTTGGGCGGTACATTTCTGTCGCCTATATGTTCCCGTATATAATTCAATACATCCCAGGGGCAGTAAATTTCTTCTTTTCCAAACTGATAACCATCATACCATTCTTTCACAACAGGATACAGTTCTTCCATTTCATAGTATGACAATAATCCCCTTACTTCCTGATCTGTAAATCCAAAGTATTCCCCATAGTCACTATCAGAAACCGTATGAACTGTAAAATTATTGATTCCTGTAAAAATACTCTCCTTGGAAATTCTCAAACATCCGGTAATCACTGCAAACCGCAGATTGCTGTTAGTTTTTAGTACCTGACTAAACAGGGAACGGATCAGCTGGACCATTTGCTCATAATAACCATTTACATAGGCTTTATCTAAAGGGACATCATATTCATCGATCAATATAATTACCTCTGTCCCTGTGTGTTTATATAACAGAGCGGACAACGTTTTTAAACTGGCAGTAAGCTGCGAAGTTTTTTCAAATCTGCCTGTCAGCAAAGGCTCCAGCCTGGCTTTCTCATAAAGAGTAAGCTTCGGGCTATCCATCAAATATTGAAAACGCAGAGCCTCATCGCTGATTACTGTTTCCAGCATATCCTTTGCTTCCTCAAAGCTATTGCCTTCCACATCCTTCAAACTGACAGATATTACCGAAAATTTCCCCATGTACTCTTCACAGATCTGCTTTTCGGCGGAAATCTCCAGGCCATCAAATAATCTTTTATCCGTCCCAATCTCAAAAAAAGCTTTCAGCATATCCATATTCAGGCTTTTCCCAAAGCGTCTTGGACGGGTAAATAAGTTGACTTCCGTCCAAGACTCCAGCAATTCTTTAATAAAGCCTGTTTTATCTATATAGTAAAAGTCATGCTCACGAATATCACGAAACATCTCTATTCCCACCGGAAGTTTTTTCTTTTTTGTTTCCATAACAGCGCGGCCTCCTTCTTATATATATTGTCTAATTCGGTTCAATCATGTACAGTAATCTTATCATGTCCAGAAAAGATTCTCAATGTAAAATATCCAAAAAAAGACCTTTCTCTGACAATAAATCGTATCTGAGAAAAGTCTTTTTTATATCTGATATATTTTTATTTTATAGCAATCCTCGTAAATAATGCATTTAAGACAGTTCGGCAGAGTGCGAAAGACAAGGAAGATATCTGCAGGCGTGCTGACGCACGGCAAAGATATCTGACGCAGGATTTCACACTCTGATGGGCTGGATTAAGATGCATTATTTTAGAGGATTGCTATAGGCTATTGAAGTATTCATCCCATGGTTTTGGTTCGTTATCTTCTTCCTCTTTCGGAGCAGTCTGTGTCTGAGTACTTTGCATGTCATTTTTTTCCGTATTATATTGATCATGCTTTTCTTCCGCATTTGTCTGACTACGTAAATCGTCCTGCATTTCTGTATTTTCCCAGGAATTATGCTCGATATCTCCCGTCTCTTTATTTCCAGAAGAGACATTATCTTTATTATTTTCATAATAGACCGTTGAAGATTCTCCTGTCACATTCCAAAAATGCTGCGGATGCGTCTGATCTTCCTGTGGCTGTTCGTTCCGTGAATAGCTGTCAAACATGGGATTCACATAGTCTCGTGCCATGCGTTCCTCTTCCTCTTTCTGCACTTTAAGCTCCCCTGTCAGATCACGATAGAACATTACTTCTGTCATGGCCATATATGGAAATACCCACAAAAGTGCAATATAGAACGTAAAAACAGAAAGAAACATCAATGGGATAAAGCTTATCTTCAGCATAAGATATCTTCCGAAGTTTCCATGCATCATCTCCAGACTCTCTTTCATAGCCTCTGTACTTTTCAATTCCGGCTTATCTGCCAGAATATAATAAGTCATCTCCAGAGGAATGACCAGAATCTGATAAACAATCATTCCTACGATCATCAGAACAACCCCTGTATACAGCCAGGTGATCAGCACCTCCACGGAAGCATCTTCACCCGGAAGATTCGCATTACTGTAAATCGTATAGGGCAGCATGGTAAGCAGATTCAGTACTGCCATAAAAAATCCGGCAACGATCACTCTGTCCGGATGATGTCTGTAAAAATAAAACAGGTCATTTAATGAATATACTTTCCCTCTGGCAATATTCAGATACATATAATTCATACCTGCCGCGACCACATTGATCAGCAAAGTCATAATAAATGTAAATGCATACGACAACACAATATCAATTGTTTCCTCTCCCGGAAATAAAGCCGAGGATATCATGCTGCTGATCAGAGCCAGTGCCTGAACTGCAACAAACGCCAGGATCAGTATCCCATATTTTCCTGACATAGCCTGCTTCGCATAGTTTTTTAATTCACGTCTCGATGTCATGTATTTCTCCTAAATCAGTCTGCCAGACCAAAGGTATCATGTACTGCATTCATTGCGCGCACTCCGTCCTTTTCATTGATCAGAACTGTCACACGAATCTCGGATGTAGAGATCATATTGATGTTTACGCCCTCATTATAGAGGCTCTCAAACATCTTTGCTGCTACTCCGGGATTACTCATCATTCCTGCACCTACGATGGAAAGCTTCGCAATATTTCTCTCAGAATGAAGCTCTGCAAATCCAAGTCTTGCCTGATTTGCATCCAGAACTGCAACTGCATCATCCAGATCATTTCCATCGACTGTGAAGGAAATATCCTTTCTGCCCGCACGTCCGATAGACTGCAGGATAACATCTACATTAATATTCTTCTTCGCAAGGGTATCAAATAATTTAAAAGCCACACCCGGCTCATCCTTTAATCCGATTACCGCGATTCTCACTGCATCTGTATCCAGCGCAACACCGCTAATCAACATTCTCTCCACTGTAACTTCCTCCTTTACCACAGTTCCTTCACTGTTGTTTAAACTTGAACGTACCACAAGCGGCACGCCATATTTCTTCGCCATCTCCACAGAACGGTTGTGAAGCACACCTGCCCCGAGAGTCGCAAGGTCAAGCATTTCATCGTAAGTGATCTCTTTGAGCTTTCTTGCTTTCGGAACCTTACGCGGATCTGCTGTGTAAACACCATCTACATCTGTATAGATTTCACAGGCATCTGCATGAAGAGCAGCCGCAAGAGCAACCGCTGTTGTGTCAGAACCGCCTCTTCCAAGAGTCGTATAATCATCATACTTGTCAACTCCCTGGAAGCCGGTAACTATTACAATCTTTTTGCTGTCCAGCTCTCTTCTGATACGCTCTGTATCAATTCTTTTTAAACGTGCATTTCCATGACTGCTTGTCGTATGCATGGAAACCTGAAAAGCATTCAGGGAAACCGCAGGAACTCCCAGTTTATCCATCGCCATTGCCATCAGTGCAACAGACATCTGTTCTCCGATGGTAAAGAGCATATCCATCTCTCTTTTCGGCGGTTTCTCATTGACATCCCTTGCCATGGTGATCAGTTCATCCGTATATTTCCCCATTGCGGACAGAACGACAACCACGTCATTTCCTTTTCTGTACTCTTCTATACAGCGGCTGGCAACATTAAAGATACGTTCTTTATTTGCAACCGATGTACCGCCAAATTTCTTGACAATCAACATTGTTTTACTTCCTCCATAATAAGTTTACAGGAAAGAGAAGATTCTCATATCTTCCCTTTCCTGTTCTGTTTACAGTAATCACTGTACAAATATTTATCTGAAGTATTGTATCAGTGTCTACCTTATCAGGCACACTATATGATACACGAAATCTGTCAGTTTATCAATCTTTAACTCGAATCTTTGCAAGTACCTGATCTCCGATCTGAGCCAGTTTCTCTTCAAATGCTCCCTGTGTCATTTCATCAGTGATAAATGCACATTCCTGCGGAAGCTGTCCCAGGCTGATGATCTCAACATCACCAAATACCTTCTTCGCTTCTTCTGCTGCTTCTTTTTTGATTCTCACAAAAAACTTTCCTGTCACTTCATCCAGTGGTTTCAGTACTGCCGGAGTGCTATTCCAGTTTGTCACAATATTAACATGGAGATGTTTTGCGGCATCCACAATATCACCAACTACAGCACTTGCTGTAGGCAGTTTACCTGCACCGCTTCCATAGAACATGGCATCTCCAAGCATATTTCCATGTACAAATACTGCATTAAACACATCATTTACACTGTAAAGAGGGCTGTTCTGGCCGAGCATAAACGGTGCTACCATTGCATAACAGGTTCCGTCTGCCAGTCTGCGGCTGGTTCCAAGAAGTTTGATGGTTCTGCCAAGCTTCGCAGCATACTCCATATCTTCAGGTGTGATCTTTGTAATTCCCTCTGTATAAATATCTTCAAAATCAAAATATCTCTCATAAGCAAGAGAGGAAAGGATTGCGATCTTACGGCATGCATCGTATCCTTCCACGTCGGCGGTAGGATCTGCCTCTGCATAACCCTTCTGCTGTGCTTCCTTTAATACAGTGTCAAATTCACAGCCTTCTGTGCTCATCTTATAAAGCATGTAGTTGGTAGTTCCGTTCAGGATACCTGTTACTTCGTCAATCTCATCTCCTGTAAGGGAAGAATTGATGACACGAATGATCGGGATTCCGCCGCCACAGCTTGCTTCAAATAAGAAATTAATGCTCTTTTCCTTTGCAATATCCATCAGCTCGCGGCCATGCTTTGCAACCAGAGCCTTATTGGAAGTGCAGACATTTTTTCCTGCCAGAAGTGCCTTCTTTACAAAAGTATAAGCAGGCTCCACACCGCCCATAACCTCTACTACAATATCTACTTCCGGATCACTGACGATCTGTTCATAATCATGGACCAGAACCTTCTCTACCGGCTGTCCCGGAAAATCACGAAGATCCAGAACATATTTTACATGAAGTTCCTGTCCGGCACGTCTGGAAATGCTCTCTTTATTTTCATTTAATACTTCAAATACACCGCTTCCAACTGTGCCATATCCTAAAATTGCTACATTGATCATTTTCTTTTACTCCCTGCCTAATATTTTCAGATAATGAATTCCTTCATTCTGTTCAATCGTCTCTACCATTGCTTCTGCATCCCCCTCGCCCGGAAGAATGTCCACACTCAGAGTAAGTGTGGCAACCCCATTGATAGGAATACTCTGATGAATGGTGAGAATGTTTCCATGAAACCGTGCAATCGTCTGCAGGACAACCGACAAAAGCCCCGGTTCATCATCCATCTGGATAATAAAGGTGATCGTCTTTCCCCTTGTCTCTTCATGAAATGGAAAAATATCATCTTTGTATTTGTAGAAAGAGCTTCTGCTGATTCCTGTGCGCTCTGCTGCATCCTGTACAGTGTCCACTTTGCCGGAGTCCAGAAGCTTCTTTGCCTCCACAACCTTCAGCAGGACTTCCGGAACCGCACGTTCTCTCACTACAAAATATTTCTTTTTCTCTGTTACTGGTTTCTGCATATCACTTTACCTGTCCGTTCTTTAAAGACATTTGTTTTTACACACTGGATATATTATCACACCACACAAAAATACGCAAGAAATATATTCTGCTGAATCATTGTGTAAAATCATTATGCCTCAACACGAAAAAGGCTGTCCTGATTTCAGACAGCCTTTTTTATTCTTTTATTTCTTCAGTGCGATCCATTTCAGATATGCATTGATGAAAATATCAATTCCTCCGTCAAGTACTGCATCCACATTTCCGGTCTCCTCGTTTGTACGATGATCCTTTACCATGGTATATGGCTGCATAACATAAGAACGGATCTGATTTCCCCATCCGATATCTGTCACCTCACCACGGATACCGGAGAGTTTTTCCTCTGCCTCCTGCTGCTTGAGAAGATACAGCTTGGCTTTCAGCATCTGCATGGCTTTATCTTTATTCATGTGCTGAGAACGTTCATTCTGACACTGTACCACGATTCCGGTAGGATAATGTGTGATACGGATGGCAGATGATGTCTTGTTGATATGCTGACCGCCGGCACCACTGCTTCGATAAGTATCAATACGGATCTCATCGTCATTGATCTCTACATCCAGATCCTTCTTGATATCCGGCATAACATCACAGGATACAAAAGATGTCTGTCGCTTACCTGCTGCATTGAAAGGAGAAATACGCACCAGACGGTGAACTCCCTTCTCTGATTTCAGATAACCGTAAGCATTTGTTCCGTTTACCTGGAAAGTAACAGATTTGATACCTGCCTCATCGCCGTCCAGATAATCCAACACTTCCAGGGTAAATCCTTTCTTATCTGCCCAACGGCTGTACATACGGTAAAGCATACCGCACCAGTCACAGGCCTCTGTTCCGCCTGCACCTGCATTCAGCTTAATGATAGCATTCTCACTGTCATATTCTCCGGAAAGAAGTGTCTTGATACGGATATTGTCAAAATCCTTCTGAAACTCATCCAGCATTTCCTGAATCTCAGGAATCAGTGCAGGATCGTTCTCCTCATATCCCATCTCGATCATGGTTTCCATATCTTCCATCTGTGTAACCAGATTCTGATAGGTCTCCATATCATCTTTCATGTCTTTTAATTCTTTCATTTTCTTCTGGGAAACTTCTGCATCATCCCAGAAATCAGGCGCTTCCATTTCGCGCTCTAATTCTTCGACCTTCTGCTCTTTGTTAGCCAGGTCAAAGTGAATCCCTCACTTCCACTAATGGTTCTGTATAAGTCGCAAGAATGCTCTTGAACTGGTCTAATTCAACCACAGCTTCACCCACTTTCTTATTATAAATATTCTCTGTCGGACTCCCTGTGGATAACCGACTGAATTGCTATAGATTATAGCAGTCCTGATAAATAATTCGTTTAAAATAATAACATATCTTTAAGCAAATTACAAACAAAGAATTACTCTGAATCACACATAAAGCCTGTGTAATTTAGTTACTGTTCACATATCACTATCCCGCAAGGTGTTTTGGCATGAATATGCCAAAATCCCGAGACATACAAGCCAAAATTCCATTGCCGCAGGCAATCTGGAATGAATTCTGGCTACGTTACTGAGAACGGAGTGAACAGTAATGTAATTTATGAGAAGAAGCTCTCTGCAACACTTATATCTGCAATATATCCCACTGTTCCTGTCATATAGATAGTTCCGTCCTCTTCCATATCGATCTGTATCATTCCGCCCGGCTGATTTACATTAATACGGGATTCCACCAGTCCCAGCTTATAGGCTGCCGCTGCTGCCGCACAGCTTCCTGTTCCGGAAGCCTTTGTATATCCGGATCCTCTTTCCCAGATTTCAATTTCCAGATTTCCCTTGTCGACCTGACGGCAGATCTGCAGGTTCATTCTCTCCGGAAATTCATCTGCATTTTCCACATAAGGTCCCAGATTCTTTACAGCTTCTGCACTTACATTGTCAGTAAAAATAATGCAGTGTGGATTACCAACTGTCAGGCAGGTAGCCTTGTATTCTTTTCCATGAAATACGAAATTCTCCTTAATTACTTCACGAACTTCACCGGAAACAGGGATATCGCTGGAGATAAAAGATGGTTTTCCCATGTTTACTGTAAATTCCGTTGCCCGACTGTTCAGGCATTCCACATGAATCTTGCCTGACATAGTTTCAATGTCAAATTTTTTCTCAGTAATATATCCATTGTCCATCAGATATTTGGCAAAAATACGCACGCCGTTTCCACTGATGGCAGATTCACTTCCGTCTGCGTTAAAAATACGCACACCCAATTTCCCATCAATTTCTACCGGTCCATAAAGCACACCGTCAGCGCCAAGCCCAAATCCTCTCTGGCAGAGAAGTGCAATCTTCTTTCCCTGAAGCTGTACCTGATTTTTCTTCGGATCAAGAATCAGATAATCGTTTCCAAGTCCCTGATATTTACTCATAATAATTGTATTTGCCATAACCATATCTCTCCTTCTGATTTATAATCCCGGATACTTCCCGCTTTTGTATCTGCATCGATAATCAATTGTCGGGCAATCTTTCCAACTCACTTCGCCACTTGTCTGAGTCCCCACCCACTGCTTATTGCTCTTCGCAATTGAAGCAGGGGACTTACTTGATTCGGTTAAATTTTGTGTCAGGTAATTTTCTCTTATCACATCCTGACTTTGTATTCATTATATTTTATTGTTTTTACCATGTATATAGAGTAAAATGCTTGAAATATTGCAAAAAATGCTCTGTAAGTGTTACAAAAAAGACCATTATATCAGTTCTCTGATATAACAGCCTTACAGCAGCATCACTCCTCTCTGTTCAGTTTTCTATTTCTTTACCCTATTTCGAAATAGTTACAAAGTTTTTACGATTACTTTGTAATTGTATGATACTATTATCGTGTAATAATGTCAATATCTTTGTAGCATATTTTCTCAGAAATTATAAAATATATTCGTTACTATTTGTTACATTCTTAGTAATAATTGTACATTTGCGCATTAAATGATATGATTATACCATGAATCAAACTTTTCCCTCCGCTTATTACTTTCCACTGCTTATTTCTTTTCACAATCTCCACAGGGGACTTGCTTGATTCGATTAAATAATCATTGCAGATATCGGAGGCAGATATGTTATTATCAGAACAGTTCTATCAGACAGAAAAAACAGGATACCTGAACGAACAATTCCGACTTTTTCATCTTAAAGACCAGACCAGAAAGGAATTCTCTTACCATTATCATGATTTTCACAAGGTAGTTATCTTCATCTCCGGCAAAGCTGCCTATCATATAGAAGGAAAAGCTTATCAACTGAAACCATGGGACATTCTTCTGGTAAACCGCCATGCCATCCACCGCCCGGAGATTGATCCTTCTGTTCCATATGAACGTTTCATTCTCTGGATCCAAAACGATATTCCCTGGCAGGAACTGCTGAAATGCTTCCAGAAAGCAAATGACCGAAGCTATAATCTGGTACGTCTGAACTCTGCTCTTCAGGAAAAGATGAAAGACATCCTGTTTGAACTGGAAAATTCCGCAAAATCCGATGAATATGGAAGGGAAATCCTGACACAGTCACTTTTTCTTCAGTTTATGGTTTATCTGAACCGTATCTTTCTGGAAAAGCAGTACATTTTTGATAAAAAATCCTACACCTTTGACTCGCAGATTGCCAACATTCTTCAGTATATTAACCATAACCTGAAGGAAGACCTTTCTGTGGAAGCTCTTTCTGCAAAATATTATGTAAGCAAGTATCACCTGATGCGGAAGTTCAAACAAGAAACCGGCTATACCCTTCATAATTATATTGTAAATAAGCGGCTTCTTATGGCACGTACTCTGATCTCAAATGGAATGCCTGTGACAAAAGCAGCACAAGAAAGCGGGTTCACAGAATACAGCACTTTTTCCCGGGCATACCGTAAACAGTTTAAAACCACCCCCAGCGAAGAACTGCCTCATTATAGCAATTCTCTAAAATAATGCATCTTAATCCAGCCCATCAGAGTAGTCAATCGGATATTCGCAATCCGCTTTCGCTACTTGCTCATAACTCCAAAAAAGATGTAACCATGTCTGAAAAAATCTTTCTTCTCAGACATAATTACATCTTTTATTGTTCTCAGGTCATGCAGATATTCGCGCTCCGCTTACTGTTTCACTTTCTTCTTCGCTGTTGCACAGTAGAATACGAATCCCAGCAGTACCAGTGCAACGATCATCCATCCGGCCAGTGCTGCTGTTCCCAGACCTGCAAATTTATCATAGTAACCTTTCAGATAGATCACAATGATAATCGCCGGAATTCCATAGGCAACATAATTTTTCAGACATTTCGGGAATTTCATACCTGTACCGGCATTCACCTCTGCAATGAAATTGTCCCATCCCCATCCGTTCTTTCTGGTGCAAAACAGAAGGTAACCAAGGCTTCCAAGAGGAAGAAGATTGTTAGAAACAATAAAGTCTTCCAGATCCATGATATTGCTTCCATCTCCAAATGGCTGGAATCCGGAAAGTACATTGAATCCAAGCACACATGGAATACTTAAGACCACAACAAGAACTGCGCAGACAACAACACTCTTTTTACGGTTCCAGCCAAACAGTTCCATATTAAACACGATCAGGTTCTCAAATACAGCAATGATCGTTGAAACCGCAGCAAATGTCAGAAACAGGAAGAACAGACTTCCCCACAAAGCCCCTCCGCTCATCTTTGCAAAAATATTGGGCAGAGTGATAAAGATAAGGCTTGGACCTGCATCCGGCTGGATTCCATAGGAGAAGCATGCCGGAATAATGATAAATCCTGCTGTCAGCGCAACAAAAGTATCGAGTACGGTGATGCTTACCGCCTCTCCGGTAAGGCTTCTGGATTTGTCCAGATAACTTCCGAAGATCAGCATGGCACCAATACCAATGGATAATGTAAAGAATGACTGACTCAATGCCGCAAATACTACATTACCAACTCCTGCTTCCTTAATCTTCTGAAAATCAGGAATCAGATAGAAGCGGATTCCTTCTCCCGCACCTTCCATCATTACTGAATGAACCGCAAGGATCACCATAATGATAAGCAGTGCACTCATCATTACTTTGGAGATTTTTTCAATACCATTCTGCAATCCCATGAAACAGACTGCAAATCCGATCAGACAGATGATCACCATCCATAACATCATCGTCGGTGCATTTCCCAGCATATCGGAAAAAGACTGTGTTACTGCTTCCGGAGTCGCTCCAACGAAATCTCCCCGCAGACTCTTCACACAATAGTAGATCATCCATCCTCCTACTGTTGTGTAAAACATCATCAGCATATAACATCCAATAATACCAATAAATTTCAATGGCTTCCAGCCACTTCCTGCAGGTGCCAGTTTGTCAAAACATTTCGCAACACTTGTGTGGCTTCCCCGTCCTACTGCAAATTCTGCTACCAGAACCGGAATACCGAGAATAACCAGAAAACATAAGTAGATCAGGATAAAGGCCGCGCCTCCATATGCCCCGCAGATATACGGAAACTTCCACACGTTTCCAATACCGATGGCACATCCTGCTGACACCAGGATAAAACCAAGGCGTGAGCCGAAAGACTCTCTTTTCATACTGTTTTTCCCCCTTTATGGAATTGTTATGTGACTGTTCATCAATCATAATCACATAGCTGTGGATGTACTGAACAGTTCAGACAGATATTCACAATCTGCCAATTCAACGCGCTAACGTGTTTTTGCGCACGATAAAAGGGCCTCATGATTCAGCCCTTTTATTTTGTAGCAGACATGATCTGCTCACAATGTTCTTTTTACAAAATCATTACTGCCCGCTCTGTAGTAATGAACTCACCACATACAGAAATGGGAGTCTTCTCAACTGAGATAAACGAATCAGACCTTATTCTTACGTCCACAGCACTGTTTGTATTTCTTACCGCTTCCACATGGGCAGGGATCGTTCGGATATACTTTGATTTCTTTTCTCTGAACCGGTTTCTTAGGACCGGCACTGTCATCCTTGTTTGTTCCGGTAACTTTAGCTACCTGTTCACGCTCGATCTTCTGCTCTACATGTACATGGTACAGCATACGAAGAGTATCTTCCTGAATGGATGTAATCATTTCATTGAACATATCAAATGCACTCATTTTATATTCAACAACCGGATCTCTCTGTCCATAAGCGGCAAGTCCGATACCCTGACGAAGGATTTCCATATCATCAATGTGATCCATCCACTTGCTGTCAATGCATTTCAGAAGTACAACTCGCTCTAATTCACGAAGCTGCTCCGGTTCCGGGAACTCTGCTTCTTTTTCTTCATAGAGCTTCACTGCCTCTTCTTTCAGTTCATGTCTGATCTCATCGCGTTTCTTGCCTTTTACACTCTCAGCTGTAAGCGGTCTGATCGGAATGATCGGAGTAAGAACACCGTTAAATTCATTCAGATCCCACTCTTCAGAATCTACATCATCAGAGAAACACATATCAACATAAGTATCCACTGTATCCTGGATCATCTTATAGATTGCTTCACGCATATTCTCACCGTCGAGAACCTGACGACGTTCTTTGTAGATGATCTCACGCTGTTCATTGTTTACCTGGTCATAATCAAGAAGATTCTTACGGATACCAAAGTTGTTAAACTCAATCTTCTCCTGAGCTTTCTCAATTGCATTGGAAAGCATCTTGTGCTCAATCTGTTCATTCTCTGCAACACCAAGGGATGTAAAGATCTTCATCAGTCTCTCAGAACCGAACAGACGCATCAGGTCATCTTCCAGGGAAATATAGAAACGGGATTCACCCGGATCTCCCTGACGTCCGGAACGTCCGCGAAGCTGATTATCAATACGTCTGGACTCATGACGTTCTGTACCGATGATCATCAGACCACCTGCATTTCTTGCCACATCATCCAGCTTGATATCTGTACCACGACCAGCCATGTTAGTGGCGATCGTAACTGCTCCTGCCTGACCTGCCTGTGAGACAATCTCTGCCTCAAGTTCATGGAACTTGGCATTCAATACATTATGTTTGATTCCCTGTCTCTTCAGCATACGGCTGAGAAGCTCGGAAGTTTCAATCGTAATGGTACCGACCAGTACAGGCTGCTGTTTCGCATGAGCTTCCACTACAGCATTGACAACTGCGTTGAATTTCTCTTTCTTTGTCATATAAACAGCATCTTCATGGTCAACTCGGATAACCGGTCTGTTAGTCGGGATCTCTACAACGTCCATTGCATAGATATCACGGAATTCTTTCTCCTCTGTGACAGCTGTACCGGTCATACCGCCCTTCTTATCATATTTATTAAAGAAGTTCTGGAAAGTGATGGTTGCCAGAGTCTTGCTCTCACGTTTGATCTTAACATGCTCTTTCGCTTCGATTGCCTGATGAAGACCATCTGAGTAACGGCGTCCCGGCATGATACGTCCGGTGAATTCATCAACAATAAGGATTTCATCATCTTTAACTACATAATCCTGATCCTTATGCATCAGGTTATGGGCACGAAGTGCAAGTGTAATATTATGCTGAATCTCCAGATTCTCCGGATCTGCCAGGTTTTCAATATGGAAAAATTTCTCAACCTTATGAACGCCCTGCTCTGTAAGGTTTACGATCTTATCTTTTTCATTTACAACGAAGTCACCTGTCTCGATAACTTCTTCACCCATGATGGCTGCCATCTTGGTCATCTCATGGCTGGCTTCACCGCGCTCTAACTGCTGAGCAAGGATATCGCAGGCCTCGTATAACTTGGTTGACTTACCGCTCTGTCCGGAAATGATCAGAGGGGTACGTGCCTCGTCGATGAGAATGGAGTCGACCTCATCGATGATACAGTAGTGCAGATCTCTCTGTACCAGCTGTTCTTTATAGATAACCATGTTGTCACGCAGATAATCGAAACCGAGTTCGTTGTTCGTAACATAGGTAACATCACAGTTGTATGCAGCACGACGCTCATCCTGCTTCATATCATTTAAAACAACACCGACTGTCAGGCCAAGAAACTCATGGATCTTTCCCATTTCTTCCGCATCTCGTTTAGCCAGGTAATCGTTGACTGTTACGACATGCACACCTTTGCCTTCCAGTGCATTTAAATATGACGGAAGTGTGGCGACAAGTGTTTTACCTTCACCTGTTCTCATCTCTGCGATACGTCCCTGATGGAGAATGATACCACCGATAAGCTGCACACGGAAATGTTCCATTCCAAGAACACGCTTGCCTGCTTCACGTACAACCGCAAATGCCTCAGGAAGCAGATCATCCAGTGTCTCTCCCTCTTCAAGACGTTTCTTAAATTCTCTTGTTTTTCCTCTGAGTTCTTCGTCGCTTAACTTCTGCATGTCCGGGCGCAGGCTCTCAATTTTCTCAACCAGAGGCATGATACGCTTAACCTCTCGCTGGCTGCGGGTCCCGAATACTTTTGAAAACATATTCATATTAGGTTTTACTCCTGTTTATTTCTTTTTTATACAAGCATTGCTGCCATATAACAATTGCTACTGTGCGGAATAATTTCTGTTCACTCCGTCCACAGCAGACATGTCAGCAGCATGCGGACATTACAAACGCTTACTATAATACACAATACTTGTATATTCTAACACTTTCCGTTATGGAAAACAATGAATTTTTCATGAACAAACCAAGAAAATTACGGAGTCACCAAAATTTATCGCTTTGTATCCACAATCAGTCTGCCAAATTTCTGCAGTTCCTTTTTGGCCTGTATAAAATCCGGTAAATGCCACTCCCAGTTCGGAGAACCAATGGTTCCCGGTGTGTTGATATGGCCCTCTTTTCCAAGTCCAAGAATATCTGCCAACGGAATGATCGCATATTCTGCCTGATTCTGCATGGTATACTGCAGGAATCTGTCCTTGACAGAGCCCTGTGATGCTCCCGCCTTCTTTAACATCCTGCGGATTTTTCTTTTGGCTGCAACACTCATGTTTCCATACCACTGCATGATCGTATCATTGTCATGAGTTCCTGTGTAGAAAATCATGTTTTCCACATCATGGAAGGTATCGCGGGCATACTTTCCACCTGTTTCTATGGAAAAGATCAGAATCTTCATTCCCTTCAGATGATAATGATCTTTCAGCATCAGAACCTCCGGACGAAGCAGGCCCAGATCCTCTGCCACCAGATCTAACCCCGAAATTTCTTTCTGAAGTGTATCAATGACCTCATATCCTGGTGCTTCGATCCATTCACCGTCAATAGCAGTCGGGCAGTCTGCCGGAATTTTCCAGTATGTGTCAAATGCACGAAAATGGTCGATTCTTATAATATCAAACAATTTGTTGCTATAGCCAATCCTGTCCACCCAGAATCTGTAATCCTGTTCTTTCATATGCTCCCAGTCATAGATCGGATTTCCCCATCTCTGCCCTGTAGCACTGAAATAATCAGGCGGTACTCCGGCGATGAAGATCGGACGTCCATCTGTATCAAGAAGAAAGTTATCTTTTCCACCCCATACGTCTACAGAATCCTGTCCCACATAGAAAGGAACATCTCCCATAATCCGGATTCCGGCATCGTTTGCAGCCTTCTTCACCTTCATCCACTGTGTGTAGAAAATATACTGAAGAAACATCTGATACTGTGCCTCTGTCTCCACCTCTGCCGGTAACTTCTGTCTGTTCTCCGGCCAGGTTCTGTATTCTTCCGGCCAGTCATTCCAGCATTCTCCGTTATTTGCTTTCTTTAATGCGCGGAACACACCATACTCATATACCCATTCCTGTGAAGCAAATTCTTTATATGCTGTTTCTTCCTGTCCCTTTTTCTCTGTAAAAACATCAAACGCAGTTCTTAAGAAAGGCTCTCTGTACTGGCGGACAGCCTCATAATCTACTCTTGTAGCTCTCTCCTGAAATTCCTTTGGATGTTCCTTTAACAGACCTTCCTCTGCAAGCGCATCAAGACTGATATACAACTCATCCCCTGCACAGGAGGAATATGGCTGGTATGGGGAATTACCATAGCCAACCGGATTCAGTGGCAGTATCTGCCATATCTTTACATGATTCTCCTTTAATAACTCGATAAATTGGAATGCAGATTCTCCAAGTTCTCCGGCACCAATACGGGACGGAAGTGCGGAAACTGGCATTAATACTCCGGCTTTTCTCATGATTTTTGTGCTCCTTCCTTCTTTTTACACTTCTTCATTTATAAAATTTCGGTAACTATTCTTCAGCAATCCATTCCAACAGAACGTTCCACCAGAATATACAAGTCAATATTCCATTGCCGCAGACAATCCGGAATGAATTTCAACTTGTAATTTTTTAACTGCTGAACAGTTACAAATTTCATAATATCTTTTGATATTTTAACATATTCAGGCCACTGCGTCAAAGCATTCCTTATGCGCTAAAGGTATATATTTTTCCTGACAAAAAAGCTCCCTTACAGGGGGCATTTTGTCTCTCTGTAAGGAAGCTTTTCTTTATGAAAACTTTTTTATGGCTGTCTATGTTTCATATTTTTGATCTTATAAGCAGATTTAGAATTCCGGTTCGATCAGACCGTAAGTATTGCCTTTACGTTTGTAAACTACATTTACCTGCTCTGTCTCTGCATTGTAGAATACAAAGAAATTATGTCCGAGCAGTTCCATCTGTACGCATGCATCTTCCGGATACATTGGTTTGATTCCGAATTTCTTGGTACGGATGATCTTAACTTCTTCATCCTCATCGTAGTCCTTGTCCAGATATGCTTTCTGGAAGTTGGCTGCTGCCTGCTGTTTGTCTACGATTTTATTTTTGTACTTGCGAAGCTGACGTTCAATGACTTCCTCTACCAGATCGATTGATACATACATGTCATTGCTTACCTGTTCGGAACGAATGATATTTCCTTTTACAGGGATTGTCACTTCAATTTTCTGTCTTTCTTTTTCAACACTTAAAGTTACTACAACTTCGGTGTCAGGAGTGAAATACCTTTCCAGTTTACTGAGCTTGTCCTGGACTGCTGTCTTAAGACCTTCTGTAACTGTAATATTTTTTCCGCTGATGATAAACTTCATGCTTCCATCCCCTTTGCTGTTTGATGAACCTATTATAACACATATTTTTGAATTTTAACACTATTTTATTAAAATTTCACATTTTTTCTGTTTACTTCAGAAATAACTTTAAAGTTCCTTTGTCATTATGGGGAAATAGCAAAAATTCTGTAATTGTTCTGTACATTTTCACAGTGATTCCTGAGATTACTATAGTTAAAGTTTAATCAGTTCTGAGAATGAAATATTTCCGCCAAAAAGATCCAATGCACTGCCTACTGTGACATCCAGTCTGTCTTTTCCATATTTCCGCAGGTCCTCAATATCCTTCATGGAGCCAACTCCCCCTGCGTAAGTAACCGGATTTCCTTTATATTCACCCAGCAGAGATGCAAGTTCTGTTTCAACTCCCCGTGCCTTTCCCTCCACATCTACTGCATGGACCAGAAACTCATCGCAGTAACTTCCCAGTTCTTTCATAATATCCAGTGTCACAGTGACATCTGTAAATTTCTGCCAGCGGTCTGTCACAATATAATATTTTCCATCTTTTCTGCGGCAGCTCAGGTCAAGAACCAGTTTCTCTTTTCCCACAGTCTCTTTCATTCTGTTCAGATTCTCCCAGGAAATCCTTCCATCTTTAAATACATAGGATGTAACGATCACATGACTGGCACCTGCATCAAGATATTCCCCTGCATTTTCCGGGTTCACTCCTCCGCCGATCTGTAATCCTCCTGAATAAGTATGTAATGCAAGAAGTGCCTGTTCTTTTGTTGATTCATAGTATGGAGAGTCATGACCATTTAACAGAATTACATGTCCTCCTTTTATCCCTGCCTTTTTATATAATTCTGCATAAAAAGATGCATCCTGCTCAGATACAAAATTCTCACTTGCCTGATCCTGTACGTCCGTAAGGCTCCCACCTACAATCTGTTTTACTTTTCCATTATGTATATCAATACATGGGCGAAATTTCATAAAATTCGTACCTCCATATCCGTTATATGTACTCTCAGAATCTTTTTGTACTTATAGCAAGCCTCTTAAATTAATGCATTTGAGACAGTTCAGCAGAGTGCGAAAGACAAGGAAGATATCTGC